>Ga0070749_10001306_pt1 | contig 16885 bp, 10 predicted proteins | sample VirMetDEL_Nov_18_FD_75180 | JGI IMG/M metagenome (GOLD analysis project Ga0070749, IMG submission 75180) | Aqueous microbial communities from the Delaware River and Bay under freshwater to marine salinity gradient to study organic matter... | ecosystem: Environmental > Aquatic > Marine >...
TGTTCATCTCGTCCGCCAACTGCAGCCTGATCGACAAAGTGGCTATGGCCAAGGCGATGCCGAAAGCAGAGGCCCAGAGGGTTCTCGAGATCGAGACAAGCAAGCTGTTCAACGAGAAGGCTGATAAAGAACTGACGGACCAATTCAGCAAGGACCTGCAGAGCAACTATGGCCACGCAGGCATCCTGTTCGTGCAGTATATTATGGCCAACCTCGCCGAGACCAAAATCCTCGTGGAGATGCTGCAGAAGAAGTTGGACCGTGCGGCTGATCTCGGCCCTGAGAATCGCTTCTGGTCGGCTGCCGCCGCCACCTCTCTCGCCGCTGCCGTGATCTGTAAGCACCTGCAACTGCTGGACTACGACATCCCCAACCTGCAGAACTACATCGTCAAGAACATCCTCAAGGCCAACAAGTCAGTCAGCGCTGAGATGTCTCTCGATCCGATGGACCTTGTTACGTCCTATACCTACCAGAACTTGGGTCGCATCCTGCAGATCAAATCCACCATGGATCGGCGTAGTAAGGGTAACGGCAACGGCATCGACGACCTTATCGTCCCAGATCAGCAACCCAAGACCGCCGACATCATTGGGCGATACGAGACCGATCTGCACGTGCTCTATCTTCTGCCGATGCCGTTCAAAGTCTGGCTGGCCGATCAGCAGGTGAACTACAACTCGGTTCTCGCTGACCTGAAAGCGAAGTATAATGCCAAGAAGTCCAAGGTGCGTCTGACTAAGGGCACCAAGCTCCAGATGCCGCTGGCCGATGTGATCGAGCTGCCGATTGTCTTGAGCGACACGAATGACGAAGAAGATAAATGACCTAGACCCCGATGGCCTGCGGATCATCGTGCCTTGGCAAGAGCTTCATGTGGGGGGCTCGTTCTTTGTCCCCTGCGTAAACATCGACGCCTGCACACGGCAGGTCGAGGAAGTGGCTAAGCGGTTAGGCATCGGACTAACATGCAGGCGACGGATAGAGGCCAAGCGCTTGGGGTTGCGTATATGGAGAACCACATGATATTGTGCGCATGACAGAAGAGCCTGCCGCCAGCTCGCCTCCTGTCGTTCTCCAGACTGGCCCCGGCTTCGTGCCGGGGTCTTTTTTAATCTGACCAGATGGAGATATCGTCGTCGTATTCTGAGAAGCTCTGAATAGCTCGGTTCCTGCCAGTAGGGGTGAAAGACGCCCCACCGAGCATTTCTTCCGACCGCTGCATGAAGCTGTTGTAGGAGCGTGACAACGTATCCCCTGTGATCGCGTCCTCTGGATACTCGCGGCTGAACTCCTGCATATCCTTGATGACCTCCCGGGCTTCGGTAATGTCGCCCTCCCGCATGGCGAGGTTATACTTGCGGAGAAGGTCACGTTTCTTAGACCGAACAGCCTCGTCGATGCGCTTCTCGCCAGACACGCGCTCCTGCTCTCGTGCGTATGCACCGGGGGTATATCCGAGGGCCTGCAGGGCGATATCCAAGTTAGACACTGGGACAACTTCATCCCCGCGAAGCGTAGTAGCCCCGTCGAACGCGAAGCGCGTTGCCTTCATCCCGCCCTTGATAATCGAGGGCATCATGGCCTCAATGCCGCGGTAAAGTTCCCCCTGCGAGATGAGATCAATACCGCGTTCGGTGTTCATGTAGACACCGACTGCGGGACCACCGATCATTTCGAAGAGGTCGTAGAGCGAGCTCTGGTCCTTTTCGATTTTGTTTTCACGGAAGATGAGCCCGCTCATCGAGATGCGCGATGCGATTTCGGCCCCCGTGAGATAGTTCAAGGCACCGTGATAGAACGGTTCCTGCAAAAACTTCTCGATCACGACCTCCGCGGGCTCTTCATCGTCGTCGGTGAACAAGAGGTTGAAGAGGGACATGAGTTCCCCGAAGAAGGGAAGCCCCTGCACACCGGCAAACAGTGCGGTTGTTCCGAGCATACCGATGATCTGGTAGCGTGCGACCGCCCGATCCTCCTTTGATGCCCCGCGCAGGGCCTGATTCGCCGTGCCGATGATGTAGCGGGCCATGTGCAGACCGAACCGCTTGAACATGAACATCACCGAACCGATGGCGGTCTGGGCGAAGCGCGGCGCAGTAGAGGCACCGATACTGCCGTTTACTCGCTCCGTGATTTCGATGGCCTTCTTGGCGGCGGCAAGCTTAGCCTCGCGACTGATCGGGCCGGACACCTTGCCGAGTTCGAGGTTGTAGGCAGCGATTGCCATGGCCTGACGGTTGAACCGTTCGGCTTGGTGCATCAGGAACCCGGACCACTGGTTGATCCTCTGCAGGAGGCCTGCCTCCGCGTCCAGCATTTCCTGCGCCATCGAGTTGGTCAACATGCCGTTGGCCGAGAGGACTTCCACAAGGACGTCCATGTTCGCGAGCTTAGCCCGGGCCCCTTTCGGGATCGTCTTGTCAGTCCGAGGGACATACTCGCCCTTGTCGTTGACCTCAAAATAGTTCCCCAGCGAACCAAAATCGTCCGCGCTAGAGAACTCGCGGAGTTCCATCCCATCCGGGCCGAACGACCGCACCTTTTTGGTCTTACCGGCGTTCATCAGGAACCTAGCCGCGGACCCCAACTCCCGAACAGATGCACCCATACCATAGCGCCCGGCGAGTTCGGTGGTGCCGATCATGGGGATTTGCATCAGGTTGTTGAGCGCGGCAGCCACACTAAACCCGAGGGTCATGCCGAAAGTAATGCCGCGCGCCGCTTGAGCGGTTTGGCTAACCCTCGGATTCTGGGCGAAGGTGGCACGCTCCTTAAACTCTTCATGGTACGCCAGAACTGCCTGCTTCTCTCCGGCTGTCAGCGACGGAGACTCGAGCAGATTTTTGAGCGTCGTCTCGGAGCGGTTCTTCAAGGCTTGGATTCTGGCCCCATACTTCATGTTGGCCAGCTGATAGGCCAGCGACGAAGACTTCTCGGCCAGAGCCTGCACCATGTCAGTGGGTCGATCCACGACACCGAGCGGGGTGATGTCCCCCATGAACCCGCGAACACCCTTACGCTTGTTGAAGGACTGCAGGATCGAGTGCTCCGGGGTGAACCGGCTGAACATGTCCATGATCGCATCGACTGCGGCGTCGCCTTTGCCTTTGTCCACCATGTTCGGGACGAGGCTCGTGACGATGTTAATCGCACCTTGGGCAAACGCGGTCGGGACCCGCTCATCGGGATTGTAGCCACGCGGGCGCGGTTTCTCCTCGAACTCCCATGCAACGGGTTGGCCGTCGGCATCTGTGGTTGCCTCGAGCTTTCTGCGGAACTGGTCTCGTTCCCAGACCGTATGGAACGCCTGCACAAACTGGGTCGGCGGGCGCTTCATTTTCCCCGTCGTGGCGTCCAGCACTGCCGGTGCCGTGGTGTCTTCGGCGTTATAGGTCAACCAGAACTCGCCCTTACGCATCAGCGAGAAGTACGGGTCAATGGCTTTCTCTTCGTCAAGCTTCTGCAGCAAGCGAGACACGATCTGGTTCTGCTTGACCTTGTCGTCCGTGATCTCTTTCACGCGCTCAGAGAGCACGGCTTTGATATCTTCGCGGAATTGCGCAAACATGTTGCGCACCGTCTTGAAGTGACGGCGCATTTCCCCGGTGCTATCCTTGGTCTGCAGCTCGATGTTGAGCTCGTTCCACACCCGAGACTTGTCTGCGTCACCCGCGTACTGTGACAGCGGCTTGGTCGGATCGACCTCTTCCAGCGTAGCACGCCCCATGATCGACATCAGCGTGCTATACAGCTCAGGCTGCTTGTTGGCGTAGTTCAAGAGGTCTTCGATGACACCCTTTGCACGCTCTTCCATATTCACAATTTCGCCGCGACGAAGGTCGTCGAGGGCCTTAAGCTCCGCGATCTCCGGGAAGTACTTCCCGGCCAAATCGTTGAACCAGTCGAGCTGGAGGAGCCCAAGAAGCGCACGGCGCACAGGCATCGGAATGGAGGCCTGCATCATATTGGACAGGCGTTTAAGTCCTGCCTTATCCCACGCAGGGGCGCTCTGCAGCGCGTTGTTGATCGTGGCTTGCCCGACGCGCACGTTCGCTCTCGCTCTTTGGAAAACTTCCGCTGGTAGCACGTCGGGGGCGGTTGAGAGCATACCTTCGACGAGCCGCTGGAACTGATCCATCGCGGTTTCCTTGCCGTAGATAATCTCTGTTTTTGTCTTCCGCGGATATCGCTTGGACGGCAGCCCCACAATAGCGCGCATCAGGTTAGTGATGATCTCCGATGCTTTTTGGAGGAAGGTCAGCGGCACCTCGCGCTGCACTTCGGCCTCGGTCGGGTAGGTCGTGCGTGCCATAAGGTCTCGCAAACCATTGTCATTCTCGCCAAAAGCAACGCGACCGAAGACTTCCGCCAGAAACTCGGGGAGGTCTTTAAGACCGTAGAACTCGTCGGGGTAGTTCCCAAAAGCATCACGCCCGACGCGCGACTTCAAATCTTTCAGGAGCGCCTCGAGCTGCTTGACGACCGGGTGATTAGGCATCGTGTAGGCAAGCTCTACAGTGACAGCGTGCGCCATCTCGTGCATAAGCACATGGGCGTCCATGCCGGTCTGCCCATTTATGTAGATGAAGTTACGCCGCTCATCGGGAGCATTCTTGCCCGCGCCCCAATACCTGCCACGCGCTTGGCCGATGTGTTCGGAGGAATCTCCGGGGTATAGGACCTTGACCCTCGTAGTCCCGGCCATATCGGCAAAGCGAGCCGCGAGCTTGGCGAGCTCCTTGTTATTTGTCGTCGCCGAAAGCGCCCGCAATGCCAGCCGAAGATTCCCACCGTCCAACGCCATCTTGACGGAGTAGTGCAGCTCCCGGTCCAGTGCGGCCAGCGGGTCCGTGGACATGTCTTCGACGATATAGCCGGACTCTTTGGCGGCTTCTGCCCGCGCTGCTTTGGCCTCGAGGCGAGCCTTACGTTTCAGCTCTACGCGATCAAGGTCGGCGAGCCACGTCTCTTGGTTTTTGTTCTGCTGTTCGCTCAGAGCAATGCGGAAATCGAGCTCGTTCTGCACCGCAGGGGACATCCTCGCCCGGATGAACTCCAAAGCCTGCTTAGCCGCAGTGCGCCCAGTACCGGAGAAGAAATCCTTATACGCGGCGTCCGTGCCGGGCTCGGCACGGTACTTGCCGTAAGGTGCTGTCAGATCGTCCACCACCATGAGGATGGCGTCAATTGGACGTAGCACCTTGGAGAAGTAGAGCTTGGCTGCCGCAGCCTGCGGAGACAGGACGCCCTCGCGGGTGGCGAGGAGGCTGAGCACAATGCGCTTGTCGGCAACAGTGAGAGGGTCTTTCACCCCAAGTTTCATACCAGCCTCGTTCAGAAGCTGCGCACCGATCTTCACATTGACGGGCGTAACCGCCGCATAGCGGTCGGCCAACACCTTGTCTATTTCGGCATCGGCTGAACCTTTCTGCAGCATCGGCGTCGGGCGGACGCCCGGACCCATGCGGTAGAGTGGAATAACAGGGCGGGTTAGGCTAGGCGGTGGGGCAGGCACGGCTGCCGCTTCTGCGGCACGGTCAAGTTCAGTCTTGGTGCGCTCCACTCTGGCGCGCTCGGTGTCGAGTTCCTGCCGGATAACATCAGCTTGGCGCAAAGCATTGACGTAGTCAGTGTATTTTTTTGCCGCCGGGCCAGTGATCGGTGCCTTTGTCTGTGCCGTGCGGCTAAGGTCCGCCTTGAGCTCTGCTGCGCTGAGCGTATCTTGTGCGATAGCGGCACGGTCCTGCAGGTCCCGAAGAACCGCAAGGGAGAACTCGTAGGCCTCCATCTTTTTAGGCCGCGCCGGGTGCGTCGGCTTTTTCGGCACCGCAGCCTTAGCCGTCTCTACGGCCTTCTCTTGTTTCGCGATCTGCTCTTGCAGGTTAGCGGCAATCTGCGGAAGCCGAGGGTCTACGCCCCCAGCGACAAGCTCGCGCTGCAGAACGCCCGCCGGAACCTTTTTGCGCAACTCTGCGGCACGGGCACGTGCTTCGGAGAGCCGCGCCTCTAATTGGCTTAGTGTATCGCGCTCTGCTCCCGCTGCTGTATCAGCACCCACAGGCACCGACAAATCTCCTCCCAGTCCTCCGCCTGCAGGTGCTGCAGGCTCTTCGGTGGGCTGAGTGTCGCCAGCGGGCTGTCCGAGTCCCTCCACGCCTTGTCCACCACTCGGAACGCCAGCTCCCACTTCTTCTGGCTGAGTTTCTGCAGTCGTGGTGACATCTTGGGCCTCCGTCTCAGCAGTAAGCGGTGTGACCTCCGGCTCAGGCGTGAGGGTAGTCTCGGCCTCCGGCGCAGCGAGCAAATCTTTCTGCACGGGCTGGCCGGTAATGAGCGACGAGGCAAGAGCCTTCTGATCCGGCGTGGTTTTGGGGTTCTGGGCCCAGCTGTCCAGTGCCTTGATGACCTTCGTGTCCTGCAGCGGTTTACCGACCAGCTTACGCAACGATGCCGATTTCGCAGGGCCAACGCCAAGCTGCGTCACCAGATCATCCGTCAGGACTTGCTCGGGCTTCGGCTCCGGGGCTTTCACCACTGGGGCAGCAGTGCGCGTTTTCGGGGCATACAGTGCCGCGGCCCGCTCGAAGGCGTCGGCTTCGCTTTCAATTCCCGGGAGCTCTACCGTGGGCTGTGGCGCTGGTGCCGCTGGGGCCGCCGCGGTGTCAAACAGTTCTTTCTGCGTTGCAGCACCAAACTCCGGGGCATACGCTGAGTCTGGAAGGGAGGGCCGCATCTCTGCAGGGACAGATGCAGGTGAAGTCCGCTGCGAACGCGGGGCAACAACATCTGCGGCGTAGGCAGAATCGGGCAAGTCAGGGGGCATCGCCCCACGGATTCCGCGGACCGGGGACGCCTGCTTGGACAGGGTCCCAATAAAATCAGACATCTGCGTCTGGGCGGCAGGAGGCAGATCAGCGATGTAGTCGAGCGTGGCTTGGGCGGCGATCCGCTGCGCTTCCGGTTCCGGGGCACCGGTCTTTAGCGCCGCTGCACGCTGTTCGGCGTAAGTGAACTCCGCATTTGCGCGGACCTCTTCGATATCTACCTCAGGCTCTGCACCGATCTCTGGTGCCGCTTCAGGGGGCGTTTCTGGCGGAGCCTTACCCTCCGGGGCCGGGGCCGGGGCCTCTTCCGTCACTCGAGGGCCCGCAACGCCGCCGATACCACCAGCGCCCAAGCCAAGCACCCCACCGGCGATCCCAGCATCAATGTATTCTTGGATAGCATCTTCGCTATCGACAGGCAGGCCTGCCTGCTGGCGTTCCAGCATCTGCTGACCGATTTCATTCAAGCTCTCGGTCGTACCACCAACAGCGGCACCGGACACCACTCGAGTAAAGAGCTTGGCACCGGGGCGCAGGAAGAGCCCCGCACCTGCGAGAGCGTTAGTTACAGCGGTGAGCGCCGACTGTCCGACCGTGGCACCCAGTGCATCGGTGAGGTCTACGGCTTCTTTACGTCCAGCTGCGACCTCTTCTTCCTGCCGCTGCACGTTGGCACCGAAGAGCATCGGCGCTTCCATAAGGCCCGAGCCTACACCGAAGCCGGTCAATGCCCCTGCGGGGCCCGCCGCTAGACCCCCAGCTACAGCACCCGCCGCACCGCCAGCAAGACCGACGCCAAGCTGCGGAATCTGCTCACCCGCAATTTCACCGGCGTAGCTTAGGCCTGCACCAATCGTTGGGAAGAAGCCTTCGGCGGCAGCCACATCTTGGCGCGTCGTGGGCTTCGGCTGTAGAAAACTCAGTTCGAATTGCCGCTGCGCGGCGGCTTCTTCCATACCCCGACCGTATTCGGCGATGCTGGGGAGGCCGACCTGCTGGCCGATGGTCTCGATGGTGGTCCCAAGAACAGACTTGGCCCCGGCCTTACCACGTTCAAAACCACGCCCGAGGGCGGTGCCGTCGTCTGGTTCCGCTAGGGGCTTACCCATCGTGGCTTCATAGCGCTGGACAAAGCGGCTTTCGCGCTCTTCAACACCTGCACGAATGCGTTCTTGTTCTGCAGCGGTGGGGGTATCGCCCTCGATCTCAATGTTGTAAGTGCGACCGCTAAGCCGCCCCGGAACTTGGATGATGCCCATGGCCATAACTCCTCAGTTGCGCAGAGTATACGCAAAGGGACAGCGCGGCACTAGTACGTTTTACTGGGTGACGCTAAACGAGGTGTCGTCCTCTTCCGGCGAGAATCCATCGAGGTTGCCGATAGTGCGGACAAAGTTGGTATAGTCACTGTTCGCCTGCAAGGCATTGTCGTATGCGGTCCTGATCTGCATCGCCCGGGCGTTGTCACCACTTTCTTCGGCCATGGAAATCGCCATGTTCGGGTCCATCCCGCCAGTCAGAAGAGCTACCCGATCTGCGGCTGCATCTGCGGCATAACGGAGCTGCGGTAGGTATTGGCTGAGTTTAATGCCAGATAGTCCGCCGCTACCACTCCGTGCAGCTTTGGCACGTGCCAACCGAGATTGCTCGAGGGCACCGAGAATTTCCAGTTTCTCTTTGTCGTAGGTATCGCGGGCCGCGCGTGCGGCCTCCACACCCTTGAGTCCGGCTTCGCCGATAGCGCCGCCAAGCGTCGGCTGACGAGACGACATGAGGTTTAAGCCGACTTGGGCCAGTGCCAGCCACTTGTCCTGCTGTGCGGCCTTCTCACGGTTTGCCAGTGCATCCATGAGAGCTTGTTCGTAGGACGAGGCACTCCCCGCGCCCCCGGCTCCGCCAGATGGAGTTGTTCCACCGGGCGGAGTTTTATCCGTGATAGGTTTATCCGCGACGGGTTTATCGGCGGCGGCTTTCGCAGCTTCGGCGGCTTTCGCAGCTTCGGCGGCGGCTTTTACCTCTTCTTGGGTCTTCAAGGACTCTGTGATGCCCGCTGCATCCCTAACCGCTGCGGCATCTTTTGCTGATTGTTCAGCTGCGGCAGCCATATCCCCAAAGCTGCCCGCTGAGGAATCCGCCGCTGCTTGCTCCGCCGCCGCTTGCTCCGCCGCAAACTGCTCAAGAACTTCTGGGGGAAGCCCGCTCATCTCCTCCATGCCTGACGGCCCTTCGCCGCCACCGGGGAAAAGAAAATTCTTTAGTGAGCTGTACGGCGCAACACTACTATCAGCCCCCCAACCGGGGTATGTCGGTGCTTGCTCTGGAGCCGGGGTGGCAGGGACGTCCGTGACGCCGAAGTCCTCGGCGAACCCGTCGGGCGGCGACATCCGATTCTCACTACGCATACGCTCAATGAACGTCGGCGGGGCCCCAGCCTCGGGAGCAACGTCACGAGAACGCAGATAGAAAGGAGCACCGGGCAGCTCAGGTGCGGCAGCAATAGCGGGGAGTCCTACCGGGGAAGTACTGATAAACGGCATGGTTTCCGCTGCGGGAGGCGTGAGCGGACGCGAAGCGGCGAATGCGAATTGGTCCTCTTGGAAACGGCGATCCAGATCGGCCTGAGTCGGGACTGTGGTGCTGTCGCCGATAGGTTCCATGGTCATCATGCGATTACGCGCTGCGCGCCGCTCTGCGCCTGCCTCAATACGCGCGGCCTCTTCTTCGCCGAGGGACGCAAGGTACTCGTCCACGCTCATGCCCATCTTGTTGGCGTAGGCAATCACAGCCGGGTCAGTCTTGACCTTGTCACCCTTAGCCATCTTCTTCACGGGTCCGCCAGCGTACATAGCCTGCACGCCTGTGTTCTGGGTCATATCGGTGCTTGGGGCCATGGCCCGGGCCATATCGGCGATGCCGCCCTGTGGCACACCTGCGGCAGCCACAGCGTCTTGGGCCACAGTGCCTTGATCTCCCTGAGCCTGCTGCGCTTGGAAGTCCTGCTGCATCTTCTGACGGCGCATAATCTCCCCAAGAACGAGGAACTGAGGTGCGTTGCCAGAAGGCGTTTGCATCTCCCGCACGAGCTGCTCCTGCGAGAAGTTTTTCAGCTGGTCTTGGAGTTGGACGATATTCATCACTGAAACGCCTTATAGAGGGACAGTCCGGTAAGCCCTGCACCTAGCGTCTGCTGCAGGGGGTTAGTGTAGACCGACGTGGTAGCCGTAGTTTGTCCGGCGTTTGCGACCGGAAGGCCACGCAGGATGTCGGAGTAGAAGGCCAGCTGTTCTTGCGGGTAACCTTGCTGCCGGAGGAAGTCCTGATAGCCAATGTCCAGTCCGGCCTGAGTTTCGGCCTGCTGGGAACGACCGATAGCTTCGAGCATCTGGGCGTTCTGGATTTGCGCTGCGCGCTCTTGTTCGGAAAGGCCAGCAAGTTGCCCCGCTTGGGTTCCATACCGCCCATAGGCGTCGAGTGCGAATTGATCCGCTGCGCGGTTCTCTCCTGCTTGGGCACCCTGAACCCGGGCCAACTCTGCAGCCTGTGCTGCCTGAACGCGAGCTGCTTCGTCGAGGCTGATCCCTTGGGTGCGGGCCAGTTCCGCCGCTTGTGCCTGCTGTACCCGGGCGGCTTCGCCGACGTCAATACCCTGCGTGCGGGCCAGTTCGGCAGCCTGCGCCTGCTGTATCCGGGCGGCTTCGTCGATCCCAATACCCTGCGTGCGGGCCAGTTCAGCGGCACGGGCCGCTTGGACGCGCCCTGCCTCGCCAGCTACACCACCCTGCACTCGTGCGGCCTCGGCGGCTCGTGCCTGCTCCGTCGACATGCGAGCGGCGCGGTCGGCTTCGAACAGCCGCTGGGCATCGCCGTAAGCGGAGGATAGTCCTTGTGCTTGGATATCTCCCTGACGCTGCAATAGGTCGCGCTCAGCCAAGCCTTCTTGCACAGCAGCGCGGGACCCACCGAAAGCACCGGCGCTAACCGCGCGAGCTGAACGCCCCTGCCGTGCGATATCGTAGTCTTCTTGGGCCTTGCGTTTTTGCGCGTCGACCACATTCTGCATGTATGGGTCCATATACTGCCCGACCGCAGCACCCGTGAACTCTCCAGAAGGGCCAAAGCCGAACTCTCGGTACCCAGCCTCAGAAAAGTCTGCGAACGGCTGGGCCTGCCCAGCTTGGAACCCGGCATACGGCTGGGCCTGTGTGGCTTGGAACCCGGCATACGGCTGCGCCTGCCCGGCTTGGAACCCACCATATTGCGAAAACTGGAACGGGTCTTGGCCTGCCAAGCCAAGGATACCTTCTGCAGCAGTGCGCGTCATGCCCTGCGCTTCAGTAAGCCCCGGCGTACCTGCAGCGACAAGCGCGCGAGTGGCGTCACGAGACGCGCCGATATCAGCAAACTGATCTGCTGTGGCAAGGCGCTGCCCCTCATAACCCTGATAGGGCTGCAGAGACTGTTCCTCGACACGACCCATGAGTCGCTCGAAGTACGGCATGAACTCCTTGGGGATGTTCGTCTGAGTAACCGTTTGTTCGGTTGGAGCTGCGCTGGACCCGCCGGTGCTCATGGCAAATTTTCCCTGTATTGTTCAAGGGTCTCGTGGTGCGTGAAGAAGCTCCGAACTTCCATGCTGACCGACTGCATGTAGTCTCGCCCCCTGCAGATATAAATAACATAGGCGATGAGCTCTGCATACCAGTCACGAAGGACATAGGAGAACACTCGGTCGTTGAGTGAACCTTTCTCCAGCTTGTTTGCATCCAGCCAAGCATTGATCCCGGTAACGATGATTGGGATAAGCTGGTGCTTGTACTTGTCAAAGAACGGGTTAATCGGCAGCTCCGTCAACACAACAAAGAGCGTGCGGGCAAGGTCCGCGTCGGTTACGGGCTTGTCCTTGTCGATGAGGTCATCGAAGACTTCACAGATGTCACCAAACTGCCGGATGAACCAGATGGCGCTCATGTCGCCGGTCCACTCCATGAGCTTGGCGTCACGTAGCTTGCGCCACTCTTCTGTGTCGAACTCAGGCATCATGCCGCGCGTTCCTTGAGGACCTTGGGTGCGTCCTTACCCGCGCCGTTCACCGCCGAAAGGAACCCACCACCAAATTTCTTCTCGAGTGCGTCTGTGGCGTCCTTGCGAAGCACGAACTCGCCATCTGCCAAAAGCACGTCCTGCTCACCGTCAATCGTGGCGGGTACCTTGTCGTCTACACCTGAGCCGTCACCCGGGCCGCGGACCATGCCGTTTTCACCGTTGGCGAAGCGCTCACGGGTGTCATCGAACTCACCGGACTGCACGGAATCCACCAGATCACGGAGCGCGTCTTCGCCGTACTTGGCCAAGAACTTACCCAGAGCGATTTCCGGCTGGGGATGCTGGCCCTTGATGGCAGCAATTGCATCGACGATCTCGGTTTTTTCGTTAGCTTTGACCGGGCGTTCGGACTCGACTTTGAACTCCCCGGTTTCCTCGTCCATCTCGATTTCGCCGCCTTCGGCGTAAGGTAGCGCGCCCGTGTTGCGGTAGGCTAGGATGTCTTCATAAGAATAGGGGGTAGCCAGACCGTAATTGAACTCGGGATCGACACCGGGGCGATAACCGGGCGGCGGAGTGCGCCGCTGACGCGGAATCGGCTTCATTTCTTTGTCAGCCTCGGTCGGTTCCGTGGCTTTAGTGCCAACTTTGGGCGCAGGAGTGGCAAGCGCCCCGCCGATCTGGGAGCCAATGCCTTCGGCAGAACTCATGAAGTTCATGCCGCTGCGGAGGCCTTGGCCCATCGCGCCTTGGCCAAATAGACCCGGTAGCCCTCTCGGTGCTGCAGGGGCTGGCGCTGGCCCGGAAATTGTCGGTCCGGGGCGTATAGAAGTCATAGGAGCCTGACCGGGAGGGAGTGCGCCCTGCCCTGCCGCTGCCGCACCAGCCGTACTTCCCATCAGGCCGCCGAGGAGCTTGCCGCCAATGAAGGAGCCGAGGCCTGCTTTAAGTCCAGCACCGAGGTCTCGCTGCTCAATGGCTGTACCCACACCCTGTCCGATTGCACCGGCGAGAAGGGGGCTTGCGAGCGCAGCAATACCGGTTGCCCCAGCAAGGGCGGGGGCGAAGGCGGACCCGAGAAAGCCCAAGATCATCGGAAGCATGGCAGTTCCTCTATCGAGTTTCGCATAACTTAGCAGATGTCGTGTTACACGACAATCCGAAGCTCTCCGGTCGCTGTTTTATACACATCCCCAGCGATCAGCCCACCAGTAATAGCCGCGGCGTTGTTGGCGTAGCTCGGAAGAGCCGTCAGACGTAGCGTGGTGAAGATCGCATCGCCGGGATTGTTGGCTTGCTGCACGAAGACGGAGAACGCACGGATGACCTGCGCCATATACTGACGGTTGTAATTTTCGGGGGGCGCAGGAAAGAATGGGGCTGGTGCACTACTTGGCATTACTTTCTCCCGTCGGTTCGCATATCAAGTCTTGGATCGCCAAGCCGCCAAGAAGTTCCAGTCTGGGCGGACTCGATGCGGAGCGACATGGACCGCCCGCGAAGCCGGACATAGAGCTCGTTGGTGTATTGCTCAACGGGGAGCGAAGATGTTTTGGTGACGGGATCAGCGTCCGATGCAAAGTATGCACCGCCGGGGAAGTTTCGGGCCTTGAGAGTGATCGTAGCCGTCGGCGACACGTTGGTAGAATTACGGAACGTCAAATCTGGGATCACTCGAGTCGCAAACATAAACTGGTCGCCATCCCCGATGTCAACGACACTAGACTCAATATAAGTATCTAGCGCGACAGGCGGGTTGACGCTGCCGTCGTCGAGGCCGTTCTCGTGGTAATAGATGTAGCCGTCCGGGGACGCAGCAATCGGGTACGACAGGACGTTGCGATCCTGCCACGCGGTCCGTGCCAAGACACCGTAATACCAGATTTTCTGCTCGTAGTTGTAGACTACATACCGGTCATTTTCCTCCGAGTCCGAGCTCGGATAGAACCACCAAACCTCGGAGAAGGAGCTCAGATGCCCCGCATATATCTTGAGCTGCTGTTCCGTGTTCATGCCGCTGAAGACGTACTCTTTGACGTCGCAAGGAATCTGTACAACGGCACCGTCGTAGACGTAGAACTCGTTCTTGCCCATCCAGAACACTGAGTCACCAACAGCGACCATGGCGTTGGGGCTGATGAGTGATACCGAGGAGGAGACCTCCTGCAAGCCGAAGGTGAATGGGTCGCCAATGTACTGCATGGCGTGGACCGACACGTCGGTGAAGACGATGATCTGCTGCTTGGTCTGAATGGCCCCAACGATCTCGGAGCCCGTGCCGATACGGAGTTCCCCAGCCGTTGTGGTAGGCAGGGAGCGCCACTCGGTGGGGTTCTCTTGGTCCGAAAACCGAATGACGAGGGGGTCCTGCACGCCGGGGCTGGCCTCGGGGTCGCAGCCGAAAGCGATGACATGGCGATCACGCTCCGAGACGATGACTGTCTTGGCTATGGTCGGGGCCGCTTGGGCCCCGGCGAGGTCCTCAAGGGCAACGGCTCGCGCGGCTAAACCACTACTCGCGTCCCAGTAATAGATACCACCGTCTTTAATGCAGATGATGAGGTCTTCGCCGTAGTTGTCCTGCGACCAGATGCGGAGCTGTGCGCCAGAAACAGCGGTTGACGTGCCAGAACTCCAAGTACCGCGGGACCATACACCGGTCCCCCATCCAGTACCGAACACCGATGTATCAAGGCCGGTGTTGATCTGGTAGGCCCCAATAACAGCGGCTCCGCCGTTGCCCGTATCCGAGGCATTAGCGGTTACGCCGACAATGATCTCGTAAGTGTTTACGCCGACAATTCGCGTTACCTGATGCTGCGCGTTCAGAACAGCGGCTGTAACATTGCCGCCCAGACTGACTGCACCGGAGAACGTGACAAAGTCATTCAGATATACACCGTTATTCGCATCTGAGACCGTTATAACTGACGATCCGTTAGTAGCGGAAAAAGTCACAGCCCCCGCAGCGGTCGTTTCACGGATCGGAGTGATGTCGAAAAGGGCACTACCCCGAACAACATAGTACTTCAAATTGGTGCCAAGGCCAGTATAGATCGTGCCATCAAGGGCAGTCCAAGTAAGAAGCGAGCGCCCCGTACCCTGCATCTGGGCCTTAGTGTACCGGGTCCAGCCGCCGACGGTTTCGGGTTTTCCTGCCCGGAAGCGCACGAGATTTCCATCCCACCAGCCACCCTCATTGGCGTAGGCGGTGGTCTCGCGGTTGATACCGGGCCGGAATACAAGCTTAGTGAGTGCCATGGCGGTCTCCTGTTGCTGGAGATACTACATCACCCGAGCAACTTAGCCAATGTCTTCGGACCAGCAACACCATCAGCAGTCAAGCCATTGGCAGATTGCCACTTCTTCAGAGCAGCTTCAGTCCCCGGTCCAAAGTCGCCATCGGCTGCCAGACCCAGCTTGGCTTGCATCTTTTTGACATCGTCGCCCTTGGAGCCACGGCGCAAAGTGCCGCCGGAAGCCGCAGGAGCGGCGGCAGGCGCACTAGTGTCGATCTTGCCACCCAAGGCAGCCATAGCCTTCGCATAGCGTGCCTGACGGTCTGCGAGACCGATGTCGCCGCCATTGATCTTCTTGGTCAACGCAGCCACGTTGCCGGTATCGGCGATGGCGTTCAGCTTATTAGTGTTCCAGAACCACAGAGCCGATGCCAATGCACCTTCCTTGGTCTCGAGCCACTCGGCGGCCTGCTCTGCCGTCATGTCGTAGTCCTTAGCGAAGCGAGTGTAGTTGTCCCGCCCGGTCAACTGCTTCAGGCCACGACCACGGAAGCGCCAGCCGTCTCCGGGCTGGGTGTTGCCCAGCTTCGACGTGCGGAACTCGTCCATGTAGACGTAGTTCGCGATCTTCTCAGGGTTCTTGGCATACTCTGCAGCGTTGCGCTTGCCGGGGCCGAAGTAGCGCGGGAACACCTTGTTCAGCGTCTCTTCGCGGTAGTTCAGGTTCTCGGAGAGCGCGTTGAAGTCCATCGACTCGTGAGCGCATTGGCTAATAAAGCCAGCAATCCGTTTATCAGTGGTTATGTCGTATTTAGGCAGCGCCTTGTTCAATTCCTCACACCATGCCTCGACCTCTTTATTGGTCGGGATCATGGCGCGCAGTTGGTCTACGGTCAGAAGGCTCATCGTCTATCTCCTTATTCGCACCACGACTGCTTGGCATCGCCCTTGTAGGGGCGGGCCAGCTTGGCGGCGATCAGCATTTCACCGAGGCTCTGGTGGTCGAGATATATCTCGCCCAGTACACGGCCACCGTATTTGTCCCACTTGAGAAGTTTTACCTCGGTCTCAGTGGCATTGGCGACCGCGTCTTTTGTAAAGGCGCTGGCTTTTTTAGCCAAAGCTGCTTCCGCATCACACTGGGCGCGAGGCGCTTTCTCTGGGGTGTCGATGCCGATGACCCTGATTGAGAGTTTTGGCGGCAGGGGCGACGGTAGAAAATCCACTGCAATCTCCACCGTATCGCCGTCGATGACGCGGGTAATTTCATATGCATGAGCAGGCGCAGCCGTTAGAAGAAGCAGGGCCAGCCATCTCATTTCTTCGGTCTCTTCGCTGGTACTTTCTTAACGACCGCATCCATGACGACTTCCTTCGCCACTTCCTTGCCCATGCTGCCAAGCAAGTCACCGACGTTGCCCGTGGCTGCAATCTTGATGGCGTTCTCTACGGGGTCAGGCAGATTTACCTTGTCCAGAACAGCATCAACGGCCTTTTCCTTCAGCTTGCGGCCCACAAGCATTCCAACAATGCGTCCGATCATTCGGTATACTCCTCTGTCGGCGGCTCATCATTGCCACCACGTTGCTTTCCATTACCCGCAGCCATCACGCCACCAAGAGCGCCGACGATAAACGAAGCAATCGGGGTCAGCAGTTCAAAGAACTTGCGGTCGTTCTCGCTGGACTCGCCAAGCGGCTGGGTCACGAAGACCAAGCTGTAGAGGATCACGAAGATCGTGCCGCCGAGGATCACAGTCAAAGCCACGCCAATAAA
>Ga0070749_10001311_pt1 | contig 16858 bp, 34 predicted proteins | sample VirMetDEL_Nov_18_FD_75180 | JGI IMG/M metagenome (GOLD analysis project Ga0070749, IMG submission 75180) | Aqueous microbial communities from the Delaware River and Bay under freshwater to marine salinity gradient to study organic matter... | ecosystem: Environmental > Aquatic > Marine >...
AACACAATGGTGGAACGGTGGTGCATTATCATTCGACGGTGTGAAAATCGCAGTTGCAAATGGTCTTGCAGACAACACGGCAATGGCCGCTGAAAAATCAAACTTATTCTTCGGAACTGGTTTATTAAGCGACCACAACTTGGTGAAAGTTCTTGACATGGCTGACCTTGACGGTTCTGACAACGTACGTGTAATCCTTCGCGCAACTGGTGGAGTGAACTACGCAATCGCTGAAGATATCGTGACTTACGGAATCACAAATTCCGCGAACTAATAATAATTAATCAATGAAAAAGGGGTGGGCGATCCAAACGGTTCACCCGCCTTTTTTTTTATAAAAAAATAAAAATATGGCTTGCGATTTAAGTTTAGGACGAAAACTTCCATGTAAGGACGTAGTTGGTGGGATTAAGGCGGTTTATTTTACAGATTTCGGTGATTACGGAACAGTAACGCAAACCGACGACGAGATCACCGATATGGACGGGACGTTTACGGCTTACAAATATGAATTAAAGGGAAATTCTTCCTTTGAACAAACATTCACGGCATCACGTGAAAATGGTACGGTGTTTTTTGAACAAACATTGAATTTGACTTTGACTAAATTGTCAAAAGAAGACAACAAAGAATTGAAACTTCTTGCATACGGAAGACCACACGTTGCGGTTGAAGATTACAACGGAAATGTTTTCGTGATGGGTCTTGAACACGGTGCGGAAGTTACTGGGGGTACAATTTCAACTGGAGCAGCCATGGGGGACGCTTCAGCTTACACGTTGACATTGTCAGCACAAGAATTGAAACCAGCAAACTTTGTTGATTCACCAACTGCGGCTGACCCATTTGATGGAATGGCAAGTGCAACGGTGACCGTTACTGAAGGAACTAATTCATAAGAATTTTTTCATTTGATTTAAGAAGGGTGTCCGATTGGATGCCCTTTTTTATTATAACAAATTGAAGGGTTTTTTATTATATAAATATGATAATCTTACAAGAATCCGGATCGTCACAAACGATAAATTTCATCCCGAGGGAATATACCCAAGGGACGACATACAACATCAAGATTGTAAACGAATCGACAAACGCCGAAGTGTACAATGAAGACGTTACATCATTCACCGAAAATCTTTATTATTATCAACATTCTGACACGTTCAGTTTAAAAGAAGACACGTTTTATCTTTTGACAATAACATCGTCGGAAATCGTGTACAAGGACAAAATATTTTGCACAAATCAAACCGTTTCAAGTTATTCGGTCAATGATGCTGAATATACGCCACACACCACAGAAAATGAATTTATATTCTTATAATGGATACACACATCATAAATTTATCGTCTTACGTCAAACCCAAGGTCATTGAAGACAAAAGAAAAGATTGGGTTGCTTACGGCGAGGACAACGATTACTATTCGTATTTGATTGATTTATTTATCAATTCAACGACAAACAACGCAATCATTACGGGTATTTCAAACATGATATTTGGAAAAGGGGTTGACGCACTTGATTCATCAAGCAAACCGGATCAATATGCAGCCATGAAATCAATCTTTTCCGATTCATGTATGCGTAAGGTCATCTTGGATTTTAAAATGCTTGGTGAGGCTTCATTTCAAGTCTTATACCGAAATGGCAAGGTTGTCAAGTCTGAACATTTTCCACGTCAAACATTACGTGCAGAAAAGATGAACGAAGACGGTCAGATTGAGGCATATTATTATCACCCAAAATGGAAGGAAGTAAAACCTTCCGACAAACCAAAAAGAATCGCGGCATTTGGATTTGGTAATGGAAAAGAACCGGAAATCAAAATAATCAAAAGATATGTGTCCGGTTACGATTATTATTGTCCCCAAGATTACGAAACGGCATACGCTGAACTTGAATGCGAAATTTCTGACTTCTTAATCAATGACGTCAAGAATTCATTTTCGGGAACTAAGGTTGTAAACTTCAACAATGGAACACCCGACATGGAACAACAACTTCGCATCAAAAATGACGTGATGAATAAACTCACCGGATCAAAGGGTGAAAAAGTGATTGTTTCATTCAACAACAACCAAGAATCAAAAACCACGGTTGACGACATAAGTTTAAATGACGCACCAAGTCATTACGAATACCTTTCAAGGGAATGTCAAAACAAACTTATCATTGCACACCGTGTGACGTCACCGCTTCTTTTAGGGATGCGAACTGAAAACAATGGTCTTGGATCAAATGCAGACGAAATAAAAACGGCTTCTTTGTTGTTTAATAGTGTCACAATAAGACCTTATCAAGACGTGATTTGTGATGCAATGGACGACATCCTTTCAGTCAACGATATATCCTTAAAATTATATTTCAAAACGCTTCAACCGTTGGAATTTATCGATCCAAGCAATGCAATAACCGACGAAGCACGTGAAGAAGAAACTGGTGTCAAATTATCAAGTGACGAACGTCCATTCTTAGATGACGACACGGCAAATGAAATTTGGGAAATGATCAAAGACTTGGGTGAGGACGAAAATCTTGAAGATTACGAACTTCTTGATGTTGACGACACCGAAGACGAACCCGAAGATTTTGACGTTGAATCGTATTTGAATGGATTACATTTATCCGCGACACAAGATTCGACACAAGATGACAAACGATATAAGGTTCGATATAAATACGTAAAAGGAACAAACAGAACACCCAAAGGTGAATCAAGACCATTTTGTGTGAATATGCTTAAAAATGGCAAAATATACCGCAAAGAAGATATCGGACAAATGTCAGCGCGTGGTGTTAACAAAGAACACGGTCACAAAGGTCAAAATTATTCATTATTTAAGTGGCAAGGTGGGGTGAATTTTTATCACCGATGGGAAAGACGTATTTACAAAAAACGATTAAAAAAAGACGGAACTGAATGGGGTGGCAACGCACTTGACGGAACTAAATTTGTAAACGTGAATCAAGCAGTTCGTGAAGGATTTAAACTTCCAAAAAACCCTAAAGAAGTGACGGAAGCAAATATCACAAGAACGGATCGCGGACATCACCCAAACTATAAAGGATAATGGCAAAAGGATTAATGATTTCACGGAAGGACTTGGTCAAATACACAAGTTTGAGCGGAAATATCGACACGGATAAATTCATTCAATATGTGCTTATCGCACAAGAAATCACCGTTCAACAATTGTTGGGAACGGACTTGTATGAAAAAATACAAGGTGACATTGAATCGTCTTCTTTGACTGGTGATTATTTGACGCTGGTAAATGATTATATCAAACCCGTTTTGATTCATGCCGCAGCGGTTCAATACATTCCTTTTGCATCATATACGTTCGGAAACAAGGGTGTTTTTAAACATACATCGGAAACCGGTGAAACGGTATCGAAGGAAGAAGTGGACTATTTGGTTGAAAAAGAACGCGACACAATGCAATTTTATGCCGACAGATTGATCGATCATTTAAGTTTCAACGCACCTTCTAAGTATCCGGAGTACAACACAAACACAAACGAAGACATTTCACCAATTACTGGACAATCGTACACGGGATGGGTATTGTAAAAACGTATAAACCAAAAGAAAAAAACGTCGTCAAATTAAAAACATTTTTGACTTCGTTATATAACAAAAACACAAAAAAGTGATTATATAAGTATGGCAACAATCAATGATTGGTATGGGGAAAACAACATTGGATGGGGTAAATCTTATTCCGAATCTTGGTGGGGTTCTGTTAATGAGATTAATTCTTGGGGTATTATTTACCCAGCAACCGCAGAAGGTTCAATCATATATGCTGACACAACACTTTTTACCGCCGACATGACTTCTTATACGGCTGACATTGGGGTTGATTCGGTTGATTTAACACCCCCAACAATTACGCTTATCGGGTTGTCAACGATTAATTTAACGGTTGGTGATTCTTACACAGATGCTGGTGCAACTGCGACAGACGATGTTGATGGTGATTTAACTTCTTCAATAACAACAAGTGGAACAGTAGATACCGCAACTGCTGGAACTTATACGATAACTTATTCGGTAAGTGATTCAAGTGGAAATTCAGCTTCAGCAACTCGTTCGGTTATTGTTTCCGCAGCTTCGGGTGAAACACCCGGAACAATAAGTTCAGTTGATTTTGCAATTTTGACTTCCCTATCCGGCCTAGCAAGTTTTTCATTTGATTATGGCGGAACAACCTACACAAGGGGAATGGTCGATGACCAAGCGGATATAACGGATTATGATGGTACTTCTGTAAGTGGATGGGGTACTAACCCAATTGAATTTGACACGGATACAATACAAGTCGGATCATTTGTTGCGGATGGATTTGGAACATTTATAAATAGTGACGATACACACGTTTCAAGTTTTGGCCCTTATGCTGCATATTCAACACCAAAATATTTTAGAGGTGATTTTGATACTGCAGCAGTATTCGGCAACCCTCTTGAAGCATACCCAATTTACAAAGTTGAACAATCAAATGGATATTTAAAAGTAACTGAAATAATTACAAGTTAATAAAAAAATAAAATGGCACAACAAACAATTAACATCGGGACAACGGCGAACGACGGAACGGGCGACCCCCTTAGATCGGCATTCGATAAGGTGAATGACAACACGACTGAATTATATGCTGGACAAAGTCTTTCCCTTGCATCCGACATCCTTACATTAACAAGGGCAGACGGTACAACAAGCACCGTTGATTTATCAAGTTACCTTGACGAAGATGCACGAGCAATTTCAAGCGGTACATTAAACGGTTCAACTGGTATTGTTACATTCACAAGGGACGATGCTTCAACATTTACGCTTGATTTGTCAGCCTTATTAGACGACACAAATCTTGTAACGAGTGTAAACACACAAACTGGAGCGGTTGTACTGGATTCAGACGACATATCTGAAGGTTCAACAAACCTTTATAATCAAACACACACGGGTGATGTAACGGGTTCAACTGCATTAAGCATCGCAAATGACGTTGTTGATCACGATGAACTTGCACCACGTTTCACCGCAAAACAAGAAATTGCAACAACAAGTGGAACAATCAATTTGGATGCTTCTTCTTATGGAATATTCGAATTAACTTCGGCATTAACTGGTGCAACGACATTAAACATCCAAAACATTAAGAAGGGACAAGTGATTGACATTCTTGTAACTGGTTCGCAAACCATTACAATGGCGGATGACTTTACAACTTCAGCAATCAACCAAGCGGGAACTGGTACTTATGACGGTGCATCTTCAAACCATATTCAAGTGGTGTGTATTGATGACAACGATTCGGATGCAATATTGATTTATTCAGTTGCGACATACACAAGCGACACAAACCCAGCTTAAAATAAAATAAAATGAAAGGAATAAACTTAAACGGTACAATAAAAACATATTCTTCAGTTCCAAAAACTTGGGGTAATATTCTTGGGGTTAATTATATGTCGGACGAAGATTTAAAAGGTCTTGGATTTTACGATGTTGTAACACCAACCAAAAAACAATCTGAACAACTTGGCGACATTTATTTTGATGCGGATGCTGAAATATTTACTTATCCAGTTGAATCAATAACATATTCAGAAACGGTTGCTGAATTAAAAGAACAAAAGATTGCTGAATTAAAACATTTTTACAATTCAAAACTTGCGGAAACCGATTGGTACATAATTCGCGCACAAGAAGGTGTTGCAGCACCACAAGACATCCTTGATGCAAGGTCAGCATTAAGAACTGAATGTGCGACACACGAAACAAATATAAATGCCAAAACAACAAAAGCAAGTGTAATTGATTATGAATTTTAAAAAATGGGGTTAAACAAAAGACTTATCAGTCAAGCGGATGGGATTCCAATTGGCCCAAGAATTACAAATTGGACTTTTAATTCCAACGCATTTTCATTGACGACACCTTCGGGTTATCAAAATAACACCGGAAGGGGTATTGCTTATCACAATGGATATCTATTTACATTTGAAGAATTTGGCGGTAGTCCGGGGGGATCAACTTATGACACTAAGGTTATAAGGAAAAGAAATCTTAACGGATCAATTGTTTCAACTTATGTGGTTGAAGCGATTGTCAATGGATCTTTTTCACCAAAATTTTTGCAAGATGTAAGGGGTCTTGTAATTGATTCAAGTGGAAATATGTATATAATGACGAATATAAGTTCATCAAGTACTAAATTAAGAAAATATAATTCGTCCGGCGTTTTCCAAAGTGAGGTTACTTTGACTGGAACTTACGCAAATGAAATTGCAATTGATAGGGATAATGATTTAATTCATCACGGAATAAACACAAATACAACTATTTATATCAGAAATTTATCCGCTGGTTTTATATCAGCTTACAATAATAATAGACCTTCCGGAAGTCAACAAATGCAAATGGTTCACGCTGAAAATTCAATTTATGGATTTGTTAGGGATTATAATTTAAGTACGGATACTTTTTGGCGATATGATACAGAACTTGGCTCATTAGAACAACAAAATGTTAGTTTTGGTGGTTATTATTTTCAAGGTTCCGGGTCTGGTGCTTACGATTCAGTAAATCAATTTGGATATTTTTTTAGTAGCAATACCCAAGTTGCAAAATGGACACCTACATTTACTTAAATAAAAATGAATGATTTGAAATTATACATATTAAATGTTTTCGCCTTATTGGTAAGCCTTACAGAAATTGAACCAGTTTTACAAGTGGTGTCGTTGTCCTTGGCGATAATATACACCTTGATCAGTATTTACAAAAAACTCAATTAATATGCCCAAATTCGATATTAACAACGACGGGAAGGCGGACTTCAGCGTATCGATTCCGCAGATACTTACAATCTTGGCAATGTTTGCTTCGATTGTTGGTTCTTATTATACATTAAATGCAAGGGTTGATGCCGTGGAAACCGCGACAAAAAAACTTAAAGAAAACGAACAAAAATACACTTGGCCAAATCAAAGAAAAACCGAAGAAGAAGTCCGAATGCTTGAAATTGAATTGAAGGCATTTATGAAGGACATTGAATATTTAAGACGTGACGTCGACACAAAAAGAAGATAAAATGAAAAAATACTGGTTAATAATAAAAGAAGCCGCAAAAGATTGGGTGGTGGATAATTGGAAAAGTGATTTAATATTTGACAAAGGCAAGGTGATCTTTGTTGGTATTGTTGCATTTTTTGTTTTGGTTAAAATTATTTATTCAATATTTTCATGAAGTATTTCAGTTTATCCGAATTCGATTCAAGTGACCACCCGGGAAGTGGAACGAACATGGACGAACGCTTCCTTGCAATGTTGGACAACGCCCGTGAGATTTACGGAAGACCAATGCACATCAATTCCGGATACCGTACCATATACAAGAATCAAGAAGTTGGGGGAAAACCCAACTCAACTCATTTACAAGGTATCGCGGCGGACGTACATTGCACAACATCCCGTGACCGACACGATATGGTCAAGGCATTCTTACAAGCCGGATTTTCAAGAATCGGTATCGCCGACACATTCATCCATGTCGATTCCGGCGACATACATTCAGATAAAGACCCCAACGTCATTTGGACATACTAACACCACGGGATCAACGATATGGGTAAAGAAACAATAAATGTCAAATCAAATGGATTAAGAAACGAATTGAAAGAAATTCGCAAGTCCATTGATGCACTCACAAACGCGATACTTATCGCACAAACACACAAACGATATGAAAATATTAATTCCAATATTGATCATGACGACCTCATGCGCGTCAATCAATCATTCAAAAAAATTAGCTGAATACAAAGAAATCACAAAAAACATTTGTGTTGACAATGAACACGAAGTTGAACTTGCACAAGTTTTGTATTTAAAATATGTCAGAAACTAAAAAAAAATTCAAGGACACCGATGTCGGAAAATTCTTATTGAATAAGATTCCGAATGTTGTTGGTGCAATTGCGGATCAAACACCCATTGGAAGTGTGATACAAGCAATCATTGGTGGTTCTGAAATGTCAGACGCTGACAAACAAGTTGCCCTTGAAAAATTAAAAAATGAACGTGCTGAAATTGACGGTGTGACAAGACGATGGGTTGCGGATGCACGTTCGGGTTCTTGGTTGGCTTCAAATGTTCGTCCGCTTACGTTGGCATTCTTTTCCATTTCTTATGTTGTGGGTTGGTTTTATGGTCTTGAATTGTCTTCGATTACTGGTTTATTAAGTGTCATTGTAGGGGGTTATTTCGGTTCACGTGGTGTCGAAAAGGTATTCGGAAACAAACTTCACAAATAATGGCACGAGGTACAACTTATCAACATTCATTTAAACCCAAAAAGAAACGTCCCGGAATTCATTCGAAATCCAAACAATCACAACTGAAATCGTCCAAAAATTATTCAAAAAAATATAAGGGTCAAGGACGATAATGTTGAAAACACAATCAAACAACTTCTTGAAAATAAAAAATAATTCATCGAACTTTGGTGGGTTAGTGGTTTATATGTCTAATTTTAAAATAAATAAATATGTCTGAAGATTTAACAATTCGCAAACTTGCTGAAAAAATTGCAAAAGATTTCCAATTGACCGTAAAAGAACGAACGGATGCAATTTTGGAAATGGATCAAATTCAATATCAAAACCTTGGCACAGATTCAAAAAAATACGAAACGAATAAAGTTAAATCGGATTCAAAATATTTATATACCTTGATTAAGGGATTCAATGAAGCTGACGGCAATTTATTGCTTAAAGCAATGGATAAATAAACTTAATTGGCAATTTATTGCTTAAACGTAAAACAATGCCGAAAAACTCAAAGAAGCCGACACGATCAAAACTTGTCAAAAAACTTGACGTAATATTTAGTCAATATATAAGACTTAAATATTCAGACAAGCACGGAATGACTGAATGTTTCACTTGTGGCAAACGTGATCATTATAAGTCAATGCAATGCGGACATTTTATGTCACGCAAAAATTATTCAACCCGATGGGAAGAAGACAATGTCCGTGTTCAATGTGTTGGTTGCAATATGTTTAAATCCGGAGAACAATATGTGTTCGGTTTAAAACTCGGTCAACAACTTGCTGAAGAAATGTTTATCAAGTCCAAACAACTTGTTAAATTTACCAACGATGAATTAATCGAAAAGATTGATCATTATTCGTCTGAAGTTAAGCGGATGACGTAATTGTGTTTTTTTGTTCATAGGGAAGGGGGTGTTTTTTTTTAAGCATCCCTTTTTTTTATTAAAAATTTTATTTAACTTAGTAAAAAAATAATAATTATATGGACAATTTAAACGTACACACAATGACACGTTCCGAACTTATCGGGATGCTTCTTGAAAAACTTCACGAAAATCAACAACTTAAAGATCAAATAAGATGAACGAAACACAACTTCAAATTATTCGTCAATCAAGTGCGAAGACGGCATTTGATTATATCAAAGGAAATGAAAAACTCACTTCGAACAATGGTATTGAACTCGCAAAAAGAATCGAACAATATGTCATCACGGGGAAGTAAAATCGGAAAAATATATCTTAAATTTAAAATCAATAATTATCATGTCACAATCAGTCAAAGGAACAATTCGTCAAATCAGTCAAGAGAAAAAATTTGGCAATATGCTAAAGAAGTCGCTTATCTTGGAAACGGATGACAAATATCCACAGAAACTTGAAATCGAATTTGTAAACGATAAAATCAATTTATTGCACGGGTACGATCAAGGCGAGAAAGTCGAAATCGGTTACAACCTTCGCGGACGCGAATGGACAAGTCCAAAAAACGAAGTGAAATATTTTATGTCATTAAGTGGCTGGAAAATTGATCGTTCCGTCGGATTAACAAACGCAACACAAAACCAAGACCGCAAAGAAGCACAAGTTGATGACCTTGCATTTTAATATTAAGGGGGACATTGTCCCCTTTTTTTTATATGATCATAGATAAGAACACAATAAAAGATGAAATCCTTGCCATTAAAAACGGAAATGTGGTTCAAGGTTTAAGAATTGGAATCCCTTCGATTGACGAATTTTATCGTTTAAAATTAAATGGAAGTTTGGATATATATGCGGGACACGCTGGTGTCGGAAAAACTTCTTTTTGTTTGTATTTAATGACCTTGTTTGCACAAAAATATGATTTAAAATTCATCATTTGGTCTTCTGAAAACACACCGGGATCAATTGCGCAAAAGATTATTGAATACAAAATGGGAAAACCGATCGACACATCAAGTGAAGACGATATTGAACAAGTAATCGATTGGACGGATCACCACTTCAAAATCTTGAAGGTTGAAGAAGTATGCACTTATAAGGACGTGCTTACACAAATCCTTGGGATTCACAATGCACTTCCAAGTGCTGCGGCATTTATAGACCCTTACAATTCACTTGCGAAACCAAAAGAAGAAATGAAGGCTTATGGATCGCACGAATTGGATTACATGATTGCAAGTGAAATGCGATTGTTTGCTGAAAAACACAAGATCACCTTAATGGTATCGATGCACGGTGTCACGGAATCAAGTCGAAAGGTTCACCCAATTACACACCCAATGGCTGGATTCCCCATGCCGTTGTCTTATTCACAAGTTGAAGGTGGTGTGAAGTGGGCAAACCGTTGTTCGAATTTCTTTGTATGTCACCGATATTTTCAGTCAAAGGATTCTTGGAATGTAATGGAACTTCACGTGCTTAAAGTGAAGGAATATGTGACCGGTGGTCGTCCGACAAGTCTTGACGATCCCATAAGGTTAAAAATGCTCCCCAACAATGTTGGATATGAATTTGGCGGGGTTAATTTGATGCACGAACAAAAAACACCAAAAACAGTATTATTTTGATTTATTCCTTATTAATATTATTTGCAATCGTTTTGATTGTTGGCCACATAAAAAAGGCTGACATTGGACTTGCGCCGGTAATGGGAATAATGATTGGAATCTTGTATTCTTATAATGACCATGAAGACGGTCGAGAACATTGGATTCAATGTTGTGTTTTTTTTGTATCAATTACCGTAATATGGAACGATCCGCCGGATGGCTTGAATTAGTAGCAAAAGACCATGATAAATGGATTAAATTGGTTGAATCATTTGGCGAACATCAATATCAAGATGACATCGTCCAAGAGGCTTATTTGGCATTGTATAAATACACGACACCCGAAAAGATTATCCATGACGGCAAAGTGTCTGAAGGGTATATGTTTTTCACCCTTAAAACAATCACATATCAGTTTTACAACGCCAAAAACAAAATCCATAAGGTTTCATTGGATGACGAAGAAAACATCGTTCAATTGGTCGCTGAAGACGATATTGAAGAACATGAAGCGTTTCATAAGATATGCACCCTTATTGATCAAGAAATGGAATCTTGGTCATGGTACAATCGTAAACTTACTGAATTATATCGTGACACCGATATGTCAATCCGGAAGATTGCAGCGGCCACGAATATCAGTTTCGTGAGTATATTTAACACACTTAAAAATTGTAAAAATGAAATCAAACAAAAATTCAAAGAAGACTGGGAAGACTACCAAAACGGTGACTTCCACAAAATCCAAGAACCAAGAATTCGAAACATTCAAAAAGAACCATGAACAAGGTTCAACCGGACTTGGCGACACCGTTGAAAAAATAACAAAGAAGACGGGAATCAAGAAAGTCGTGGACAAGGTGTTCGATAAGCTGGGAACCGATTGCGGATGCGACGATCGTAAGAAAAAAATGAATGCCTTATTCCGATATGAAAAACCGGAATGCTTCAATGAAGAAGATTTCAATGTGGTCAAGAATGCAATTGAATCGAAGCAAAATAAATTCAGTCCACAAGAACAAGAAAATTTTGTCGATATTTACACAAGGGTGTTTCCTAATTTAAGACGTCCGGAATGTACGCCTTGCAGTTTTAAAAACGAGGTTTACAATCGACTGGTGAAAGTTTACAACACATATAAATAAAACACAATGAACAAAAAAATGCAAAACCTTAAAGAAATGGAATATTACGGAAATTTTAATTTAGTGGGCGAAGTCCTTCTTAAATTGAAAAAGAAATATCCCAACAACGAAACATTAAGTGATGCCGTTTCGGCCATGACACAAATTGGATTCTTTGTCACAGAAATGATGCAAAACCAATATTATTACGAAAAATCACTTGAATCGTACCGTGCGGACAAACATCGTGCAATTGAACGCGCACGACGTGTTGAAAAGGAAATTGAAGAACTTGAAAAGAAATGGAAAATTTAATCCTTGGATATATTGTTTTTCGATTTATTGAGTATTTAATAAGATTAAAATGAGCGACACAATAAAAAAGTGGCACGAAATGAATGACGAATGGATCGAACCACGATACGTTCCAAAAGAAGACAAGATTGTGACCAACATCATAAATAAATTCAAGGCAAGAAGTCATGAAGGAATTAAGGAATACGGAACAACCTTGTACGACAATCCGGATGGTTTTTACAAATGGATTGAAGAAGCGCAGTCCGAAGCGATGGACTTTATTTTATATTTAGAAAAAATTAAAAATTTAAACAAATGATGAACTTGATACCAATATCGTTTTTGATTATGGCAATCGGGATTCTTTTAATGGGAATCGCATTAATTAAAGACGCATTCAGATGAAAGAAGCTAAATTAATAGTTAAATTAATTAAGATGCAACGCGATATAAAAAACTTATCAATCACGGTTGCAATACTTATTGAACGACTTAAAAAATTAGAAAATGCCAATACCGAAGAAGAAACCAAATGAATCAAAAAAAGAATTTGTTAATCGTTGTATGAACGATAAGACAATGAAATCGGAATTTCCCGACATCGATCAACGATATGCAATTTGTATTCAAGAATCGAAATAATTAAATATTTTTGTTTATATTTACAAAAAACACAATCATGACATACGAAGAAATATTTTACAGATCATTAACCGAACAAGAATTGCAACGTGCAATCACAGACGGTGGACTTGACGCATACGGAAAACGATGCCAACAAGAACTTGACAGACGACACCAAGAACAAAACGAAATCACATCTTTATGATTACCTTGTTCAACGGCGAAACATATCTTGAAGCGGAAATCAATACAATGGCCGCGGACGATTCTTTTTATTACGGACACCTTGGGAAATATGCGTTGTCTTCTTCGGTGTTAAGAAACATCTTTGACGACCCCGACAAGCAACTTCAATACTTAAAAGGCAAGGGTGGAAACACCGAAGCATTGATGCTTGGAAAATTGACACATTGGTGTTGGCTTGAACCGGAAGTATTTTATCGTCAAGTGTACACAGACCTTCGTGGGAACTCAAACGCATACAAAGAACTTGTTCAGCTTCACGGTGAAGAAAACGTGTACAAAGAAAAACATCGAAACATTGCTGAATGGTTGTGTCGTCGATTAGACAACAACGAAGAAATTCGTGAAATTCGAAAAGATGCTGAAGTTGAAGTGGCGTCCATTAAAATGATTGACGGTCATCCGGTAAGGGGTAAGGCTGACATGATAAAGGGCGACACAATATATGATTTGAAAACTGGTATCGTCACACCACAACAATTCGAATGGAAAATCGATGCAATGAATTACGATCTTCAAGCGTGGATTTATATGCAATTATTTCCCGAACTTAAAAATTTTACATTTATTTACATAAACAAACACACACGTGCGCCGGGTATTATCGAAATGCCACAATCAGTCATTGACCGTGGTGGTGAAAAATACAAGGTTGCCGTTGAGGTTTACATGAAGATTTTCCACAACAAGGAAGTGGATGAAATCGAATTTTTGTTGGATCAATATTGTTATCACGGAACTGCAAAATGAATGAAGACATTGTTCTTGAATATTATTTTCTTGCATTGAACGACATCAAAAATGGAGCATCAATACAAGAACTTGAAGAAGCCTTAAAAATCTACGAAATCACGGAAGAATTTGAAGCCTGCGCGGGCATATTGAAGGCAATTAATGAAGTTAAATACACAACGATAAAAAACATAAAGAATGGACACTAAAATCATAAAAAAGATAATTCACGATACATTGGAATATGATCTGAATGACGAAGAAAAAAACAAAAGAAGAATTCGTGAACACGTTGACATCCGAAGAATGTATTTCGGTCTTTGTAGGGAATACACACCTTTGTCACTTGCGGAAATTGGCAAGTCAATAAAACCTAAGAAGGATCATGCGACGGTCTTATATAATGTCCGGGAACTTGAAGACTTGATGTTCATCGACAGAAAACTTCGAATCAAATACGACAACCTTCGTTCACGTGTTGAATTTATCAAATCCCAAGTCAACGAATCCGACATCGATTTTTTCACGGCATTGAATCGGTTACAAATCATGGAAGAAAAGAATATGCGGTTGGTGAAAGAAAATGCTGAATTGTTAAACCAAATTGACGAATTAAATGGCAAAATTAAACGACAAAATAAATACCTTACTGAAAGCGGATACCAAATCAACAAGTCCGTCTTCAAGGGGTATTAAAGACCCAGCGTGTGAAACTTGTGGACAGAAACCCACAAAGACATTCTTTGACGGTGAAGTAAGTCAACACTTCAAAGGGTGTGATATTTATATCGGTGATCTTGATTTTAAAATGGCGGACGACACCAATGTAATAATTGCCGAAATAAAATATGTAAGTTCATCACACAAGTTCATTGGAAAAAAGGTCACGTTTAATCAAGCAAAAGAATATGCCGCAATGACTGGAGTGGTTGACAATTACGGAAGGACACAGAGAACTTATATATTCGAAGCACACGAAGTCGAAAAACCTTATGTTGCAATTGTTCCATTCTTAAAACCCACCGGTAAAGAACGACACGCATTCGACTTCTTAGACATAGACAATGCACGATTGGTATATGTGTTCCATGAAAGTCAGTTTGGAAGGTGGTTGGCTGGTGACAGATATGTCGGAACAGAAATGCGAAATGCCTTAAAATGTGTATAAATGAAAAAAATTAATTTATTAGATTTATTTAGTGGGATCGGCGGATTTCACAAAGGTTTGGAACAAGCTGGGTTCAAGGTGAATTCATATTTTTCCGAAGTGGACAAACACGCAATATCAGTATATCAAAACAATTTTAAAAAATCAACTTATGTCGGATCAGTTACAAATGTTCGAGGAACACAATTACCAAGAATCAATGCAATCACCTTCGGAAGTCCTTGTCAAGATTTCAGCATTGCTGGAAAACGTCAAGGAATGGACGGAAAACGATCAAGCCTTATCCTTGAAGCAATTCGGCTTATTCGGGAATGCAGACCAGATTTTTTTATCTGGGAAAATGTTAAAGGAACGTTCAGCTCAAACAATCGCGAAGACTTTGCGGCAATCTTGCAAGCGTTTGCCAACATTGGGGGTTATCGACTTGAATGGCAATTGCTTAATACAAAATGGTTTTTACCCCAAAACCGTGAGCGAATTTACCTTGTCGGATATGTTGGAAACAGACGTGGACGATCGGTATTTCCTATCGGAAAAGACGATACAAAGATTGATGTCGTACAAGAACAAACAACAAACACCCTTACCGCAAGATACCGAGCAGAAGGAACTGGATCGTACATTATTGAAAATAAACTCGATGCACAAATCGGAACATTAAGAACACACAATGACGGATTTGGTTTCCGACAAAACAAACAAGATATTTCGCCAACAATACCCGCAAGGGCAAGGGAAGACGGAAGTGGTCAACCAGTAATAAAAATAAAAAACGGAACAAAACAAGGATACGACATCGCAAAAGAAGGGGATTCAATAAATTATTCAAATCTAAATTCAGAAACAAGAAGAGGTCGTGTTGGAAAAGGTGTTGCACAAACACTTGACACGGCTTGTAGTCAAGGAGTAATTCATAACACAATTACGGGTGCAATTGGAAGAATGGGGTCTTCTAAGGAGTATTTGACAAGCATTTCAAAAATTGAACAAGCGACAAATAAAATAAGAAGATTGACACCAATAGAATGTGAACGACTTCAAGGGTTTCCAGACAATTGGACAAAGTACGGCACCAACGGTGAAATAAGTGATTCACAACGATACAAAATGTGTGGTAATGCAGTCACGGTCAATGTGGTTGAAGCAGTTGCAGATAAAATTTATAAGTTGTACAATAAATGATTGAAATAATAAAAAACACAACAATAAAAGAAGGCGACAAGTGGCAAACACAATATGAATCGGATTGTATAAACCTTAAAACACAATATCCAAGACACGGGGTTTATGTTTTATGTGGTCACGATAATTTTGGAAAAAGAAGAATATTGTATGTCGGAAAAGGGGATTGTTATAAAAGAATCATGCGTCATTCTTCAAAAAATACAGACGAATGCAAAAACAATAATTGGACGCACGGTTTCATCATTCAATGTGAATGTAAAGTCATTGCATCAATTATTGAAAAAATATTTATAAGGATTTTTGACACAAAAAACAATATTCAAATTCCTTCGATTGATCATATAGTTATACACGAACAACGCGAATATAAATATGATTGATTTAATCCTTGACATCGGTTTTATTGGATTCGGATTTGTTATGGGTATGGGTTACGCATTTAACAAGAAATGATTTTTTTTATTATATAATTAATTAATTAATTTTTATTAATTCATGGACGGTCGTAAAAATAACGGTGGACATTCAACAAAAGGATTCGCGGGACGCAAACCGAAGGCGGAAGAAATCGAACTTATCGAAAGATTGTCCCCATTGGATGAC
>Ga0070749_10001312_pt1 | contig 16857 bp, 24 predicted proteins | sample VirMetDEL_Nov_18_FD_75180 | JGI IMG/M metagenome (GOLD analysis project Ga0070749, IMG submission 75180) | Aqueous microbial communities from the Delaware River and Bay under freshwater to marine salinity gradient to study organic matter... | ecosystem: Environmental > Aquatic > Marine >...
CATGGACCGAGCCCTTGAATTGATCTCCCCATGGGTGCGCAGCCAGAGCGTCCTTAGCCTCACGGCTCTCGCTGTCCACCATCCACTGCACATGCTTGGCTGCTTTGGCACCCTCGTGGATGAACACTCGGCCACCTTCCTTGAGGCGGTGTGCATTGTACAGCGGCAACGGACCATCAGGCTCGCAAGCACGCCACTGGCTGTCATCCCAATACGTCCACGGCACATAGTTCTTGTCGCCATCACGTTCCATGCGCACTTGAACCATAACGATCTTGCCCGTCGAGTCACGGAACTCGTAGATGTTCTTTGGGTCAGCGTTCTTGATCATGTCCGGCAGCTTCGAGCCCAGCCGATCAAGAGGGCAGACCTGCGGCCATTGAACAGAGGCGAACTCATGCTTCATCGTGGCAGCTTCAGTTTCGGTCGGCAGGAACTGGTCGTCGGTTGATGTCACATCGCCTTCTTTAGAGAACCGGATCACTGCCAGGTCCTTCCAGTAGTTCCCCATCTGTTCACGGATCACTGCTGTCTTCAGCGAGCGAGGCTCTGCACCAACGCGAGTCAAGTACCCACGCACAGAGCTCAAATCAGTCAATGCGCTTATTTTCATGATATCTCCTTAAGGCCTGTCTGGCCATTTCAAGCTCTTGTTTTACTTCAGGATTGAACATCCCACCGTGGTAGCTTTTATCAACTCTCTTGCCTAAAACCTTGACAGTGTCTGCCAGGTCCTGAGAAAGTTGCGAGAGTTGGCAAGATTCGCCGGTACAATGAACCGTGCTCTGACGGCGCTGGGGCGGCACTTCATCTTGCCTCTTTTGAGAATCACTCATATGATGCTCTCGCTCACCTACGGAAACTCCCCAGCCCTAATCTAAGATGTCGCCAATATACCGCACACCCTTGATGGTGATCATGCGGAATGTTGTATTGCCACGCACCCTGCCCTTCACAGCGTACAAAGCCTTGCCCGGTGCACCACGGTCAACGATCTCCTTGCCCAACCGGTCATAGTCCCAGCGAGTGATCTTGCCGAAGATGGTGTCTGTGTCGTCTGTGCACTGCAAGTTGAGCGATGCAGTTTTGCCGTCTTTGATCTCGTAGCCACGACGCGCAATCTGCACAGCCTCGTTTTCGTCGCGCGGGTTGATCTTGGAAAATGTGCAGAAGATCAACACATCGTAGTCCTCGCCAGTGATCTGAACCTTTTCGATCGGCGTGGGCGGAGTGTGGATGTTGCGCTCTGTTGGGTCAGGCAGCACACGCCGGAATGCATCCCGGATGGGCCACAAGCTATCAATCGGCGTCACTGGATTCTTGAGCAGCTTGGATGCTTTCTCAGGGATCTTCTCTCCGCAATTGCGCGCACCGACGATGTCACCCACCATCTTTGGACCGATGCCCTTGACGTTGTGGAGCGGACCGACCAGCTGTTTCTTGCCGTCCTTGTCACGACCAACTGCCCACTTCTCGCCGCTCACCTCTGGGTCCACAGGCACGTAGCCATAACCCTCTTCGGCAATCTCCCGCAGGATCTGGATCTGCCGCATCGGATCAGACTCATGGCTGAGGGTGGCAGCGGCGAACTCAAACGGATAGTGAGCCTTGAGCCAGCAACAATAGTAGCTGATGATGCCGTAGGCAACAGCATGGCTCTTGTTGAAGCTCCACGCACCATAGGCGCACAGGTCATCCCAGACCTTCTCGGCGTCGTCTGGCTTCACACCCTTTTCAATCGCTGCAGCTTTCCACGGATCGCCGAACTGGTCAAAGTATTCCTTGCCCAAAGACTTTGACATCGCCTTGCGCAGCGTGGAGACCGTCTCCCAGTCAAAGTCGCCGACCTCCTTGCCCAACACCATCACTTGCTCTTGATACAAGACAATCCCGAGAGTGTTACAGAGATGTGGTTCGAAAATAGGGTGAGGATAGGTGACAGGATTAACCCCATTCTTGCGCCGGATCCATTCATGAGCTCCGCCAGACGCCAGCGGTCCTGGGCGTCCGAGGGCAGTGACGGACACAATGTCGTCAAAGCTCGATACGGTAAACTGCTTGGTGATTGACTGTAGAGCCATGCCGTTGAATTGGAAGATCCCGGAAAAGTGTCCTTTGTTCAATGCCTCAAATGCTGCCGGATCGTCAAACGGAACGTTGTCCAGATGGTCCTTTGGCAAACCTGCTAGTGCCAGACAATCCTCGAATACGCTCAACTGTGTCAGCCCAAGCGCATCAATTTTCAAAAGGTCTAGGTCTTCGGCGTCCTTCTTGTCGCACATGGTTGCACCAGTGCGGTGATCAATGGCGACGAATTCCTTGATGGGCTCTTGGGCGACGACCACCCCAGCGGCATGCTGGGAGTAGTGCCGTGGATGGCCTTCCATTCGTGCGGCCACCGCCATCTCAGGGAACTGCTCAAGCAACTCCTTGCCAGCTGGCATTGCTTTCATGGTATCCTCGAGCGTGTTCAGTGCACGCGAGTCACCCGAGCTCCGCTCGATGAGCGACTCTGCAACAGCGTCGCACTTCCACTTAGGCACCTTGAGTGCTGCCCCAGCTTCAGCCAGCGCCGAGCGTGACTTGTAAAAGGCAACAGTCCCCAGCCGCGCAACACGGTCCTTGCCGTACTTCTCATTGACGTAGTCGAACACTTTGTAGCGTTGCTGGTCAGAGAAGTCGATGTCGATGTCTGGAAGGTCGTTCCGGTTGATGTCGATGAATCGTTCAAAGATCAGCCCATGAGGGATCGGGTCAACAGTGGTGATGCCTAGAAGGTAGCAAGCCAGAGAGCCACCCGAGCTCCCGCGAGCAGGGCCAACCAGCATTTCCTTCCGAGCGAACTGGCAGATGTCCGCGACAATATAGAAATAGTCCTCGAAATCCTTTTCCTTGATCAGTTTCAGCTCACGGTCCAGCCGTGCTGCATAGGTCTCGTCGGAAAGATCAACGCCCAATTTTTGGGCACCTTCCTTGCACATGTCGCGCAATGGCTTTGGCCGCTCAGGGTGCAAAAGTGTGGCTTTTCGCAGTTTTGCGGTGGATTTTTCACACACTCTCATTGTGTTCATGGTCGCTGAACGTAGGGTGGCAGGGCTGAGCACAAGCAGAGACACAGCCTTTTCCCACCCTTCTGGGCTCAAAATGTGTTGAGCGTAGGTTTGCATTTCAGCGTTGCGCCCGGTCACGACCTCGTAAAGCTCGCTGTCTTTTTCTGCAGGAAAGCGATTGTCGCTCACCGCAATCGGCAACAATCCTGCATCCAACGCTGTCTTCAGATAGCCCTTGTTGGTTGCCGGGCCAATGCCGATGAACAGATCGTCGTCAGGCTTGATCATGCTCAGCCTTGCCCGGTGGCCGACGATTTTGAAACAGTCAGCCTCTTGCGCTTGCTCGTAAGTCAGCAGCGGCTGGTAGCGGAACTGCTTTGTGGCGAGCTCGACGAGCTCGTTAATTGGCGTGATTGAATCCTTGGCGATAAACGTCCAGTAATCCACAGCTGGCTTCTTCGCAGAGATTGATTCAGTGACGGCAAGCTCAACACCAAACACAGGCTTCAGCCCACGCTTCTCACAAGCGTGTGACCAACGCACCCAGCCAAAGGTGGATGCCCGGTCATTCATCGGAGCTGAATCCCATCCCAGCTCCTGGAGCCGGTCAAGCACATCGTCGATCGACCCAACAGCTGCGCGGAAAGAATATCCGGTCCTAATCCTGGGCACGCTTTTTCTCCCTTGAAATAATTGATCGCACATGGCCAGGGGAAAGCCCAAACATCTTCCCGATCTCTGTTGAGTTCCGGCCAGAACCCTTCATGACCATGATGGTGTCCACAGTTTCCTGAGGGACACGGTGCGGTCTGTCGCTGACACGGCGACGGTCAGGATCACGGTATGCACGCTTGGCATGGGCCTTGCAATATGGCTTGCCAGGCACCGCAATCTTGGAACAATACTCTTGTGTTGGGCGGCCATCCTCCCACATCGGCCAGCAACACCTGCCCATCACACAATGTCCCGAGCTTTGAGCTCAACAAAGCAACGCGCCAGCGCGTCCACGTCTGCGCGTGCACGGTGGGCACCTTCGAACGTCTCTCCGAAAAGATGTTCGTGGAGCGCATTCAAGTTGAGCCTATATCCATTCAGCCACTCTGTTTCTTCGACAGTGCAGATGCGTATCATCGGCCACGCACACTCCACGTCTGCACGTGCGAATTCAAAGTTGAGCACATTCCAGTCGTAGCTCAGGTTGTGCGCTACGATGGCATCGGCTCGCTCGATGAACCCAGCACACTGCTCGGCCATCTCGTCGAACTTTGGCTTTCCGACAACGTCTTCCGGCCGGAAGCCGGTGATCTTTGTCACCTCTGGCGGGATTGGCACGCCTGGGTCGACGATGAAGTCGAGCTCCTCTTTTATGTCTCCCTCAGCGTCAATGATGATGCCGGAAAACTCGATGATGTGGGGCTGGTGCTTTTCGTGCGCCACTGTGTTTTGGATGAGATTTGTCGTCTCTGTGTCAAACACCAAATACCTGTCAGCCATTTCCTGCTCCCACCTTTGGGTGAACAGTCTCAAAGCCTTTCTCGTCAAAAAGATCTTTCTGAGCTGATGGCCGAGGTGCGTAGTTGTGTGCTGCATCCTGATCAAGCTCGCGCAGCATCATGCCATAGACAGCCATGTCGTCCAGCGAATCAGCGTGCCCACCGCGAGTGAAGTTCTCTGCGTAACGGGTGATCTTGGCCACCACCTGAACGAAGATGCCGAATCGGTTGAAGTCGTCTGCAGACTTGAGCCTCAAACCGTCTGGGAAAAGCATCTGCATGATCGGGCCGAACCGTTTGTAGTTTGATCCGTACATCTTGTTGCGCTCTTCGTAGATCTTGGCCGCATCCCGCAGCAGATCAGGGACCACATTGCTTGGTTTCTTGTACATCAGTATCCTCCCGGACGGACCTGCCAGCAAGGCAAGCCATAGTTGCGCCATGCCTCAACGACCTTGTCCCTGTCGTCCAGCACGAACATTACATTGTCAATGACCAGCTCCTTGGACCCAAAGAACTTCTCCAGGAGCCTCGGCTTCAGCTCATGGTCTGGGGTGTAGTCGCCGGTGGGGCGCATCAGAATTTCATCCAGCGCGATGTTCCATTTGGCGAGCCACGTCAGCGTCTTCTCACGATAAGCCTCGTCCCGGCCAGTGCAAGCGATGACGGGGATGGTTGAAGGCAGACGTTTCAACAGCCATTCAACATCGTAATACGGCTCATCGTCTTCCAGCTTGGAATGGAACAAGTCCCAATGCCCAAAGCGAGCATCTTCTATGCGGTGGACACAATTGTTAAGTGTCCCGTCCAGATCAACAACGATCGTTGACATCACAAAGCCTCCTTCATGATCAGCATCTGACCAGTCGGCAGATAAATTTTGATGCCATACGGATATTCGTCCACAGCCTTCTTGACACCGGGAGTGGAAGCAAATCCGTAGTCGTCCACGATGATGAACCCACGGCTCATGAGCCGACGATAGCACCAATCCAGCGCATGGCCGGTTGGACCGTAAACGTCCAGGTCAATGTGCGCAATGGCAATGGACTGTGGCTCAACGACCACCGGCAGCGTGCGAGGGATCTCACCGACGAAAACTTTGGCAGCCTTTTTCTGGAGCTCCATCACCAAATACTCATTGACCTCGCTTACATCGTAATCGCCATCCTCGTGGTCGTCTTCTTCGCCGGCACCAGCGATGCCCATGAACGTGTCAAAGCACATTGTGTTCCTGCAACGCTTCAGGAAGTGGAAGCTGACACCGCCAGTGTAAACTCCCATCTCCACAGCTGTGCCAGCAGGAGCCTGAGACTCAAGTTGCTGGATCATCCAGAATCTGTCTGCGCTCAGGGCTGTGCCATCCTTGTGAATGTTCGCCCATGGCTTCCAGCGCGGGACCAGCATGCCCTCAAGGATCGAGCCGTACTCTTCGCCGCCCATGTCAATGGTCAGGTCCTGTACCGCAGCCTTGATGTCAGAGATCTCATGGCCGTGGTTGCGCAGATGCTCGTCGATCTTTTCTTGTATCGCGCCCATGATCAACCCTTCCGCATCTGGTCAACCAACTTGATCATGTTGGTCTTGTATTCGCTGGCGATGTTGTCAGGCAGCTTCTGGATCATTTCATCGAGGTCCTTGGCAGCACGATTGAAATCCCTCTCAAGGAAAAGGCGAACCCAAGGGTGAACACGGATCATCTCAACCTTGACAGCTTCAATGAAGTCCCTGTACTCGCCTTGGGTTCTTGGGGAGGACCTCTTGGTTACCATCTCGGCCATCGTGCGCAGATTGGCCTTCATCACGATGTTGGTGTGGATGTTGGTCGGCAGGACGCCACGAGCATCTTCGATGGCAGCACCTTCGTCAATCAAATCGTCATAAGATTTGGCGATTGACTCCATCGTGTCGTTGTACATCTGATTCCGCAGCATATCGTCCTTGATGCTTGGGCCAGCCCCGTAGCCCCAACCATTGACGTTCAAAACTCGCATCGTCTGCTGAGCAAACGAGGCAGTCCGAGTGCGCACGAGCTGGTGGGTGAATGCGCGGGTCACGTCCTGGATCATGAATGTGTAATCCACGAATTCCCACGAGCTGGGGATTGTGTTGGCCATGTAGGCCAGCTCGGTTTCCTGAGAATCCTTAGGAGCGTTTTGATATTTCTCAACAGATGTTAAGTCCATCTCCAGCCGGGTGTTCTTGGTGAAGATGAGGAGCCCAGCAGCATAGCTCGCCGGGTCAGGCGCACCAGCGCCGGTGTAATCGATTAGTGTGACCTTCATTTTAGCCTCCTATAGCAGCTTTGCGTTGGTCATAGGTTGATCCGTCAATCATCCTCGCGATAACACGGACGTCGTTTACCACATCGTCGAGCAGCAGCCCTGGACGCCATGTGGCAAAGCGGCCCAGAGAATAAATTCCGTAGTGCTCAGTTGCCCAGAGCATGAAGCGTTTTCGCTCCTCGGCAGCGATGGGCAGGATCTTGGCATACTTCTGATGCTTGACTTCGAGCTTGTGGAAATGCTGCGAAGTAACACCGACCATTTTCGACACCTCTTCCACAACGTCGTCGAACCAAAAATTGATGTCGTCGGCTGTGAAACCAGGACACTCCACCGCCAAGTCGTCGCCGGTGATGGAAATCCGCGCGGCCTGGCACAAAGGATCAGGGACATAAAGGGAGCAGTACGCATCACAGTCCTGAATCTTGCCCACGATGTTGGCTCCGCTGACAGATGCAAAATTTTCCTGCGTCTCCCAGCCAAGCATTCCCATCAACATCGGCATCGGCAGCGTGGAGATGACCGGGTTGGCCTGATCCTCGAACCACTGTCTGCCAACTGGCTCTCCAAACTCAATCGGTGCCATGACGTTGTCCGCCATGCGTTGAATGAAATTGGTCGGTGCGATGTACCGATCAGACATTTCGCCATTTGCCGTCACAGACGACCGCAGCGCGTAAGAGCCGTTTGTCTTCTTGGAATAAGCCAGCGCATCCGCGACCGGATTCTGCCATGGCACAGATGCCTTCATCACCTGCACCTTTTTGAAAGGGATGTTCAGCGTGTCTGCCACGATCGACGACCTAAAGCGCAGCACAGCTGAGTGGTTGTTAGGCAGCGAAGGTTGTGCTTCCACAACCCTCGCCACGTCAGAGCGTAGCATTCCGGCCGCAAGCAGACCCGCCATGCCAGCTCCCACGATCGTCACACTCACTTGGACACCTTCGTGGCTTTTGCGACCCTGCCAGCGTACAACCCAAGCACCTCGAAGTCGATTTCGTCGCCGTCGGCGATCCTGTCGCGAGCATACTTTTGAAGTGTCTGTGCGTGAACGCCAGACTCAACTATCTGCGCGTAGCCTTCTTCAGCAAGACCACCGGCAACCGAAAGAGCCTCGTTGTGCTGGCTCTTCGCAAACGACAACTTGACGTCTGTCTTGATGAGTTCGCCGCCATCGTGCGACTCCAACCAGTCAAGTGCCTTCTGACGTGCAGCAGGGTCCTTGGGCAGCGACCCGCTGACGAACTCGGTCAGCTTGACTTCCCAGCCGGCATGGGTGAAGTGACCACTTTGGATCTCAGCCATCAGGTCAGGGAGCTTGCCAGTGCGCACAAATTGGAGCTGCTTCTTGGCAGCCTTCAGGTCGTCCTCGAGTTGGGCGATCCCTTCCTCCAGCGCGATCATCTCTGCGATGGATTCACGGACACGTTCCAGGGCGTCTGGGGAGGCCGAAGCCTCCCCTTCTGCGCCGAGGTCAAATTCCTCAGCTGTACCCATTACATCGCCTCCTCGCCACCGGCAGGTGCAGGACGTGCACCGTCCATGTGCGACGTGTCGGCTTTGGCCTCGCCTTGCTTGAGAGCTTCAAGGAACCTCATGCAATCAGCCTTCATGTCTTGCCAGCCTTCAATGTCGGGCAAGGCATCGCCACGCTCGATCTTCCAACCGAACCACGAACCATCGTTGTTGGACTCCTTGGCAGTCGTCAGGGAGTATGAACGATAAAACAGCGGTGGGGTGAAAGAAGACCCATCGGCGCGTTGCAGCTTTTCGCCAGTGGCCATGGTCAGCCACTTGCGAGCTTTTTTGAGCTGCGTTGACGCCATCGGGATAAAGCACTTCTGATTGTCAGCAGAAAGATTCAGCCCGAAGAACTGAGCAGTCTCGGCCACGTAGTTGCCGTTGGGCAACACAGGCTGGTTGCGCTCGTTGCGCGTGCACTGATCAAGGATCGCCGGGTCCGAGTGGATGCCGACCAAGCCTTGGCCCGATGCACGAGGTGCCCACTCAAGATAGTCCTTGCGGTAAAACACCGGCAAGAACAAAACACCGTCAGCATAAAGCTCGCTGGTGCCGACATCACAGATCTGACCCTGCTTGGCTCCTTCGATATAAGCAGCGTCAGAATCGTCGATTTGAGGGGAGAGTGCTTGAAGGATCGAAAGTCGCGGAACCAGGAGATCGTTGGCTCCAACGTTCTCCATACCCAGGCCTTCAATTCCTTCGAAATCGTCAACCACACGAAGCTCGGTTGACTGAGCCTTTTTCGCAACAGCTTTCGCCACGCTTACCTCCATTCCCGAAATGCTGCCCACAATGAACAGCCTCACTGGTCGGGAGCCAGTATTGCGATTATGCTCCATTTTTATGCTTCGAAAAGAACTTTTTTCGCATGGTCTGTTCACAATCGTCTAAGTCTTTGAAAACAAATGAAAGAAAAATTATTCGGATCGCATAAAAACACTTTTCTTTTGTGGCTGGATGGCGCATAACAACAGGGTCGGGTCGAGGGACCCATCAAAAACAGATCGGAGAAAACCAATGACCAACTTTCAAAAGATGATGACTCTTCACAATGACTTTTCGCAAAATGAGTTCGGCTATCTGTCGAACTGTGGGCGTGTGCTGATCACCATCGACGCAACCCGCCCAAAAATCTCGCAGTGGGTCACGCTTATCGACGGTGAGCTGGCCACCAACATCTATGGTGCTGTGCGCGGATACGCAAATCCGCGTGCTGCAGCCATGTTCGTAAAACCGGAGGAATTGACATGAAAATCACTTTCGGCAGCACCAAGTACAGCAACGCTTACAAAGTCTGGAAGAACAGCCCTAATGGCGGGAAGCGGGTTATCGGCACTGTCGCTAAACTGCAAGGCGACGACTTCTGGACGTACCGCCGGGGCGACGACTACTACACCGGCGCGACCCGCAAGGACGCCGTCCTCTCAGCCTACTAAGTCGAAACGGCCTACAGGCCGTCTGCGGGATCTGCCCTACCCGCACTGATGAGACAGGGCAACCAAAACAGATCGGAGAAAACCAATGACCTATGAGATCAAGAGAAAATATGAGACCCTCGCCACCCCGCTGCCGGCGTTCGATGTGTATGTTGACGGTGAAGTTATTGGCGGCATCTACCCATTCTATAAGACGCATAATAGTAATAGACCTTACGCATATCAGACGGAAGTCTGGCTAGAGCATGATTCACTGGCTGACGACACCGGCTACCCGCTCGAGTACCGAACGCAGCGCGAAGCGTTCGCGGCGGTCGCTGGCTTGATGGAGCGCAACGGTATTGTAAAGGCGGGCTAGCGCAGATCGCAGACGCAGAGAAGAAGTGCATTGAGAGGTACGGCAATGAGAAATTTTCTAATCGGCATGGCAGTGTCGCCAATCGTGTTCGGCATCGCTCTTGGGCTCTGGCTTTTGGTGTTTGATGCCATGGAGCGTCAAGCTGTCATCTACCAGGAATGTGGCGGCAAATACTGCCCGTTGACGGAGGTTGACAATGACCAGAATTAATGTCGTTCCGCCTTCTGAGCTCACCAACAAGCACCTTGTGGCTGAGTATCGTGAACTGCCCAGGGTGTTTGCTCTGGCTCGCCCAGATGCAAAGATCCCACCGACTTACCGCATGGGTGCTGGCCACGTCACATTCTTTTATGACAAGCTCCTGTGGTGCTATGAACGACAACGCCAGCTGGTCACAGAGATGATCCGACGAGGATTTAAGCCGAACTATCCTGCAGATGGACTGCTCAGAGAATACTACACCAAGAAGCCATGGGCGTTCAACGATTGGGAACCGGACGCAGCTGCGCTCGCAGTCAACCGCAAGCGACTGGAAGAAAAATTGAACAAAGTGTAAAAAGGCACTTTTCTTTTCTGGAGAACTCAGGAATAATCCTTCTTGCAACGGGCAATCCCGCCCACCAAATGGAGAACTAAAGTGACACACCAAGTTGAAACGATGGCATACGCGAATCAAGTCCCCTGGCACGGTCTGGGAGCTCGCGTCGATCAAACCGTCTCTGTCGAAGAGATGCTCGAGGCTGCTGGCCTCAACTGGAACCTTCTCAAGCTTCCCCTCACCGCCGAGCTGCCGGACGGCGACGAGCTCACCATCAAAGACAAATTCGCTCTGGTGCGGGACACCGACCACCGTCAGTATGGTGTCTGCTCAAAAGCATGGCATCCTGTTCAACCCGCCGAAACAATCGGCTTCATGCGCGAGTACGTTGAGGCTGGCGGTGCAACGCTGGAAACTGCTGGGTCGCTGCGCAATGGCCGCACAGTTTGGGGGCTGGCTCGGCTGGACCACTCCTTCAACGTTCGTCGGAATGATGCTGTGAATGGCTACTTGCTGATAACCTCTCCGATGGAGGTCGGTCGGGCAACTCAGTTCCGAACCACGACTGTCCGTGTTGTCTGCGCGAACACGCTGGCCATGGCCGAGGGAAGTTCTGAGCTCAACTACTCTCAGAACCACCTGACCGAATTCAACACCGAAGCTGCACGCGAAGCGGTCGGTCAGGCCCACGAGAATCTGCTCGCAGCAGAAAAGCGTTTCAAGACGATCGCCAAGATGAAGATCGATCTCGAAGATGTTGCACGCAAAGTCTGGTTGCCGGTGTTTGAGCCGGATTCGGTTGACAGCGAGGCCTGGGGCGACATCATGTTGCCGGAAAACCAGCCCAAGTCTCTGGAGCAGCTCATCGACTCCTGGAACAATGCTCCTGGCGCCACCCCAGGGACTGGGTGGGGCGCACTGAATGCTGTGACCCACTATGCTGACCATGTGGCTGGCCACAACAATGCCACCCGAATGCACCGCTCGTGGGTTGGGGACCTCTCTCGAAAGAAAGTGGAGGTTGAAAGAAAGTTGCTCGAACTGGCTGCGTGACCTCCCTGGTGCAGCCTAAACTTGGGGAGGGGAGCAATCCCCTCCCTCATTTTCCCAAAAAAAGGGGTTTTGTTCTTTATCAGTTACTTACTTCGATCCGGATCCATTCTCTCTAAGGGATTCCAAAAGTCAGGGAAGAAATAGAATAAAGAGATAATGCTGACGGAGTTTTGGAATCCCTTGCACAAAGTGGATCCGGATCGCAACCAAGGAGCAAGAATTGTGTTATTGAAAATCGAAGAGGGCAAGATGGTTTTGCAGACGCGGATGACCCCGCTAATGATGCAAATCACACCTCACCTGGAAGGTCGCCGAAGATGGCTAAAAGGCGGAGGTCTCTTGCTGGAAAATTCGGCCATGAATGTGGATGTCCTGAAACAGGCTATCCCGGACCTTGAAATCGACGACGAGAGGGCCGATCTTTCTGTCGTAGAGAGCGATCTCGGGCCAGCTTTAGGGGTTGTGGCCTACGAGCCAAAGACGCAGCCCTACGCCCACCAAAAACAGGCTCTCGAAAAGGCTCGACAGCAGCGATATTTCGCCTTGTTCATGGAACAGGGCACTGGAAAGTCAAAAGTGGCCATCGACCGGGCGGGCGAGTTGTATTCGGAAGGCAAGATCTCTGCCGTCCTGCTGGTTGGGCCAAAGGGAGTGCACCGCCAGTGGTCTGAAAGCCAGCTGCCAACACACATGGGATGTGAGTGGTCGGCCCAGACCTGGCCATTCAAAGATCTCTCTGGCGGCGATGGCCTGAATTGGCTTTGCATCAACATCGATGCGGTAAAGACCCCAAAAGGGTTTAACATTTGCAACGATTTTATTTATGCACACAAAAATGTTTTGATGATCTTGGACGAGAGCCAGCAGATAAAGAATTCAAAATCCAAGCGCTGGGTCGCTGCGAACGCGCTGGGCAGAGGGTGCGATTACCGCATGATACTGACCGGCACGCCCATCGCCAAGGATTTGACCGAGGAGTGGGCACAGTTCAAGTGGCTTGATGAACGGATCATCGGCATACGTTACATGAATGCATTCCGCAACCGATACTGCATCATGGGAGGTTTCGAAGGGCGCGTCGTTGTCGGGCACAAGAATGTCGAAGAGCTGAAGGAGGTTGTTGCACCTTATTCGTTCCGCGCCACAAAGGACGACATCGGGATATTGCCCAAGGCTCATGACCGATTCACATTCGACCTGACTGCGCAGCAACGCTCAATGATGAATTCGCTAAAGCAAGACTTGATTGCCGGCATCAATTCTGGAGAGATCGTCTCGGCTTCAAATGCTGCAGTGGCAGTCATGCGCATTCAACAAGTCTCAAATGGTTTCTTCGTGGACGAGGACGATGTCCTTCACCGCCTGATGGAGCCCAAAAAGAACCCACGCATCATCGCGCTTATGGAACTGCTCGAAACGCTGGAGGGCAAAATCGTGATTTGGGCGCGGTTTGTCGAGGACATTCGCCAGATCATGGAGCAGCTTGGTGATGAAGCTGTCAGCTATTACGGCAGAACCTCTGATACCGAGCGTAAATCTGCCATCAGCACTTTCCTTGACCCTGGGTCGAAAGTCAGGTTTTTTGTTAGCAACCCGCAAGCTGGCGGTGTGGGGCTTAACCTTCAGGGAGATTGCCAGCGTGCAATCTACTATTCCAACTCTTACAGCTCGATTGACCGCTGGCAATCCGAAGACAGGATTCACCGCATCGGCACAAACGGTGCATGCGTTTACACCGATCTCGTCGCCAAGGCATCGCCAGACGTAAAGATTCTGCAGTCGCTGCGATCTAAGAAGGCCATCTCGCAGATGGCTCTTGGTGACATCAAACAATGGATGGAAGAAGAATGGTAAAGCTATCAAGAAACGAGAAAAAGCTGTATTCGCACCTAGAAGAGCACAGGGGCGAGAAAGTGTGCATCGTTGACCTGATTTGCGTCTTGTACGGGCCAGAGCCTGGAAAGGTGATCAAATTCCCAGTTGGGTCTGTTAATGCTCAGATGCGCTCTCTTCGATTGAAGTGCGAAGTCCTGGGCTTGCCGGTTCCACAAAGGGTTTCCAGGCTTGGAACCAAATCGCCTGCAGTGTATGAACTCAGAGGCTGAAATGACCGCGTGGCTCGCTGCACAACACGGTTATATGTAGAGATAAGTTAATTCGGAGACAAACAGATGCAACACCAAATCAAAAATTATACCGACGCTGATCTTGCCGCAGCGATTGCCAGCCCGACGGTGAGCGATGATGTTAAGTCTTTATTGAGTCGCGAAATCTCCGAACGCGCATGGTCCATCGTGGATCGCGCATGGTCTGGGGATTCGCCAGAATGCGCTGATTGTGAGTATCACCTCCACGAGGTGTATTCCGATACGGGGCATGAATATAATTGTCTATTGATCGACGGCAGCGTTGCGCCGGCATGCCCGCAAGATTGCGCGGCGTATGATCGCATCAGTGGGGCGATGGAGTGATGCGCCGCATTGATCTAGCGTCAATCCTTTTTGTCGCGGCGGTGGTATACTGCCTGATCGCAATCACTTTGGAGTGAATTTGATGACTGAGGGAAAATCAAACCGTCCGCCGAAAAACAATCCGCATAAAGGTGAGATGTACCGTGGGATAAGCATCAACCGCCCCGACGAACGGGGGCAACAGGCGCTACGCAAGTGCTTGTCATGCAGCCGAAATTTTTGGTCAGAACATCGCGGCAACCGCATGTGCGGGCGATGCGCGATCCGATTGGATGGGGTGCCGGCGTGAACAGCAAAAGTTTCGTAGCGTATGGCGCTAAAAAAGGATACGGCCTGAAGGTTTGTTAGCGAGACACCGACACCGGTAAGCCAAAGCGGAACTGTTACGCCTTGCTGATTGCCTGTGATATATCAAAGCCGATTAATGATATATCAATGTGTATCACCCGAGCCACGCCCCAGCAACGGCCAGCGCCAACCCGCCAGCCGCGCCTTCCAGCCCTTCCGCGTATCTATTACTGTGCCCCAACCATCCCACCGTGCGGCGACGCACATAGGGACAAGCAGCAGCGGCGGCGAGGACGATAGCGGCGGGTAGGATCGGCATTAGGACATGCGCTGGCTGATACCAGCCCATCGACTGCATGGCGAACAAGCCAGCCGGGATCGCCAGGACGGGCGCGGCCCGCCATAGCATCTTACGCACGCCCTCAAACGTGCCGTCGGGGTAACCGCGCAATAATATCAGCGCGACCGGCGCAGCGGTCCATAGCAGTCGCCAGTCTTGTGAGATTGACCACACTGTGACTAGGCATAGGATAATGCAAAGCATATTACTCAGGGGCAGCTTGCGGGGCCAGCCGCCATCGCTGACCCGCCATGCGGCGAGTAGCAGGGCGAAGGCGGCGGATAGGGCGTATGTCATATCAGTGGTCCTCTCCCATGAAGGTTTCCTTGATGGCTTTAAACACACCCTTCTTCGTCGGTGCGCCAGACACGCGGACGGCGGTCTGCTGCTTCTCATAGGTACGGAGACCGCCGAGGCCGAGCATACCCATCAACAGATTGAGTAGTACATCGCTGTCCAGCTTGGGTAGGTGTTCCAGGGGGAAGATGCTATTGACGCCCGCTCCACCATAGAACGCGATGAGTTGCACGGTCAGGACCAGGAACGGCATGAGGACAAACGACCACGCCAGGGCGAAGGCGCATATCCACCCAACCGCCGGGCGCCAACCGCCCTTGAACACACCACCGTGCGCCGCCTCGACCTTGTTGACCTCGATCTGTGCAAGGTCAACTTGGAGCATCGCCTCCAGGCCCTTGAACTCACCAGCCTGTTTCAGGCGCGCAACCTCCAGCGCGATCTCAGCCTGCTTCTGTGGATCGGGAATCACCTTATTGACGATCTGTAGCCCCGCGTTAATGGCATCGTCTAGTCCAAACATCGGTTAGTCCTCATACCCCACCAGTTCAAAATGCGGACCATCCATCAGGCTCTCGTCGGGGTCATTGTCTACGCGGATGCCGTCGCGGTCCCAGTCGCCGCCCCAGCGTAGATTGATGTTGAACTCGTTGGCCGTGGCCAGCATCTCAGCCGCCAGCGCCTCGAACTCATCGGCGTTCTTCCAGTCCACCTTGCCAACGATGTTGGGATGATAGACGGCAATGTCCACAGCCAGAGACGGCATGCGGTTGTGCATGCTGTTTGGCCAGCGGGTGCGACTGTGCCCGGCACGGACGGCCTCGTTCTGGTCGGTCTCGATGCGGTGCCCAGCCAGGATCACCAGATCGTTGATCTCGAATCCTTGGCTCTCGAACGGGCAACGCCCGATCAGCGCGTCACATAGCTGAACTAGGTGCGGATGGCATGTATCGAGTCGCGCTTGCGATGTCTTTCCCCAATTAGCCATCAGTCTGCACACGCAAGAATGCGGCCTTTCAATGTATCATTTAATGGACTATTGTCAGAATTCGTCAGCACGATTTTAGCAAGGCACCATCGCGCTTCTCGTTTCGTGTTCTGGATAGCAGCCATCCTAGCAAACTCTTTCACAGTTTCTGGATTAACCGCACTCTCAATATACTCAAATCGAAACATGATATAGAATCCCGCACCAAGCGCACTAATACCGAGAAGGCACCAGGAAATCAATGGAAGGATTTTAAGTACACGATCCATTATTACGGAAGGATTTTAAGTACACGATCCATTATTATGGAAGCCCCTTAACCTTGTCCCAAAACCCGGCAACCATCAGACCGAGCGCGCCAGCAAACACCGCAGCGATACCGTACTTGGTGATTTCTTTAGTTGCTGTTTCGCAACGTAAGCGTTGGTTGTGGGCGAATTCCAGCGTGGCTCTTAAATCGTTTTGACCTTGCGAAGTTTCTAGGTCAAAACCGGCATTTAGAACTTGTCGCAATAAGGCGTCACGGCGCTCAATGCGTCGCTGTTCTTTTTCTTCTGATGTAGTCATGGGGCTTACCTATTTCATGACGCCGTAGAGATTGGTATTACTTACGAGGCTTCACTTTATCCCGGACAACCTTCACTGCTTCGGGGATAACTTTCCCCTCTGCCTCTAGTATGTCTGTGATGGCTGCAACTGCCGCCTCAACCGCAGCTATATCATTGACTGCCTTGGG
>Ga0070749_10001314_pt1 | contig 16853 bp, 33 predicted proteins | sample VirMetDEL_Nov_18_FD_75180 | JGI IMG/M metagenome (GOLD analysis project Ga0070749, IMG submission 75180) | Aqueous microbial communities from the Delaware River and Bay under freshwater to marine salinity gradient to study organic matter... | ecosystem: Environmental > Aquatic > Marine >...
CCAATCATCCAGTCGATTTGAACTCCGATATCTTGTTGTTGCCCTTGTGCGTTGAATTGAGGAAACAGCGAGAACATTTGACCAGATTGGATTTTCTTAAGATCGGTCTCGATAAGATCAGAGTTTTTGTTTATATAATCTGCAAGCAACTGAAGAAAAGCTTTCCAACCCAATTCAGTTGCTGATGCTGTTTTTGCTCGTTTGGCCAAAGCAGAGACCTTTGCTGTCCAAAGCTCGGCCGGAATATTCCAAGTCTCGACGTCTTCGGGATTAACTTCACCGTCAGGAAACATAACATTGACATCCACAGCCAGATCGATATCTCCGGACATGTCTTTTTTGCCGACAGATCCAAGAGCTTGAAAATTTGGAAACTTATCTGCGTGCTGAGGGAATAGCCGAGACAACTCTTTATAATATTCTTTTATTGTTGGACGAATAAAATCAATTGGAATTGAAGCTGTTTTGCCAGCAAAGACATTACCGCCTTCCATAAGAGATTTATTTATTCTTACTTTAATCATGATTAATCTTCAAATATTGATATATCAATAATTAGGAACTTGGTTCGAGTTTCGATATCTGTTCCAACATTTCCAGAACGAAGTTCATTATATTCAATATGAAGATCATTAACCATATCCCAGAACTTAACAAGATACTGATCAGATGTAAGAACCTTCCATGCCTTTTCAACGGCCATGTCCAAGAGAATCTCTTCGTCACCAACGCGCTCGGCTGAATGTTGAGCAGGATCACCATATTTTTCATCCCATACAGGAAGATCTTTAAGAACATTTTTCAATCTTTCGGGTTCATTATAACCGACCGATTCCCAAGCAACATAAGCCCATTGTTCTGGGTCGATTTCACGACCAGTTCCAGAAGCCGGAGGAAAATCTGCTGAGGTGCTGGGGAAATACTCGGCAATAAGCTCATTGATGAGATTGTAAGATTTTGGAATTGATTTGAATGATCGAACAAGCTGACGGATGAACTCGCTATGATACTCAATAACCTCAACCTTCTCGATAACAAGCCATCGAGGAATTCCTTGAATCTCTTGATCGGAGATATAAACCTTTGGAAAGTAGCCCGGATATTTATTGAATAACTCAATTTCGAGGATGTTGGTTTCTTCTGCAACGGTTGAATATTCGTGTCCATCAGGTGGATCATATTGCAGATAGCGATTTGAAATTTTTAGAATTTTGTCTGGATGGGATTTAATTTGATAAGCGTCACGAAAAGAGCCTCCTCCCAAATATCTACCAACATTTTGTTCGAGCCATCGACGGTTCAGGAATTGACGCTCCTCCAGATCAACATAAGGATTGCGAGGCTTTACAGTCTTGACATAATAAAGCTCGTCAGGATTATCAACCAGTGCCTTGATTTCCTCGCCAAAAAATTGTTCCTCTTCTTTAGACATTTCTTCCAAAAAATTACTCAATTCTTCTTTAATCATTTGATTAAATTGGTCTCTTGTCATTTGAGGAATGGGTTCTTGCTTTGGTTGCATAGAATAATAAGAATCAGCAACCAAAGCCATTAAGCTTTGAAATTGTTTTTCGCTTAGTTTATCCGACCAAGCACTAAACCCAAGGTCTCGCGCGTCTCTTTCGAGTTGAGATAACTCTTCTTTAATGATTATCCGGAGTTGGTTGGTTGATAATTTCACTGTTCTTCGTTTCTCAATTGTTGCAGCTTGTCTTGCAGCATGGTAAGTTCTCTATCAATAGAATATTTCTCATTTTCATCAGCAACACTATTTTTTCTATTGGTAAAAAATTCGATATCATCTTCAATGGTTTTTATTGCTTTTGATTTGGTTTCTTCTAAGTTTGCAAGAATATCTTCAGGAGCTTTATCTTTTGGATAAAGTTTTTTAAGATCGAAATAAACACCATGCCAGTCAACTTCATCATTATGATCGGTGAATGCTTTTATTAAGCTTTTGAAAATAAAATCATAATCTTTTACTTTATTTTCAAAAGGAAGTCTAGACCAAAATTGAGGAGATACCATATATTCTTCAATAAAATACATAATATCTTCTTTTTCTTCGGCAAGAAATTTCATATTTTTCATTTCTTTATCTTTTAAAATAAATTTAAAGATTTTATAAAGATGCGCCGGCATTGTTTTTTTCGAAGGCATAGCTACGCTTCTAGAATTAAAGCTTTTCTTCATAGAATCTATGACTCTTGTATAAAACATAATGCGCAAACTGGTGTCATCGTATGATTTTGCTGCTCTAATAAAGTTAATATAATTGAAAAATAAATTTTTGCGCTCATGTGCTGCTCGCAATTTGCGGTTTTCCATATCTTTTGGATAATAATCTAAAAGAATTGAAATTATTTCATCAATACCATCGCCAACAATCGCTTTTGCTTCTTCATAAGAGCCGATGCCTTCGTTGCTAGCATCGACGCTGAATCCGCCACGACCACCATATCTAATACCGGCAGAGTTGACACCAAAGGAAAGCTTATTAAAAGGGTATTCTTTTTTATCATTTATAAGATAATAAAGCTTTCCTTTTCCTTTAACATATTGATCATATGTGCTGGGCTGTCTTGTGCACCATGTTGTTCCTTCGGCACATTCCTCTGAGCTTTTACCAGAAACAGGGTCAATAATTGTCCAATCGCCAACTTGGCCGATAACTTTTTTCTCATTTGAGCCCATAATGCTAATTGCATCTTTTTCTTTTTTTAATTTATAATCAACCAATGCTTGCATAAATGGCACAAAAGCATAACCTTGTTCTTGAAAGTCTTTAAGTTGTGTTATACCATATCGATTTAATATATCTTTAAATTCCTGACTATAATAAGCTTCGATAAGATCTGAGTCTAAGATGGCTCTAGGGGGAAGTGTCTTCAAAGTGTATGCTAAATCTGGAACATTTTTCATTCCAGCTTTATACCAATCCATAAGACGATCACGCTGCGATTCATCTTGCTTTGCAATCCAGTCTCTTGCTGCTTTTGTTTCAAGAACAAGAGCCAGTTCTTCTTGGATAATAAATCGAAGTTGTTTTTGAGTTAATCTCATTATGCGCTAACTAGCTTCCACTTTCCGTCTTTGTCGGCTTTTTCTGAAACAGCATAATCGCCTTCGGCGCCTTCGTTTTCGGAAATTTCGTCAAGATACTTCTTGGCTTCTTTTCTTGAGTCAAAGCGCTTCTCTAAGTGCTTATCTTCGCTAAGAAGATTGTTAAGTTCTTCTTTGATAATTTGCTTAAGTCTTGTTGTTGTTAATTTCATTTTAATATTCCTTATTTAGTTTGCATTAAAAGACCAATTACTTCTTTCCAAACGCTAAGATCGAGTTCGGGCCATTCTGGATGGACTTCATCAAGATAATGACGAAATGCTTGTTCATAATGCATTTTTTCTCGCGCTTTCATTGGGTGCCCGTAAGCCTGCGATAGCCAATAATTCGCGCCGCCTCTTTTCATCATGTCCATGAAAAGATTTACAGGCGACATCTCATTCTCGTTAAGAACCGAGCTTAGCTCTTCTTTAATAATTTTTTTAAGTCTTGTCGTCGTCAGTTTCATTGTTTCTTTCTTTATCTAAAATATCCAAAAGATCTTTATATCCTTGAATGGTTAGTGGCAAATTTCTATCTTTCATCAATTTAATAATGTACGCAAAGCCACCACCTTGAACCAAAATTGATAAAATGCCAGCCAAGTCAGCAGCCACTTGAGTAGTATCTGGATCCATTTCTTTAATTTGGCTTAGCTCTTCTTTAATAATTTTTTTAAGTCTTGTTGTTGTTAATTTCACGATAATTTCTCCAAGCGAAAGCTTTGCGCGTCTTTAGGTACTCAAGATTGTATTCGTTCGAGTACGCTTCGCGCTCGAAGGGCGATTGCCGGTAGGCTTTTTCACCGTTTCTATAAGTAATTAGTCCCTTTAACCAGTAAAAAACATACAAAATCCATTGTCCAACAAATAATAATTCAAGTTGCTGATGATAATGAATAGCTTCATGGTTCTTAGTTACTTTGTCTAATTTGCCTCGGCACCAAACCCAAGGTCCGAAGCTTATCGCCCATATGTCAATTGGTGCCAAATACGATAGGATTATCGGCAACTTTGAGTTCTCAAAGAACCACGGAGTCCTTGGGGTTGCCTCTTGTTTATAATACAAAAAGTTATACATTATAGCCCTCCTTTTGATAATGTCATAAATAGTCAAATCTGGGAAAATTTTTGGGGCGAAATTTTGAAACATGCTATTGTAACGTTACAAAGTTGTTACATTGTTATAACATTGTTGTAACATTGTTGTAACGGAAAAAGTCAAATTTGGCAAATTTTTCTGTGGGTGTCGTGAATGTATTTGGCGGGCGCGAAAAAACGCCCTTTCTAAGTACTTAATTGAAGAGCCTCTGGAGGAGCCCCACCAGTAGGGGGACGGGGGGAGGACTACCCCCCATGCCGCCTGTTGTGATTTTTTACAACAGGGCAAAACAAAAGCGGCCAACACAAGGTCAGCCGCTGAAGGAAAGCCCCCTAGTGTAGGGGGGGTATCGGGGTAGAGGGTTTAGTCCTCGTCATACTCGACAGGTTCGCTGCCCTCGCTGTCCTCGTCAGCATCGGCATACTCGTCATCGAACTCGCTTGCAAGGAACTCGGCGAACGCTGCATCGTCAGCATCCTCTGCATCCTCGTCTACATCGACATCGTTGTACTTTGGAGCCGCTGCCATTGCACGACCCTCGTCAACACGGGCTTTACGCTCGGTGCTAGCAATACGGCTGTCATAGTCGGTAGCGTTGCCGACCAAGTCACCATCGAGCATTTCAAGTTCATCGACAAAAACGATTGCGCTACGGTCGGCATCGTCAAAGAACACAGGCACAGCCATACCCGCATTCGCAGCGGCAATCGCTACACCCTCGACCATACCGAGACCGAATAACTCGTGCTCGACAAGAGACCCTACAGCAGGGGCATTGTGGCGGAAATAGAAGTGTCGATTGTTGATGGGCTGCACGGGAGCAAACGCACCGTTGCTTTGAGAGGTCAAAGCATCCCGATTGGCACGAAGGATTTGGAGGGTACGCTCGGTAACCCCGCTCCAATGGGCAACAGGGTTCTCAAAGAGGTGCTTAAGTTGCTCGTAACGGCGGGCATTGATAGCGGCTTGTTGCGCCTCATACTGGGCACGGATACGGGCAAGGGCTTTAGAAGATGAATTAGGCATAATGGGTAATCTCACGATTGGGGTTGAAAGGATTGAGGCCACATCGGCCTCGAAAGGTACTAATAATATAACAGATTGAAAGGGAAAAAGCAAGGGCAAAGGCGGTCATTTATTGACCGCTGTTCGCCTTGCGTACAAGGTAGCGGGCAGTGGCAAGATTAGCACACTCTTGAACACGGCCACAAGGGTATTGTACAGCATAGCCTGAGAGATAGGCGGCTGACAGGACGATTTCGGCTTTCGCCTGTTGAGTTTTAGCAAGGTATTGTTGACGCATAGCGGCACGCTCCGAAGGATGGTAGATTGAAAGTAGGTTTTCGAGTTGTTCAGCAGTTAAGGTAGCCATAGTGGGCATCTCCAAGAGGAAGGTTCAAAGAGCGGGAGGCGCAACGCCCCCTCGCATATATAATGTATCATATTCTGATACGGTTGTCAAGTGAAAAGTGAAAAAAAGTTTGTTTATTCTCGGACATTATTTGTCCGTTTTGGTTCGGGGCCAACCGACCTTGTGACCGTGCACCTCGATGGCGGCCATTACTTGATCCGCCCAGTGTGCTGTCCAAACATCCCCTTTGGCCCGGGCCTGTTCAGCTGTGCGGGGAAGGGTCTTGGACAAGATGCCCAAGCGTGCCGATGAATACTCACCCTTTCGGATTGCCGCCACATAACCCTGTAGCAGAGGGCGATGCCAGCCGGTGGCTGAGGTGCGGAGGAGAGGGTTGAAGGTTTCACGGTTGTTGCCGCTATCATCGGCCTCGTTGAGAACATTGAGAATAACTTTGAAAGACATAGGTTGAACCTCGATTATTTGGATGGAAAGAAGATGAAGGATAATAAGAACAGGCCAAAAGCCCAGTTTGAAAGTAGAATAAACCATAGCATTAGAAAGAACCTCGATTGTAAGGGGGTCGTTGAAGTTTCATGAGATAACCTCGTGGTGAAGGGGGTTTAATAAGACCCATAGGGCCAAGTGAAACTGTAGGCAAGGTCGCAAATCCCGTCATCATCGAAACAGTAGGTGTCGATGGTTTCGGATACCGCAATGACCAAGTCACTGTCGGCTTTAAATGCCCACTGTTCGAGCCAGTCTTTAAGGGCCTTCATGACCTCCGGTAGAAGGGCCGCCACAGCGGGGTCTCCAAAGGTATCGTCTTGGAGGGTGTTATAGAGAGCGCAAAGAGCCTCACCCTTACGGGCTTTTGGAAGGCACATTGCGAGGTTGAAGTACTGATGGGCTTTGTTAGCGTCCATTAAGGAACCTCTGAAAGAGAGCGGAAGGCGTGATTGCCCTCACCTCTACAATGTATCCCGTTGCGCTGCTGCTGTCAACCAAAAAGTGTAAGTTTTTTATCCCCACTGTGACTGGATCTTCTGGAGCTGTCGCTGAAAGTGACGGTTCTAGCGAGCTTATTGAGCTGCGCTTTTTTTTCTTCTTTGGCCTCCGGCCCTATTAATTATGTAAAGTGCTGCGGGCTTGCTTACTCAACTTTCGTGATATGGTAGTTTGAACCTCCTTTATCGTGAAATTGTTTATGTCTCTTTAGGGGCTACCCTAACAAGATGCCCATCAACACGGGATCGTTTGAGATGGGCCTTTTTAATTATGTCAAGTGTTCGGGGCTTGCTTTCTTCAAATCGTTGATTATTGGCTTTTAACCTGCATTATCGTGAAAATCTTTTCATCTCCCTCTAGGACGGGGTTAAACAAGATGCCCTCTATGACGGGATCTTCTGACGGTGGCTTTTTAATTATGTAAAGTGTTCGGGGCTTGCTTACTCAAAACGGCCGATATGGTAGTTTCAACCTGCATTATCGTGAAATTGTTTCATATTGGGCCTTCGAAGGGGCATTTTTGGAGGCCCTCTTGCTTTGGGGGCTGTCTCTAAAGATCCCGTGTTCATGGGGGTTTTGTTTAACCCCTCTCTAAAGAGAGATAGCGTAATGCGTGTGTGTTTCATGTTTCGTGTGCGCTCCTGTGTGTTGTGTGTTACGGTGTGTGTTGTGTGCCCGTGTGTATGGTGTGTTACGGGTGTGTGAAAAAGTTTTGGTTGTTTCGGGTGTTTCGTGTGTGTGGGTGCTATTTACAGTGTTGGGCAAATACTATGCGATTATTGGCAAGTTTTGTGCTTATTACACATACACAAGCAGACACAAGCGCAAACGCCATACACACCCAAAACTAGCCGATTATCATATACTTCTGAGCATAAACAGGCATGTCTCATACGCACCCCTAATCCCGTTCTGTGTGCGCTTAGAGGCAACCGCATTATATTCTGTGCATAAGGCTTGCAGCCGTATAATATGCGCTCTATGTGCTCTCCTGTGCTCTCCTGTGCAGACAGTCGGGGGTAGGGTACTAGGGGGGTAGTAGAGTAGAGGGTATCGGCTTAGAGACTGATTACTAGAGACGGGTCACAAGATCCTTAAAGCCTTGTTCATACTCGGCAGAGGTTATAACCTTTACACCGCTTTCCCTCTTGAGCATACCGACATGCTGTGAGGTTGTCTGTGATAACCAACGGCCTCCTTGTGCGGTATAATCAATAACAAAGGATCTTCCTCCCATATTGAAACCAATGGTCACACCATAGGAATATATTCTCTTTCCATCTGTGAATAGGGCCTTTCCGCCTCTCGTTCCTGTGCTTTGTCTTTCCATTGTAAATGCTTTAATAACCTGTGCGTTTGTCATATTGTTTCCCTTATTTTATTTGTGGTCTCGGCGGTTACTTGATGATTTGTGCGCTGCTGACATAGTCGGCCATTTGTTGACCAATCTCTTGAACCTGAACCATTTCGTATGGTGCAAGGAAACGATAGGGTCGTTGACTGTCCCATACAGCGGAGCGGCGTTCATAAGAGTATCGGCAAATCTTGCCTTGAAGGGTTGCAAGTGCAATAATGGTAGCATTGAAGTCTGATTGGGTTACTAGGGTCATCTTATCTCCATTGTCTCGATGATGTTTATAATGTAACATGCTCTAAAAGGTTTGTCAAGTATTTTTTTTTATTTTATTTGGTCTCGGAGGATTGATGCGGCATTGACGATGTCCGCCTCTTTCACACAGAATACCATTGCAATGCTTTGAAGGTTCATCTTGTAGTGGCCAATGCCTTTGGCTTGCATTGTCATAAAGCGTTCGGCTGCATCGTTTACTCGTTCGTTGTAAGTCATCTTATCTCCTGTTGTTCGATGATGTATATAATGTAACTGATTGATTGGCATTTGTCAAGCAGAAAGTTGAAAAAACATTAACTTTTATTTGGTATCCGAACCTCACGGCAATAGCGGCATCGTGTAATGTTGGATTGTTTAATGGTAAGCACAGTGTAAAGGCCTTTCTTATAGCAGTTATTGCACATTGTATATTTCATCTTATCTCCATTGTCTCGATGATGTTTATAATGTATCCTGTTTAGTTTCATTTGTCAAGTATTTTTTTTATTTTTTTATGACCTCGATCATTACTGATCAAAAAGCCTTGTCGAGCGGTCAACCTCGTATTCGTCGATATACTGAAGGATAGCATCTTGGATGTGCCCGACCATTGCTCGTTCGATCCTTGTGAGATACCTGAAGGCATCGCTTTTATCGACGGTTTCACCGTTGCGCTCAAATGAGGCAGCGATAATGGCACTGCTTTCACGGCTAAGGGTTAAAAGGTCTGCTCGGAAATGTTCTAAGGGGATTTGTGTTTTGCTCATCTTGTCTCCTGTTGTTCGATGATATATATAATGTAACCTGTTCGGGATGATTTGTCAAGTATTATTTCAACTTTTATTTGAAATACTGTATCCAAGCGGTGTAACCTCCCACATTTGAGCATAGGATAGTTTTGTTTCCGCCCCAGTGGTGACATTAACAACCGTGCGGTAGGTTGGGCCGTTATCGGGCATTTCCACATGGCCTGTGACTTTGTAGGTTGAACCTTTGTATTGAAAGAACCGATTGATAATGTTAGAATAAATGTTCATGGGATCTCCTTTGATCGTCTTGGTATTAGTAATGTATCCCGTTAGGTTTCATTTGTCAAGTATTTTTTTTAAGTTTTTTTTGGTTTCGATGATTACTCGTACATATAGAGCGTTTCCATCTTGAACCCGTTGGTTACGAACTCTTTGTATTGCTTGCTGTCCATGACATAGTAAACATCGGCATTGTGATAGCCGCACTTGACAAGGGCAAGGCGATTGATACCTTTCATACTGTGATTGTAGCAGTACTGGCGGGCCTCTTTAAGGTCTGTGAATAACTCGAATACCATGTAATCTCCTATTGAAGGGCCGATAAGGCGGCAAGTGCGGTGAGGGTTCCAAATGAGCCTGTAAGCAAGGCGAATGCTAGCATTTCAATAAACATGCTGTCTCCTAGCGGATTGTGGTGTGAATAATCCAGCCGTTGGGCTGAGGGTTTGAGGTAAACTGGGTTGCGTTTTCACGGTCTGCAAGTATATCGGCAGCGACCCGACCGTGCAATGGTGTGGGTTTATTGGTAACAACCATGCTCTTTAAGATCCTGTCTGCAAAGTTAATCATCATGTTGTAGTGGTAATCGTAATCGTTCATGCTATCTCCCTGTGATGAATATAATGTATCACGGTAAGGTTTATTTGTCAAGTATTTTTTTTATTTATTTTTATTGTCTCGATCATTGCAGGCTTGATTGAACTTGTCAATCTCGTTTGGAGAGGAACCAAGCCAAGCGGCCAAGAGCATACCGATAATGTTGAAACATACAATGCCAACGGCATAGGATATGGCGAGAATAGTGAGAGATAAGAGAATATGTAATGACATTGTGTATCCTAAGCGAAAGAGCAAAGCAAGAAGGGAAGGCCGCAATAGACAAGGGCAAGGCAGAAAGCCCGAACATGCCAAGCGAAAGGGATGATCTCGCAAATAAGCATCCAAGCGACAAGGCCTAGACCGTAATAAGCAAGTAGGTTACTGAGTGTGACTGTAATCATGTTGTGTCCTCCGTTGATATAGATAATGTATCCCGTTACCTATCATTTGTCAAATAAAAAAACAAACTTTTTTTACATTGCCCTGTGGGACAGGGACAAATCAAGATGCCGCTACTCTGAGGCTGTCTTAATTATGTAAAGTCCCTGTCCCTTTCTTACTCAAAACCTCCGATTGTGGAGGTTGAAACTACATTATTGGTAAATCTTATTTGTGACAATGATGTTAGTCTGAATACGATTTCTCGATTGTGTAGTTTCCATGTGCTTTATTTCAAACACAAGTGTTTCACCCAAGTGTTGATCGGTATCGGGGTGAGCCTCACTGTCATACATGAAGGCCCTTTCACCGAGCAGATCGACATGGTAGCCGTTATCGGCTTTCTCAACGACCGTGCCATAGGTTTGGCCACCTCGTTTCCATACCTCCCTTAAAACCACCTTCCACTGGTCGTTAGTGATCCAACGGCCTCGTGTATCGTAGGTCTGAAGGGCTTTTTTGAATTGACGGTCAGTAAGATACTGACGGTTGCTTTGATTATAGTTATCTCTCATAGATTATTCTCCTGTTTTAAATCCAATGGTTCTCTGCTTATCGGCCTTGTCGGTAACAGCGGCCATCTTCTCTTGTTCAAGAGCGGCTAGTGCTACCATCTGTGCCTGTGGTTGTAGCCCTTTTATCAGCATTGACTGAAGAAGGTCGGCTAGCCCTTGATTGTCTAGTTGTAGTTCGATTTTGATTTTGTTCATGTCGCCTCCTAAGCGATTGTGTGATAAAGCAAGCATACACTATGCCCACCATAGCAATGTTTAATAGTATTCTCATAGACACCCCCTATAGGGGGGTGGTAGGGTACAATCCCTACTCACCCGATTGTGACAGGCTAGTTTGAACCTGCGGTCAAGACTGAGACAATGTGCTCTTGTACTGAGATTGTGTTACCATCGGCATCTTTAGCCTTGATGTCATGAAAGTTGACGATGTTGTTTTGGGCTTGTTCACCCTCACCCATCACCGTCCACAGGAGCATACCGACCTCTGAAGGGATACGGACAAAGTAGTTAGCAAGGTTCTGCAACTGGTTGTCGGTCAGTTCTTTGTTGAGGATTTTTGACTGCTTAATCTTCTCGACCATTGCAGTGTGCTCATTGATAACCCAAGCATTGGTATCGTCAGCACGGCCCTCGTTGATAAGTTGCTCAACTGTGAGTTCGTTTTTGTACTCTCTGAGGTAATCGTTGAAGGCGATAGCAGCCTCCATGCCGACGAAACCTTGAGCCAAGTGATAGATAACAGGGGACTGCTCATACTTGACACCGGCTGTGGCAAGAGTTTGAGACAGACGCTCCCAAGAGCGACGAGAAGGATAAACCTTGTTAGGCTCGTAATCATCGCTATGCTCAAGATGCTGATGGTTGCTGTTGATAAAATCAAAGATAGGCTTGACGACACGGTCTCCGGCCCAAGCAAGCCAGTCCTCAACGGTAGGCTCAACATCGAACACGGTGTAACGGTCGAGTTCAGCTGGATCCATTTCACCTACTTGGTATTGGGCACCGTGCTGACCGCCATTGACGGCAGCAAAGATAAGGGTGTCGGGGTGCAAGGTATGGCCCGCAATCTTGCGGCTATCGCAAAGTTCAAAGATACCTTGACGAACCTCCATTGTTGCACGGTCAACCTCATCGAGGAATAGGACAACAGCCTCATTACAGGCTTGAGCAAGCCAGTCAGGAGCACAGAACTTGGTAATCTTCTGACCTTTGATAGAGGTATCATCGAGGTCGGGCAGACCAAGCAGGTCACCTTCTGTCATCTGTGAGGCACGACGCTCCACGACAGGAAGGCCATTGTTCTTAGCGTACTGATAGACGACTGTGGATTTACCGATACCGTGACGGCCTCTGATAAGAACAGGATAGCGAGCATCGGTGATGTGAGGAACGACTGAAAGAAAGGTTTTGAAATCAATAGACATAGTGTTTGCTCCAAAGCAGATTGTGTTGTTGTGTTTATAATGTAACTAGTTTTGAATAAGTTGTCAAGAAAAAAAGTGAAAAAAGTTTGTTGTTTCGATTGTGCCTTAATAAGGCGGTCGTTGTATCTTCAAAGCGTCTCCGTTGTGTGTGGTTGTTTCGTTGATGTTAGTAATGTATCATGGTATGCAACATTTGTCAAGAAAAAAAATAAACTTTTTTTTGGCCTCGACCCACACGGGAAAGTTGCCATTTATTCAATGGCAATAACCCGCTCGGTTGTCTGAAAGTACGACCGTTCCTTGCAGTCCGGTGTGGTCATCCACATCCGTTGCGACCGTGACGGGATTGGCTTGGGAGCCTCCATGTCAGTTAGGATGATAAGCCCGTCAAACTGGCGGTCGTTGCACCATCGGGTTGGAGCGTCAAAGTCCGTACCACCGGTCAAGACACGCTCGACACCGACACGCTGACCTTTCTTCCAAACATAAACCTTGCTGTCATCGACAGCAGTATCGAAAGGGACAACGGTGAACTCGGCATACTTGGCAAGTCCGTTGAGTTCGGCAAAGAAGGCAGCGAGCATCTCGTCACCGACAGAGCCGGATTGGTCGATAGCGACAGCAATCTTGGCATGACGGGTGACCTTCTTTCCGGCATAGCGTTGTTCTCGATACTTTTTGTTGTATCGCTTGACGGTTGAGCGTTTGTCGGCTCTTTGAGAGGTCTTGATGAAATAGCGTAGGACTGATCGCCAGTTTACCTTTGGCTTTATCATATCCATGATACGCTTTCGCATTTCAGCTGAGACTGTGCCCCAACCCCGACCACTGCCGGCCTCTTGAGCGGCTTTCTCAACGGCTTGCTTAAGTCGTTCTTTGGCCATGTCTCGAACCTCCTCAGAGGCCTCGCCCCAGCCGTCATGGTCATCAAGAGTATCGGGTAGGCCCCCACCACCACCGGAGGAGGAGCCATTACCATCGGAAGGATCGCCACCACCGGAGCCTTGACCCTCACCGTCACCGTCTCCATCGCCATCTTGAGGCTGAAACTGTTCATCGTTTTGCAACATTGAAAAGTATCGCTCGGCAGACAGGCCAAGAGGGTACTCTTGGAAAGGCTCGATTGTAGGGAAACAGCCGCCCTGTGGTAGTTCTCCCATCAAGTGAGAGTTGATAGCCAAGTCTGTGGCGACATTCCACATACGGCTCATCCCATCGGGAGGGAGACGACCAGTGACATGCTCGAAGATAATGTGATAGAACTCGTGTTTAAGGACACCGAGCCGCTCTCTCTCGGTCATGTTCTCGAAGAAAGCGGGATTGTACATCATCTCGAACTGTGCGGTGTCCGGATTGAGACGGACACCGGCAGTGGGTATGGCGGTAGAAGGTCGCTTTTGAATACGGCGGGATAGTGCAGCAAAGAAGGGTTCGCCTTGCAGCAGTTTGAAAGTGTAGCGGTCAAGATCAAATGTTGACATTGTGTAAACCTCATAGTGAGAGTGGCGTGATTGCCGTTGATATAGATAATGTATCCTATTACTATCTATTTGTCAAGAAAAAAAATAAACTTTTTTAAGAACCTCGATCATTGCTTGGTTCCTTTGATAAGGATAAGTCGTTCGGGCCTATACATTACGGTCTTTCCTTCTATCGCTCGTGGCACAGGGCCTATTAACTGCACCCAAAGCCGCTGACTGCCGCAAGCATCTGCTGCCTCTTTCACGATAAGGCCCATTAAACCTTGCATAAAGCAACCTTTCTTTACTTTAACCAAGTCTCCTACTTGCATATTACCTCCAAGCGGCGGGCCTCATAAACATTTATCATACCATCGGTTGTTGCTACTCTTGCGTATTCACGGCCAACAGAGACCCAACGCTTGAGAACAATCCCGATGCGAGCGGGTCTTTGTGAGAGAGGAATAAGCCTCACTGTGTCTCCTACTTGCATATCTTCATTAACCTCGTGATGTGGTAAGGGCGAACCTCGTTTGTACCGACTATCTGTATCTTGAAACAATCGGGTGAAAAGTATTCGTTCAAGATAAGGGCCACTTTGCCTTCATTGCCTGATCCACACGCCATTATCTTGACTAAATCGCCTGTTTTCATTTGAGCCTCCTTACATTGACACGGTCGTGCCAACCGGAAAAACGGTATTGTGTTGGTCGGTTTTTAAACTTTGGGGTTGAAACTATATCGACATACACTAAATAACCACCGTGTACTTTCGTTATAATCCCGATGTTATCGTACATGTCTAGAACTAAATCTCCGACTTTCATCATGTCTCCTGTGTTCGTCGTTGATATAGATAATGTATCACGGTAGTAGTAGTTTGTCAAGAAAAAAAATAAAAAAGTTTATTGTTTCGATTGTACCTTCATCTTCTCTATACAGCCTTCGGGAAACCACAGCATATAGAGTGACCTCTGAAGGAACCTAACCTGATACTGGGACAATTGAGGATTTGCGGTTGGTCTTTGGTCAATTATGATGCCCATGTCTCGTTCTTTAGGCCATCGCTGATCAAAGACCCACACAAGATCGCCAATGTTGTATTTAGTTTTCATTAAGGGCCTCCATAGACCATGTGGGAACCTCGATCTCGGTTCCATCGAAACAATAAACCCAAGCATTGATGTAAGGTGTCCGACATGGCTCACGATAAGCAGTCCATGTCTTGAGGATAATCCCCCGAAACCTATCGGATTTGCCCCTTCTGATGCGGACTTTTACTAAATCACCGACCTTAAGCATTTGGATGGAACCTCATTGTTGATGGTGACCAACCCTCGTCCTCAAGGGTGTTTTGAACCTTTCGCCCTTGTGCTCTACAAAGTTCATAGAACCTGTCGCACTCAGGCATCAAGAACAAGTCGAAGCGACTGAGAATGCCGACCATCCGCTTTGCATCTTGGATTGTCGCTGCATTGAAGGCCTTGCGGCCACTGGCAATGTGAGAGACACACCAGTAAGCATTACCCGCTGCCATTTCCCTAATACTCATAATCGGGCGGTGAATAACAAAGGGATAAGCGACGATGCCTCGACCTGTGTATTGTTTCCGCCCATCGGGGGTGTTTAGGCTGACTGAAATGTTTGATGTTTTCATTTGAACCTCGTGGTTGTCGTTGATGTTGATAATGTATCATGGTAGTAGTAGTTTGTCAAGAAAAAAATAAACTTTTTTATGACCTCGACCATTACTGGGCCTTTGCGGCCCAAGTTTCAATATGCTCGACAATCTTGTTGTCCTCAAGCCACTCGTACGACTTGCGCTTGGCTAACCAAGTCCACGCTGACTTGTAAGATGTGATCCAATCCTCGCTTGGTGGCGTGGCGGTGGAGGTTAGTTTGCGGACATAGGAATATATGTTGTAACATGATGTCGCCCTGTGCGATACGGGACTATCGGACTTTATCAAGTCACTGATGCTGATTGGTTTTGTGTGACCGTTGAAGGTGGCAACGACCTCGATGGGCTGAACATAGTTCGTAGCCGCATCAGAGTGCCACCTCGTATTGAAGGCAGTCATAACATTTATGTCATCAAGGTTTATTGATGTAATCAAGGCGATATGCTTTTCGCCTTCGTCTTTCCAAGATTTCTCTTGGATTTGTATAGCAGAGCCGATGTAAAGGCCATTGTCGACAAGCCACTTGTAAGCCTCTCGTCGCCAGTTCTCATTGGCCTTCTCGCACTTTGCGACAAATGCAGCCATTTTGGCACAGTTACGGCGGGTATGGTCTGCTGAACCACAGAACCCACAGGTACGGGGGGTAGTAGAACCTTTGCGTTTTTGTGTGGCTCGCTGTCTAGCAGTCTCGATACTTGCTGCTGCTTTTTCGGCACGACTGTACCAGTCCGACCAATACTTTGGGTTTTTGTACCAAGCACGAGGTGTGGTTGTATTGAGCGGGATAATACCACCTTGCAAAGAGGCCCAGTCCTTCTCGGCATAAGGGCAATCAGTGACACGGTGTTCGCTTTCACCGCAATAGGAACAGGATGATGATGATCGACGGCTTGAGCCGCTATTGGTAAATGCTCTCATTGGAGCCTCCAGTGTTTGTGGTTGATGTTAGTAATGTATCTTGTTATGTTTCATTTGTCAAGAAAAAAAGTGAAAAAAGTTTATTGTTGCGGCTGTGCCTTGAGTTTTTTGATCTCGTATCGCCTATTTGCATAATGCCTCCAAGTGTTCGGGAAAGTATGCCTCCCATTGATAGTATCGTGGTGTATTCGGATCGCACCAGTGGACAATCCATCGACCACAGCGAGGATCGGGCATCTTGAGTAGTTCTTTGAGAACACCGATCTTTCCTTCCATATTGTACCAACCGTCTAAACCGTTGTGCTTTACTAAGTCGCCTACTTGCATGATGCAACCTCCAAATTACTGCTGCGGTAAGTTCCAACGCCACCATTGGTATGGAATACCCTAGCGTACTCAGATCCATTATATCGTATGAATTCTAGGACAACCCCGATCTTCTCTTTAGATGTGCGGCTTGCCCATTTGATCTTGACTAAATCTCCGACCTTCATAAGTTCTCCTGTATTCGTCGTTGATGTAAGTAATGTATCATGGTAGTATCAGTTTGTCAAGAAAAAAATAAAAAAAGTTTATTGTTTAGGTTTGGCCTTGAGTTTTTTGATCTCATATCGCAA
>Ga0070749_10001317_pt1 | contig 16839 bp, 12 predicted proteins | sample VirMetDEL_Nov_18_FD_75180 | JGI IMG/M metagenome (GOLD analysis project Ga0070749, IMG submission 75180) | Aqueous microbial communities from the Delaware River and Bay under freshwater to marine salinity gradient to study organic matter... | ecosystem: Environmental > Aquatic > Marine >...
ATCACTTAAACCAATAAAGAGCGTATTCGAGGTATTCGAATAGGCCGCTTCACCGGTGGCGAGTGAGCCGGGAGTATTGGTGAGGTCAGAATACTTTAATTGAATTACTGTATTTGCCATTTAATATTTCCCTTAAAAAAATCTACCTTTGTGATAATATAATTCAATATTAAACAAAATTCACACATTTCAACCATTGATAGAAAACTATAAAATTAAAAAGTGCCACCGATAATTGAATCGAGTTCAACATCCGTTGCAATTATTTCTTGTGCTTCAAACTTTCCAGAAGAAGCATTGTATACTATACCATATTTATCTTGAACATTTCCAATGGAAACATCGCTGATTTCATTTAAACTCACATTTGGTGTTGCTTCAAAATTTTGTGATGTTATGGTTGAACGGCCTGTTGCCTTTATTCTAACTCTACCTATATCAGCCATATTTTATCCTTTATCGTGTCACAGAAGGACTTACTGTTGCGATACCTTCAATTACTCTTGTTTTTGTTCCATCACCAGCAGTAATGAGTAAGTCGTAATAATATCTTGATGGAGAGAGATTAGCAGTATTAGCGGCGGGCATAGACATAGTAATTTCACCAGAAGCATCATTTGTGATTGTTACTGTAAAATTGTTTGCTGTGGTGGAATAATATGACTTGCGTAATTGTGCATCAGCAGAATAACCTGAAAGATTAACTGCATCGCCTTGAGCGTCATCAACATACAACACTGTCGAAAAGGTTGCACCTTGCTCGATTGTTATTTCCTGATAGGCGGCGATTTTCTTTCTCCTTGACTTTTACTTTATACTCTATTTAGTCAATTTAAAAGTTGAAATCTTTGCTTTTCCGTGAAGAATTTTATTCAGGTTTATCAGGCCAGGTAACAGTATAAGGGAATCCATCTTGAGATGTAATGTCTCGCAATGATTGTCGATATGTTGCCCACATTGTTTTATCTACGGTGCAGTCAGATATTTGTGTCCAGTCAGAATTTGATAGTAACATGTTTCTTCGGCTTCTAATGTTTTGTGCAGCCTCTTCTTCAGATTTCTGAACAACACTATAACTTTGTGTCCAAGAACCATCAACTTCTGTTGGTGTGTCTAATATAACATCTTCTGTTAAATTGTTATAGCTAGGTCTATCCTCTACTGTTAATGGATATACATCATATGATGCTAGCATTTCTAATGGAATATCTTTTGGAAAAGATACATTAGGATTGTCTTTACGAAGTTGTCCGATTGTGTAATTTTCTGGCACTCCGTTTGTAAGTTTAATAAACATTTAATTTCCTTTAATTATTAACTGGCAAAACTCCACAACGCATATCCAATGCCACTACTATCAGTGGGAGTCCAAGAAAGAGATTGTGATACATCACTTTGTGATCCTGTTGTATCTATATAAGAAACAGAAACTTGCCACACTCCTCCAGCACTTCCATCTGTATTATAGTCATCAAAAGTAGCAGGACTACTTGAAAAAGTTTTATCTTCAAGAGAACCATAAACTCCTAGAAAAAAACCATTTGCAGGTACTGTTGATGTTCTATCTAATGGAGTGTTGAAAAAATTTGCAGCAGAGTCAAAATCGAATTCAGTTGCTGTAGACGATCTATTAATAACACTATAAACTGTATAAAGAAGGTAACTGCCTGAACTGGAAGTGTTAATAACAACATTAGCTGTAGTACCCGTTGGGACTTCTGCAAAAAAACCAGCTCTACTAGCTGTAACACCTTGAGCACCACTTAATTGTGTTGCTGATACTCCTCCTATTGTTGCTGAAGATACAGACCTTGGGTTTTGCATATTAATCAAAACAAAGACTTGTCTAGTGGAGTCAGCACTTCCAATATCCACATTGCTAAATGTATATGAGCTAGTTGAGACTAAACTTGCACCGCTTGTTACATGATTAACTTCTAAATCTCCGCCTACTTGTTGTTGTGGAGTTCTTCTTAACTTATGAGATGTAATACTCATTAACTAGCATCTCCAACATATGCACCATAAACTGTTGTGCTAACTTTCCATAACTCCACTACCGTATAACCTGTTGTAGCCAATGTTGGTGCTTCACCTCCAATCCACTCATCAACTAATGATGTCCAGGTAATACTATAAGCGGAACCATCATCAATCATAATAGTTACACTTTCACCTGCATTTAAACTATCTGTTGGTGTTGAGTTGCCAGATAAGGTCCAAGTTTGAACTGTACCGTTAGTTGCCGCTATCGCTGGTGTAGTTCCTGATATTGCATATACTGTTTCTTTGAATCCAGTAAATGTTTTGTTGGTTAATGTTTGAGTGTCTGTTGTACCAACGACTGTTCCTGTTGGAGCAGAAGATAGTGTGCTAGAATCTGGAAATGTTACACCGGTATTCGTTAATATTGTAGGCATCTATGGGTCTCCTTATTTCGCCTTTAGCTTGTCTAATTCGATTTTTAATTCTTTAATTGCTTCAAGCAATAATGGTACCATTTTTTCATATTGAACTGTTTTGTAATGGTGACCAGATAATGAGTATTAGGTTCCATCTTCATTTTGACCAATGTCAAATGGCGCTGGTTTGACAATCTCTGGTAATACTTGTTCAACTTCCTGAGCAAGAACACCAACATGTTGTTCTGTATTTAGATAACCATATTTCTCAGCAACTTCGTTGTTTTCATAATAAACACCATTTAAAGACATAACTTTATCTAATGCGTTATCAATATTACCTTTTATATTTTTCAAACGTTTATCTGAATAGTATGCTGTAATTTGATTTGTAGCTCTAATCTCACCGGTTGTTGTTGAAGCGGCAGTTCCAACTCCAAATGAGTTAAACTGAACATTACTTGATGTGCTGGTTGCAGTAAGAGCGGTGTTTGCTAAATCGAAGGCTGCATTAGCATGTGTAAAAGCACCATTAGCGTGATCATAAGCATTTTCTGCGGTTGTCTGAACACCAGCGGCAACTTCAACAGAATATGTAGCAACATTCGTATACATGCTTGTCACAACAACATTAACGGTATCTGATGGAGATGATGAGAATGTTATAGTATTTCCTGAAACAGTATATGCTGATGTTGGTTGTTGTAGAATACCATCTAAAGAAACGATTAAAGATTCTTCATTAATTGGTTGAAATTCTAAATCAAATGATGAAACAAGTCCGTTTGCTGTTGTTGAAAATGATGATACGGTTACATTCGTTGAAGCTAAACCTAAAGCGGACTGTGCTTTCCATATTGCTTCAGTTCCATCTGTTGTTAGGAAATAGGTAGCATTTCCTGATGTAGACGGAAGAGCAGCACCTGATGCTAATTTTTCAGCAGTTATTGCACCATTTGCAACCTGATCTGTTGTGATTACGCCTTCAATATTTGTGTTTGCAACAGTAACATTTCCTGTTAAATTACCAGAAAAATCTATATCAACAACAGTTATTGTATTGCCTGTTGCGGTGTTAAATGTAAATTCATCAGCGACAGTTAGTGTATTTCCTGTTGCGGTGTTAAATGTGAGTTCATCAGAAATATCTAAAGATCCAAAAGTTCCACTTCCAGATAAACTTGAAACATTTAGTGTTCCGCCTATTGTTGTGTTACCTGAAACAAAAAGTTCTTGAATTGTTGCACTTGTAACAACATTTAAACTCGCACCTGTTCCACCAACCTCTAGTCTTGTGTTTGCATAGAATGTATCACCTGCACCATTTGTTAAGTTGTTTGCTACACCAATGAGTGATTGTGTTGCTGTTAACCAATGTTGAAAGGTATTAGCGGTGGTTAATTGTGTTATTGTATTAGCCGCCATTATCCTTTCCTCACTTCAGCGATTTGTTTTAATAGATTTTTAATTTCTGACATGTCATTCTCTAATTGAGATAATCTTTTTTTAGTTTCTAAACTATCCTGTTGTTGTTGTCTTGCTATTTGCCTTTTGGCATAATATTGTTCTAAAGCTGCCTTATCTGTATTTAGAACAGCTTTAGAGTGGGTATCTCTAACTAAATTTTTATCTTTAATTTTTACATATGCCATTTATTATTCCTCAGCAGGTAAAGCAACAACTCTTAAGTCTCTTATTTTTGGAACATCTACGGTTACTGAATTACTCATTACAATCTTAATAGCAAATGTTTTAAATGAGTTGTATGATGTTCCACCAGAAGTGTATGTTATCTTATTATCGATGTCGTCAGCTGTTCCTGGTGCAAATGTTAGTTCTCTATAATCTCTTAATGTTGTTGATATAAAATTAGGATTTCCTATTTCACGCATAAGAACATAATTTTTATCATTGAATACATCTGGATCTGATGCAGAGAGAACTTTATAGTAAACATGTATACCAGAATTGCTTGGTTTATAAGCGGTTAAATAAATTCTTAAATCACCGGAATCGAAACCGTCAGCGAGTGTTACTCGTCTTGTTAAATATCGAACATCTGAGTTTCCTCCAGATTTTTTATCTTCACCATTATATGTAATAACAGCGCCAGAACCACCACCTGAACCTGGTGTGATTGTGATTGTTGGTGATGTTGTATATCCTGAACCACCATCCGATAATTCTATTCCAACGATTGTATTAGACACAACATTAGCGGTTGCAACAGCGCCGGATCCACCACCGCCAGTGATTGTTACAGTTACATCACTTGAGTTAGCGTAACCTGTTCCGTTCGCTTCGATAACAAAGTCTGTATTTTGTAATGGTAAATTATTAATTGTATTTTCAACAAATATACCACCAAACCGTGTAATGTCTAAGAATGGAGAAATATCAGGATTCAATGTAGACATTGTGGCCTTAAGAATCAATGATGTGTTACCTGTTGTTGGATTTAATACACGACTTCCATCTCCATCATTCATAGAGTAATCAGATAATGGAACAATAGGTTTAAAGGTTGTTAATCCTCCTATTGTGTCTTTTTCTGATAAAAATGTGTAATTTACGGAAGTATTAGCCATAGTCACTTGAGAGGTGATTAAGTTTAATAAGTCATATTTTACATTAGCGCTTGGTGTATCAACTAAGAACTGTGCAACTGCTGGTGTTCCTGTATCAAATACTTTTCTAAACAATCTAAATGAAATATCTAAATTCTGATCAGCTGTCCAAGTTGAACCATTTTGAGACATGAAAAATGAACCGCCATATGGTTGTTCAGATATTTGTAAACCTGAAGTTATGTCTATTTTACCAACCTCAGCAACATAGGTTTCATATTTGTTACAGTTTGATACAAGAACAAATGAGTGTTCTCCCGGTAATAGGTAAACTGGAGTATCAAAAACAAAGTCTGTATATTTTGTTGGATCATCAAAATCAGGCGAATCTGTAACATTTATTTTATCTGGTGTAAGTGTTACGGAACCGTATGGATAAATTACAGTTGATGATGGATATCCATTAACCGTTGGTCGTAGTTGAACAGTAACAGGAACAGTATCATCTTTTGTTTTAAAGCACACACGAACCTTATCAAGGAATATACCTTGAGGATGTTGTTGTGGTGATACTAAGAATGTTTGTGCTAATGGATCATACCAACCAGCAACTGGAGTATCAATTGATGATGTTGTTGTAGTAACTCGTTCATCACTTACGGAGGTTCTTTGAATTGTAGGTTGTATCGTTGAAACTAACACTTCTTCTTGTGTTTGTAATAAACCTTGAGCAAAGAATGAAGCGTCACCATTAGTTGATGAACTTGGAATGTCTCCGTTGGCATCATCGATTAATCTGAATAATTTTTCACCGGTTCTAAATGTTCCCGCTGGAATGTTGTAAATACCAGCGACATCACCTGAACGAGTAGTTGTTAAACGACCAATCGAGTAAACTGAAGTTGTATCTGGTGTTGTTGACCATGTGCTAGATATTGTAATTGTTCTTGTTCCAGCATCATATGAACTAATTGTTGCTTGTTGTCCTGCGCCTGTTCCAGAAACAATCGAAACTATATTACTGTTTGCTGTATTTCCATAAAGTGGTTCGTTATAAGCCCCAGAAGCATCTATTTGTAACACAATTGTATTTGAAGTTGCTGATTGAACGCCGCCAGAATAGTGATAGTATTCAGAAATATCATATGATTTTGGTTCTCCGCCTGGCACAAGTCTAACATTTGCGAGGCTGGCTGCTAATCTGCCGTTTGTAATATTAAATGATGTTGTAGGATTTACATTCACCACAAAAACTGTATTATTTGATTCTTTAACAACAATAGCTGTACCGTTAGCTGTTGATGTATCATCATTATAAATTGTTACTATTTGTCCTCCACCACCAGTTCGGGGTCTTTGTGTTCCAAAACTTAAGTTATTGTTTGCTAAAACAAATTTGTTAGCTCTAGCAACATATTTTTCAACGGGTATGTTATCAAAAAATGGATATAACACTGTATCTGGTTTAAAATCAGATGCTGTAAACAATACAGATAAATTTCTCATGTATGGTATAACAGACACATCGATAATTCTATCACCTAGTGATTGTGTAATAGTTTCAGCTGATATTGAAGTTGCAATACCGGTTCTTGATTGTCCAGTTGAGACTTCTGTGGTTGTTGTTAATGTTCCGGCATTAGGATCTACTACGTTACCACGACCTTTTTTAGGTCCATCAACCCATCTTCCTTTTTTTAAGACAAGTGATTCTGTAACTACTTCATTTCCTGTCCAATTTGTTTCCCAATTACCCCATTCTACTTGGAATGCAGATTGTGTGCCTTCTAAAAGAAAATCCCAAGCATCTTTATCGCCTGCTAAATTAACCAATACATCAGGTTTTGTTTCAGTATCAACCCATACATCCGATGGTGGATCCAATTTAATTTTACCAATGTAATTAACAATATTAAATGGGTTAATGTTCATTGTTTTTGAAGCATAATCCTGTTCAACAAAAGATGTTATACTCGCATCAACAGTGATGAAAGGACCACCTTCTAAATAATTTGTTGAATTAGCTGAATCAAAAGCCAATCCATATGACGAAATATTAAATGATGGTCTTAATTCTTGTTTAGTTGGATCAATTGATGCTTTATATTCTGAATTTGTTACATCAGCGACAGAATGTCCCTTGAACGAATCAACAATAATACCATTTTTAAATCTTGGTAAGTTGGTTGAATCTAAGATTGTTAAATCTTGTTTGTTCAAAGCATCTTGTTCAAGAAGTGATAATGATGTATAATATTCTAAGTTACCAATTCTTTTATCCAAATTTCCAATGTCTCGCATAGTATATCTGCGATTGTTTATATATTGAACATCAACATCTGAAGTATTAGCTAAGTATGCTGGTTCAGCTAATATATAAAGATTCATTGAATCTTCTTTGTTTTTAGGTTCAAAGGGATTGGATGAAGAAATTCCTTTTATAACTTCAAAAGTTTTATTTTTACTCAAAACAACTTTATCAATTCTTGGAAGATAATAGCTATGGTCTAAAATTATATCAGAACCATTCTCAGGAATTTTAGGTCCTGTTGTTGATGAATCCACATCAAACTGAATTGCTGTTCCAATAGCTGCTGTAGCATCTTTACGAACAGGTCTAAAATCTAAACAATCTCTCAATTCATATTCACGATCTAAAATTGGTGATGTATAAACCGGTATTGTTCCATAAGTTGGATATGAATCCACGGTAAAGAATCCAGCACCAGATGAAGAATATTTGTTATAACGAACAACCAATGGTCCGTTTGGTGCAGAATATCCTGGTTTAAGTTTAATTGAAGCGTGATCATAAAATGTATTTCTTTGACCATTATCTAATGTGTATCGATTAGTTACATCTGTGTAACCTGTATTAGCAACATTAGCACCATTATAATCATATACAGAAATAAGTTCATTAACATCTGAAACATAAAGTGTTTGTGCTGTGCCTGGTGTTTTGATAACATTATTAGCTTGAATTGTTGTCTGACCTTGAGAGGCATATATGATAGCGCCATTTGTATTAACAGATTCACCACCTGTGGTTTGAACTGTCGCATTAGCGGTAACTAATGTTTTAACTTTTGCTGGATTACCAGAAGCGAGGGTAAAGTCAATAGTAGCGATAATGTTTGCTGTCATGTTTTGACCATCAGCGACTGTTATTTTCTTAGTTACAGTGTCAACATCTGTAATTTTATCAGCGGAAATAATTTCACCAACAGAATATGGTGATGTTCCTGAACTTGAAACAACAACTTGATAGTTTTGATTAATAGCTGATGTTGATGATGCTGTTGCTAATGTTTCTCCTGAACCTGTTGATAAAGCTGGCGATGCGTTAGCAGTAAATGTCTGACTTGTATATAATCTTTTATATGAAAAAGAAAAATCTGAAATTGAATTATCAGCGATATATCGTTCACCTAAGGGAACAATTAATGGTTGATAATCTGAATCACTTAAAAATGTGTAATTGTATGTTGATGCTAAATCCTTTGAACGTGTATCTACATCTGAAGAATTTATTTCTGTTGTTCCACTAAATGTCGCTAAACTTTCAGTCTCGCTTATTTCAAAGTCAATAGAAAATACGGATTGGGTATTTAATGTAGCAATAAATGGTTCAACAACTGTAATTGTTTGTGTTGTAGCATCAAAAGCTGTAATCACCTTAGGCGCTTCAGATGAACCTGGACCATCTGTAATTCTAATTGTTGCGCCAATATAAGCATCTTCAATATCAGTAAAAATTTGTCCAGCGCCAGTATCACCAATTGTGACTGTTGTTGATGTGGCAGTATTTACATTACCAACAACATTGTTTGATACTTTCACATCAAATAAGAATGATTTGTAGGTATAAGTTGTGTAGTCAGAAATATCTGTTGCGGTATCATAAAGAATAGAAGCAACTCTCGCTGTGCCAATTTTTGTATTTGAGATACTCGCTGTTGATGTTGTGTTTATAGAAGCAACATTGACACAATGTAAGTCAATAATAGATAAATCATTAATTGCTTGTGAGCCGGTGTGGTTCGTTGTGTATAAAAAGTTACCATAATCAGCCGTCAATCGTTTGTTTTGAACACTTTGAGTATCTCTTGGTTTTTCTACTGTTATTCGTGTAGGTGCAACTGTTTCATATTCAAAACCATAAACATATGCTTTACCTGGTGAAAGGATAACATCCATATTTGCGGTGTTAGCTGCATTTGTTTCTAAAGAAATCTTAAATGGTCGAACCGTATAGTTACCAGATTCATCATATGTTCGTCTTGCTAAAGTTTCTTCTAAGACTGAATAAATTGGAAAACGATAATTTCTGGTTAATGTTCCATTTTCAACTCGTGCTAACTCAATAAACTGTGTTGTATCTTCTGATGTTAAAGACCGTGTCGTTAAAACCATATCTATCTTAAATCTATCAGCTCCTGGTGCTTGATAGTTTGAAGCATCTTGTGCTGGATCTAATAGAGAGGTGTCAGATGTTGAAGAAACTAAAGATTCTGTAATCTCAAAACCAATTTTGGCATTAGCTGTTGTATTACTGTATTTTGATGTAGCAACGGTTTGTTTATCTGTTTTTACAAAATATCCTTCATAATAAAATACACCTTCATCGATAGAAAATACTTGACCTGTTCCCACGCCAGATGTAGAAATATTAGCAAGATATGGTGTGGTTTCGTTGGTATAAATTGTTGAACCACTTGTAAAAGCGTCACCATAAATTTGACGGACCATTAGTGTTTTTGGATCACCAGTTCCCTCATCAGCTTCAAATACTTTTAAAACTTCAGCTCGTTTTGTTGGTGCAGATGTATTATCAACAATTGTTGTTCCAATAAAATTATTAGCAACAATGTCGGTGCCAGAATAAGCTGTATCTAATTTAAGATATGTAACATCTTGTAAGAATGTAGCTCCACCTGTTACAACAGATCCATTTTTAAAGACATGGTTACCAAATCTTTCAATTTGTTTTTGAAGAATGGTTTGTGCTTGAGTTAATTCACGAGCCTGAACTGCAAAACCAGGTTTGAATAACATTCGAAGAAATTTCTTATCTTCGTTAAAATCATCATAATAAGGGTTTACATTAAAATTGGTATCAATAGTCATAGATGCCTCTAAAATTTAATGACGAATTTCAAGTTTTCTGCTTGTCCGTCTGTTCTTTGTATTTGTTCAATATTTTCCACATACAAAATACCACCTGTATATGGTTCGAATTCTGGATTTGTTGAAGTTACAACAATTCTTCCAGTTGGATTTGTGGTTGTTCCTTTTAAAGGCACACCGTTTGTAGGAGTTCCTTTAACTCCAGTCAACTTAACTTCTGTTGATGTTTGATCATTAACATATCCAAAGAATGTTGCTGTGTTTGATGTTGTTCCTTGGAAAACAAACTCATTTAATTCAAACTCATCACCAGAGATTAATGTCACATCTGTTGTTTGTGATATAACACTATTAGCAGTTGAGTTATTAGCTGCTGTATTTGATCCATATTTATGTGGGTTCCTCAACAAACCATACTGTCTTATTGATGTATTTGTTGAAATTAATCCGTCTTCTGAACTATCAACTTCACCTATACGCATAGATATGATTACATTTGAACCACCTAATTCTTTTGCTGGATTGTAACCGTGTCCAAATTTAGGTGGAAGAACTGCTCTAGCGGTTGCACTTGTTCCAGAACCATACACAGAAACATTAGCATAAGAGTAATTAATTCCTGGTGTTGTTAATAAAATAGATGAAACTTCATTATTTGATAATGTTGCGGTGGCAGTAGCTTGTGAACCATCACCTTGAATATCAACTCGTGTTGTTAAGAATAGTGTGTTACCTGATCCACCACCGTTAGCAGAAGCGGAATTAGAAATTGTTATTTTTGAATTTGGTGTATCAACACTTGAAATATATGTTAAAGATGGTATACCTGTTCCAGATACAGTCATATTTGCTGATACATTTGCAGTGTTTGCTAACTGTAATATGGTACAACCGGATGTAAACGCTGAAACAGTAACATTACTATGAACATAATTTGAACCACCATTTGTTACTACAATGTGAATTAATTCTCCATCAACAACCGTAACATCTGTAACATCATAATCTAATGCTGATGTGGATGTTGGAACTGGAATCCAAGTATTTGATAAAAATCTATTAGATGGTCTAATGTTATACATGTATTTCCAAATATAACCATCGGATGTGTTGATTACGCCATTTGCACTTAAATTTTGTCCTGTTGGTTCAGATGATGCGTTTGCTGAACTACTATTCGATAAACATTTATACACACTATTTTCTGAATTTAAAACATACATGGGTTTTAAATTTTGGTCTGTGTTTGCAGTTAATAAATCTTCTTGAGCAATAGTGTCATCAAATTCTCTATAAACAGCATTAGCTGTCCATTGAACTTTAGGTATAGCAAGTTCTAATTCTGAACCCGTTATCTTTTTAGCCGCATATATGTTATCCCAAACTGTTTTTTCATCATAAACATTATCAGTTAATGTGTCGGGACTTTCTTCGTCCGGCCAAGTTGTGTGTTTTCCAATGAAAACATATCCAATGGTAGCTGGTTCTGGTTCAAAGAAAGATTCTTTAAACTGTTCTGCGGTATGAAACGCTAATTTTTTTGATGTGAGTAATGACATAATCTTTATTTATATTACTTTATATAGTATTAACAACATTAAAATCTTCTAAATTGGATGTTACTGTAAATGCTTCGGTCACAGTTAATACAGTGTTACTGATGATAGAATCAACCACTCTAGTTTCAGTATTAACAGATATCTCTGAACCTATCGTAATTAAACCGTTTGTGTTTGCTACATTAAATAATGTTCCTGTTCCAACAACATATATTGAACTATTCACATTAACTTTTCCAGAAAGCGTTGTGCTTGTGTTGGTTGTTAATGATTCAATGGTAATGTTATTAGCAGAAATCTCATCTTGTCTCAATATTTCACCATATGGTTTGAAACCAGCTGGATGTAACAATGATTTAAATATATTTTTGTATTTTTCAAATTCAATCGTTGAAGTTGTTACATAAGAGTAATTTACATAGTAATCTCTACCTTGTAGTTTTCTATCAGATGATGAAAGAATACTATCCGATGTTGTCCATCTACCAGGAAATACTTCAAATGTTGGCGTGAATGTTGCATTAGCATTTGCTAGTCCATCACCACTTTGTGTTAAATCAACTTCAATTGATGATGTGAATCCTCTTCCAGGATTTGTTACAGTAATTCTTTCAATTTCACCTGGTGTTTGTGTTGATGATGCCTCAAGAGTTTCGCCATCACCTAATATGGTTGTTACAGCAATTTCAGCGCCTGTTCCATTATCTGATGTAACAGTAATTGTAGGTAACTTATCATTAGAATATCCTTGACCACCCAATAGATTTAAGTTTAATAATCTAATATTTCTATCTGTATATGTTTCTGTCCAAGACGCTGAAGAAACATTCAGTGAGGTGTTTGAATCAATTACATCAACCGTTCTTGTGTCGTAACCAACCATGATTTGGTCACCAACATTTAATTCATCCACAAACAATGTGTCTGTTCCTTTAACTACTACACTGTCGGTTGCTGATACGGTAACTGTTCCTGAAATTTTACTTGGAACAAATGACACTTGAGTGATTGCACCAGAAGCATCTACATTTCTTACTTCTGCCTCTGCACCAATACCAAATGACATAGGTTTATTTGTAAATACTAATTCATCAAATATTTCATAATCTGCACCACCATCATTTATTACTAACTTGCCTAATGAACCAAATGTATCAATGAAAATATCTGTTGATGATATTGTAACATTAGCAGGAGCTGCATTTAGTGTTGGAGTAGAAGTAACAGAAACACTAGAATTGATAACTGATACACCAGATATTTCTCCAATGTTAAAGTATGCAGTATTGCCTAATGAATATATTATTTGTGTATTAACATTTTGCGGTGATATTGTATTTGCTGGTAAAGCATAATCAGCAGAATCAATTGTTGTGTTTGCTGGATCAATATCACTAATAATATTTGATAAAATAACAAAGGTATTGGTTGTGTTAGCGCCTGTCGTATCAACATTAGCAATAGCAAAATCTAATGCGGATGGTTCATATCCTACAGCTGCCACTCTCCTATTTGCTTGAAATCCTGAACCACCATTAATAAGGGTTGTTCTATCAATAACACCAGAGAATATACTTGATACAAACGCTGATGGTTGAACCGATGCTGTTGTGTTGAATATAACTGGATCGCCAACATTATAGTTAGACCCACCATCTATTAATTGTATTGTTAAGAATGATGATATCGTGGTTAATTCTAAATTGATTAAAACACCATTAGGATTAACATATGTTGTAGATAAAATTTCACCTGTTTGAAAATTACCAATAATATTTTTATTTGTTAAAAATACTTCTGTGATTAATTCATTATTAACATATTTTTGTGAAACTTTTTCAATAATCGCTGAAGCACCAGATGTTTGACCTGTAAGTTGTCTATTCTGTAATATAGATTCATCAAAGGCGATATATAAAACTTTTATTTCACTTCCGTTAGATGGCGCAGTATCAAAAACAAGTTTTTTTGTTTCTTGTCGAACATGATAACCAGATGATTGTTCAACATCATCAATGTATATTGTTCCTCTAAAAGGAAGAACAACATCGGTTAATGGACATCTACATGGTGCTAAGTAGAATTCTTTTGTAGAACCATCTCCTGTGTGAACAGAATAAACATCGGTTGATATTTTTAATGAACTTTCAACATTCCATTTACCATCAGATGCTCGAAGAATTTCATTTTTTGGATATCTAAGTTCTAATTCTTGTCCAAATAAAAATCTAAAAAGTAATTTGAATGAGTTTTCAGAACCTTTAGCTAGATATAAAGGTAAAACATTTTTAATTAAAAACTCTTTATCGACCGCTAGATTGTTTGATGGTATGTAAGGTGCGAATGAATTAAAGAACTGTTGTTCAAAATCATCAATAGATTGGTCAACATCATTGATATATCTAATGTCTTTAGATTTTGTAACTAGATCATTGATCTGAATCCCTTGTTGATTTTCAAGATATTCATAATATGCCTCTAAAAAAGTAATGAATAACGGATATTCTTCTCGAATAAATTCAGGAACTTGTCTATTAATTAACAGTGAGGTTTTTAAATCAGTTGTCATTTATTACTCAAAAGGAGTTAATTCTGTTACTATTGCACTAGAATCGTTAGAATCAATGGAGAATATTGTGTTTCTTGTTGCTGTTAATATACTTTTTTCTGATTCAACAGTTATTCGTATTAAACTGTCTGTTGCTGGATTAGAAATAACATTTAAGTCATTAATAATTACTGTTCCTGTATTGTAATCAATTGTTCCAGCATTCGAATTAACAACTTGTTTTTCTGCTAGACTGTTATAGTAAACAGTTCTTAAGTTACCATATCGAGTATCTAACACAGCAACCGCAACAGCTCCATATCCATTTCCGCCAGATATTGTGATTGTTGCTTTTGTATATCCTGTTCCTCTGTTTGTAACATTGATTGATTCTATTTTTCCATTTACAATAACTGCTTCTGCTCTAGCGCCTAATCCGTCACCACTGATAGTTATTGTTGGTTGTTCGGTATAACCAACTCCTGGATTAATCACTTGTATTTCTCTAATTCCAGAAAAGGTTGTGTCGTCTTCTTCTAACTCAACGGTTCTTAATGTTCCAGTAGAATCAAAAACATTGAATTGTGTTGATGTTAGTTTATCAGCAACTACACCGCCTCGATAAAGAGGAGCATCAAAATCAATGGTGTATGTTGTTGGTGTTCCTAATTGAGGTTCAAATCTTTTTTGTAAAAACACAACAAGTTCAGAACCAATAATTGCGGATGTGTCATAATTACCAATTTGTTCTTGAAGTTTAGACTGAATGAAGACACTATCAAATTTATTTAAATTTGCGCTATTATAGGATAAGATAACATTTCGTATAGCATTTTTTAATTGAACTTCTGATAAATTTGTTTTATCTGAATAATATTCAACATTAGCTTCAACTAATATGTATGTAAACGCTGGATCAATAATCTCAGAATCAATTGTCAATATAGATTTTGGTTTTACAATATCATCAATAATTCTTTGTTTTTCTGTTTCAGAAATAAAATAGTTTTCACTTGGTTTAAGTGAAATGAAAACTTTTCCGTAAACTGGTGGATTATTTTCTTCACCACCCCAAACAGATATTGAATCAATATTTGGATATCGATTTGTAATATATGATTCATAATCATTTTGTGTAACCAATCTATTTTGTGATGTGTATTGAGCGGCTGCAGAATATTTGATATTATCAACAGTTTCTCTTTCAGCGCCAGCTGCAGCTGCACTTATTGGTGTAACCGTAAAACTTGTGATTGATTCACCCAACGAATCAGTAACAGATGATGTAGCAATAAAATTATTTGCTTTATTAGCCGCAGATGCGTTTGAAACCAAATAAGAAGTTGTTACAACAGCCCCATCAGGAATTGATTTACCAACAGCATCATTACCAAAATAAATTTGATATTGTCCATTTCTATCTTCTTGTAAAAAATATACTTCAGATGTAGAGGTTACATCGATAACATCTGTTACTTTATCATAAACGACTGAGGTTGTGTTTGAGGATGATTGTTGGACAGAAACTTTTAATGTTGTTGTATCAATATTATTATCGGGTAGAGTAAATATTTGTTTTGGGTTACTAGAAGCGTTGTGGCCAAATGTATATGTTACAAACTGTCCTTCATATATTGCTAAATTTTCAAACAAATATGTAGAGTTTGCTTTTGTAGCTACAGTGTCTTCTAAAACAACAAAGTTATAAGATTTACCATCAATCTGATTTGATAAAAAAGAATATCCAGCAGGAAGTGTTAATCGGCCTATTGTTTCAGATGATGATGTGCCTTCAAAATTAATTATTGCTACGGGCGCTTGTGTGGAATAAGGAACATAATTTAAAACTTTAGCATGAGAAACAACTGAATCTCTTAATAGTGCTGTATCTAAAAATGCCTCATTGGCAACCATGTTTAGATAATAAGCATTATAATGTGTGTTATATGCTAATATATCTAAAAGAATTGAAAGACCTGATCCATCAAAATCATAATCTGTAAATGTATTTTGTTGGTTTAAAAAGCTCTTTAAATTGGTCTTGATGGTATCAAAATCAAGTTCCGTTATTCGTAAACGATCTGCCATTTTTATCTAATCCGTTGCAAGAAAAAGTTAATTGTTATTGGGTCAGCAACATTAATAATGAAAAATTCCATCTCTACTTTAAATCCATTTTCATCTGGAGATGCTGATACTGTAATCTTTGAAATTCTAGCTCTAGGTTCAAAGTTTTCTATTGTTTCTTCTATTTCTCGTTCAATACGAGCCGCTGTAATTCCATCAACATTATCAAACAATAACTTACGAATGTTGCTACCAATTTCAGGTTGAAATGGTCTTTCGTAATGATTGGTTAAAACAAGATTTTTAACCGAGTTGATTACAGCATACTCATTGTTATGAGTATTAATGTCTTTCTTGACAGGATGAATATTAAAATTCAAATCCAAGTCTTTAAAAGTTCTTACGTTATCTATATTTACTGTTGCCATGTCTTATTTATCTCATCCGCCAGCGAAAACGTTAGGTGATCCTTGAGCAACCTGTGTGCAAGCTGTAATTGCATCTCCAATTCGTCCACCACCCAAACTATTCACAAAAACAGTTGTTGAACCTGTTGTTATTGGTGC
>Ga0070749_10001320_pt1 | contig 16810 bp, 10 predicted proteins | sample VirMetDEL_Nov_18_FD_75180 | JGI IMG/M metagenome (GOLD analysis project Ga0070749, IMG submission 75180) | Aqueous microbial communities from the Delaware River and Bay under freshwater to marine salinity gradient to study organic matter... | ecosystem: Environmental > Aquatic > Marine >...
CGTGCCGTCAGAAGCACGAAACGCCACTTCGCTTGACGTGGACGTGCCGACTGCCCGGAAGTATATGTTTGTGCCGTTGACGGTCAGGTTGCCCGACGAGAAGAGCGTCAGCGCCGGGGTGGTGTATGTCGTTCCACCCGCAGCCGTTGATGGCGTGATCGTGAATGTGCCCGCGGTGATGTAATTAGTGGCGACCTGCCAGTTCACAGTCGTGTCTGACGTGTTGAACCGTAAAAACCCTGACCAGTTGCCTGACGGTGCCGACGACGACCCGAGCGTCAATATTTCGTCTTGGGCCGAGTCGATAAATTGCCCACTGAGACTCGTGAACACATTCGCCGCATTCAACAGCGCCACATTGCTGCTGCTGGAGATAGCCGAGCCGCCGCCCCACGCGACTGAGGCATCAAACGTATACCCACTCGACGCCCCCGCAAAGGCCAGGACATTCGTGCTGTGTGTAATCGTCACGTCCCCGTTCGCAAAGTTCAACACGCCACCGGACGCCACGAACAGGTCCGACCACGCGAGGTCACTCGTTCCGAGCGCGGCGCCGTCGTTGCTGATGGGTTTGAGGGTATTGGTCAGACCGCTGAACAGGTCTGTCTCGATCGCTGCAACTTCATCTTGTAGGTCATTGACGTGTGATGCGTCAATCGTATCACCGTTTACGCGTGTCGTGAACGATTTGATGCCGCCGGGGAAGGTTGCTGCCATACAATGATTCCTAGAAAAAAGAGAATAATCCTCTAGTGAGCGTCATTGTATTTAGGTGAAGCGTGTGTCGGAAGAACTCAGACGCTCCCCTACGGAATCTCAAGCTGGACCCACGTCACGCGAATCTGTACCGGGGCGGGGGTTGGTGACGCAGAGGCCGACGCGGAACTGGACGGACTGACGGAACTGGACGGACTGATCGATACACTCACGGACGCCGATGGACTCACGGACGCCGATGGACTCACCGACAAACTAATCGAGCTTGACGGACTGACAGACGCCGACGGACTGACCGACAGTGAGATGGAGCTTGACGGGCTCACTGAGGGTGAGTCGGAGCTACTAGGTGAGACCGATGCCGAGGGTGACACGGACAGCGAGGTTGAACTCGACGGACTCACCGACGGACTGATCGATGACGACGGACTGACGGATGGTGAATCCGAACTCGACGGACTTACGGACGCTGACGGACTCACCGACAGACTAATCGAACTTGACGGACTAATCGAACTCGACGGACTCACTGACAAACTAATCGAGCTTGACGGACTCACCGATGCCGACGGACTCACCGACAAACTAATCGAGCTTGACGGGGATACCGACAGACTAATCGAACTTGACGGACTGACGGATGGCGAATCCGAACTCGACGGACTCACCGACAGACTAATCGAGCTTGACGGACTGACGGACGCCGATGGTGAGACCGATAAACTCGCGGAACTCGACGGACTCTTCGATGCGGACGGACTGACCGACAAACTCAAAGAACTTGACGGACTGACCGACGGACTCGCAGAACTCGACGGACTAACGGAGCTTGACGGGCTGACAGACGCCGATGGAGACACCGACGGACTCGTAGAACTCGACGGACTCACCGACGGACTGATCGATGACGACGGACTGACGGATGGTGAATCCGAACTCGACGGACTTACGGACGCTGACGGACTCACCGACAGACTAATCGAACTTGACGGACTGATCGAACTTGACGGACTAATCGACGCACTAATCGAACTCGACGGACTAATCGACGGACTAATCGAACTCGACGGACTCACCGACTTCGAAATCGACGGACTAATCGACGGACTAATCGATGACGACGGACTGACCGACTTCGAAATCGACGGACTAATCGACGGACTAATCGAACTCGACGGGCTCTTTGACAGACTCGGTGAACTCGACGGACTTTTTGACAGACTCGGTGAACTCGACGGACTCTTCGATGACGACGGACTCACCGACGGACTATTCCCCGCGGCGTATACCTGAAACCCGAGAAACCCCCATGCACAATTTCCAAATGGAATGCTTGCGGATAGAGTATCGGATGTTGGGGTTACGGTACCATCGCTGTCGAGTAAATGAATGAACGCATTAGTCGTTACCCGTGCGGCATCACCCGTCCCGCCGGTAATATTCTGTCCGGAATTGATAACAACACCAGAGACAGCCCACGCATCACTATATGTAACAGGAACAGTGATAGACGACGACGACACTTCTGCACCACCGCTCGACGCGGTCGTGTACGAAGAGATAACGCCGGACGCCCCGGAATATGTTACAGCAGCAGCAGAGACAGTGTCGCTAACGCCGTTTGTAAGGTCGATACGAATGGCATCAGTACCACCCGGAATCGCGTCGTTCAAGTACCAAATGGAGACATAATCAACATTGGTTGCCTTGTACGTTCCTAATTTGGTGAAACTTTGGATCTCAGTGCCGGCATCATACCACCGGACTTGGGAAATATTGTCACCATTAACCGTTCGCGCTGCAACAATCGTGATGGTGTCTGAACCAGTACTGATGTCATGGTTCCACGCCGTGTAATCAGACCCTCCTGTGAAGGTATATGACCCGACCGAGCTAGTTTGATGGACTCCAATAGCCATGACCGGTCCTACAGGCGTGCGCTATCCGCACCTCGTGTGGTCATACCGACACGAGGGAATAGGTGTGAAGAATGTGGACGACGAATGACCGGTGCGTGTACGGCGAGCGCCATACCACTATTTAGTCCATACTCGAACTAACTTCATCGAGCCACGCGTCAAAGCGGTCTTTGGTTTTTCCCCAGCCCGGAATGCGATCGGCTTCCTGCCAGCCTTGACAACTCTTCTGACTGCGGAACTCGGACTGACTCCAGCGGTTCTCGGTGAGGTTCTTATCGTGCCGAATATCCACGTTGGGGAACTCGGAGCGCCAGATGTCAGAGGTGCGATCGTCCACCCGCTCCGCTCGACCGTGACTGCCGGGTTCAAAGCCCATCTTGCGACTGAACCCCTCGGTCTCGATGCGCCGGACGCGTTCACGATAGTGGTCGATGAGAATATCGCGATACGCACACAGTCCCGACAACTGCTTTGTGATGTAGGTAATCGCGTGCCCGTTCTGTGTGTTGAGCTTCCACACATTCAGGTTATAGTAGTACACGTCTCGCGTCGGCGGATTAAAATCAAAATGCGTCGGGTGATACAACACGTCGTGCTCGCAGAAGAACACAACATCGGTATCCATCGCTTCCAGACCCGCAAGAATCTGCTTCGCCATGGTGAGATAGCCGCGCTCCAGCGGCAACACAATGTTCGACCCAAACTCGATGGGCTTCAGCGAGACCGCCGTAATCGGGAGATCTGACTGCAAGAGCTGATACTGCACGGACATGCCGATTGCGGAACCGTCGAGTCGGTTGTCGGTGTAGTAGAGAATCCCCTTCGTCGGTGATTCCAGACCGGGACGCAGCGCCGCTGTCGCGATGGACGGACGTGCGGGAATCACGACCGCTGTGGGTTTCTGTGCGGGGGTGAGCGTGCGGTCTTTCACTGCGGGACCAATGCCGGGGGTCGCAGCGTCATCGTGCCAATCAGGAATCGGCGCATAGAAGTCGATGAGTTCCTGAAACTTCCGTGTCGCGTGCGGCCATTTGTTGTTTTGCCACAGGTCGCGGGAATACTGTCGCGCGCGCTCCACCTGACGACCCGAGAGGGGATATGGAAACCCGAAGTCCCCACCCTGCGTGCGGAACATATGCGCGAACCACGTGGTCTTGTTGACGACGTGCCGACCACCAGACAGAAACGCCTTGCACGCGACTTCCACGCCGAACTGTCCCCATGAGCCGTGCGCTTCGTCGAGACCACCGAGATCCCAGAACCGCTGACGGTGCATGAAGAAGCACGCGCCAACGCTGGACATGGTGTCCGCAATATCCCCCTGCGCGGCGTCGCGCGTCTTATACGCCCCCCAGTATTGAAAGTGCAGGGTCTTATCAAACCGCGCAAAGTCCGTCATGCGCGACAATCGCGGCTTCCACACTAGTTCACGCGTAATATTCTTCGACTCGCACTTTTCGCACGTCGTCGGACCCTGATACGCCCGATGTCCGCAGTCCTGACACACACGGTCAAACGCATGAAGGTTATACATACGCGGAATGACCGTCCAGTCATACTCACAGTGCGACATGAGCTTGACGTCAAACCCTTCATCGACCGCACAGTGCGCGTCGAGTTTCATAATAAACGTCGCTGTGGATATCCGCGCACCCTCATTCGTCGCCGCACGTTGACCAATCGAGGTCGGGTGATAGACGAGTCGCACCTGCGGATGATCCGGAATCGCTTCAATCGGCCAGTTCCCATCGCAGATGGCAATAATTTCCGTATTCCCGCGTGCGTTTTCCAGCACATTGTCAATGGTCTGCTTGAGGAACATTTCGTTCCTCGCGGGGATGATGACGGAGAGCGACGCGTCAGACATACTTAACTCCTAAACTCTAACGGATGCACCTGCGGGTCGGCGCAGTCATCGCGGAGCGCACAATTAAACTCTTGACAAATCACCGGGCGCGTTTCGTAGATTCCACACGACCGATCGGCTTGCAGATGCTGACAGCGATGGTTGACGCGCACGGTGGCGTTTTCTTGCACCATCGCGCCGAGATTGTGTTCGACGTAAAATCGTTGTCCGTCTTCGTCAAGATACAAGTCAGGACGAATCAACCCCAAGAGACTGATGCGATACGTGATACTGCTATATTCAAACTCCACGTTCTCTTTATGTGTGAGAAATTGTTCGAGACCGTGCGTTCGATAGAAGTCCAACCCTTTCTCATCGAGAAAGGCGTGCGGGAACATCAGTTCCTGAATCCGCAGCGTTAAATCCATACAGCACTTACCACAGGGCATTGACATAATCATCATCCTCGTTATTTACTTATGCACCCACCACCACGACCGCGCCGCTTCAATTCGTTCATCGACACCGGCGTGGTGTTTATCCGCACGACCTAAAACATACCACGGCGAAATACGCTGCTCTGTTGTCCATGCCGCGAGCGTGTCAATCACATCGTTTCGTGCACGGTTATACGACGGTTTCCATGACTCGCGGACATAATCATGACCGCTCATAATCCCCCCGCTGCGGAGCTTGGGTGTCCATGCACGGAGATCCGCATCAAGATGTTCGCGGTCGTGATTTGCGTCCAGATAGACGAAGTCAAGACTGCCGTCGTCAAATGATGCGGCCGCCTCAACACTATATTGTCGAAGGGGTGTCCAGTTATATCCCGACAGTCTCGCGCACGCTGACTCATAGATGCGTTGATACTGGTCATCCGTGACGTGTGCGCGATAGTCGCCGTCACTCGACCAAATATCTACCCCATACAGTGTGAGATCGGGAATGTGCGTGAACAGTACCTTTGCAAACTTTCCCGATTCGACACCGACTTCTACACCACGCGTATATCCTTGAAATGCCAACAGCGACGCCAGCATGGTGCGATCACTATCGTAAATAATCGTCGGACCATACGACGTCGTCGGCGCTTCGTGCTCGTGAGTTTGGAAGAACTCGTGGATGCACGGGGTGCTCATACGCAGCGTTTCCAATATTCGGTGCAAATGGTGCGCCAGTTGAACCGTTCCGCAACCGCAGCGCGCTCGTCCGCAGAGATCGGCGCGGGGTCAATCGATAACACTCGCTGCATATCCAGCGTCACCTGTGCGCGTTCCTGTTCCGGAATAAACACCGCGAACGGGGCAAACCACTGACGATAATGCGGACGGTCAAACAAAATTGGTCGCGTCCCTGACAGTAACGCCTCCGCAGCGGGCAACTCAAACCCTTCAATACGACGCAACGCACTGAGGTATCGACATTCCGCATACCACTGCGCGAGTTCGCGATCGGTGAGGTTCGTGACGGATGTGGTGATATCGGTGCCGAAAGACAGCGGGGTACCGAGATGGAAAATACGACCGTCGATGTCACGCGCGGCATCCACGACTTCATGCAAACATTCGATACCGGGTGTGTAGCCAGTCATCCCGACCACAAACGGCGGTGTTGTCGGTTTACGAGCCACAAACACCGACGCGTCTGCGCCGAGCGGACTATGATAGAAGTTCCGGAACGCAAACGTCTCACCGTCGTCGCGCACCCACTGTGGAAGGTCGTAGTAACTCCAGACACACCGCGCATCTTCCCAGAGCGACATCCAGTCAGCGGTATGCGGTCGCTGTGTGCTACGGAGACAATACTGGTTGACGACGTACGCTTGTCCGCGATCGCGACAGCGTTCCGCGGCGCGAAGCATTTGGTCGCGACGACCGATGACGTGCAGCACCACAAGGTCTGCATCATCACGGTCGCGGACAAACTCAACGGATGCGGGGGCGTAGCGTTGCAGTTCAGTCGCAATGCGACCAATCGACCGTGACTCTACGCGTGGTGGTGTGATATAGACACGCATTACGACTTTCCAACGATGGGGACGTTCCACGCCTCTTTCATGTTGTAGGTGAACGTGCCTCTCGGTGGAATCAACGACTCCCAGTTGTCCGGCCATGTCGGCACGGGCCAGAAGTGCTCGATGAGCCATGCAAAGTCGTGAATGCGCTTCGGGTGCTCCCACTGGTTGTACACCCAGAGGTCCACCGCATACTGAACGCCGCGATTCATTTCACCCGAGGACATTGAATAGCCGCGTCCGTACTTCGAACCCTTGTGAAGATGCGCGTACCACGCCTTCTTGTTGACCATGACCTTCCCGCCAGAGAGCCATGTCTTGTTGCCGAGTTCTTGGAACTCCTGCGCGAACCGACCGTAGCCTTCGCACTGCATGGGTCCGATAAGCGAGTCCCAATGGTCGCGATGCATAAACCAGCACGACCCCTGTGAACTCATTTCTTCATCGAGGAGAATGTCCTTGCGCTTGCGGGCGCGCTCGTTCCACACGGTGCCGTGTAGACCCCGACCCGGCTTGTCCTGCTGGAACGGGAAGCTCAGATAGTGCATATCCACGGGCGCTTTCCCGTTGTCCAGAATGACCCACTCTTCCGGTTCGAGAGAATAGCGTCGCGGCACGACGATCCAATTTCGCTCGCATTCCGCTTTCAGGACGACGTCAAACCCTTCACTGACCATGCAGTGACCGTCGAGCTTCATGACGAATTCGCCGGTGGACATTCCGACACCCGCATTGATCGCGTTTCGCATTCCCGTCGCGACACTATTGTGGAGGACATGCACTCGCGGATCGTCCGGCAGCGGCGGGTCGGGCCAATAGCCCTCCAGCACCGCGATAATTTCAATATCGCCTTGGGCTTTCGCCAACAAGTCAATAACAGTTTTGGTGAGGAATCGTTCGTTGCGAGAGGGGAGAATCACGGAAACACGGCCATTCACCATTGTCTTACTCCTTTGCTAATAATTTTTCCACCACTGCGGTCAATTGTATCACTTGTGACCGCAGGTCTGCAACTTCTTTTGTGAGTCGCGTCGCACGATCGCGCGCCGCACGTTCGCTGCGAGACCGTGCTAATGCGTGCTGATCAGTATTTAGCAACGCATGAGACGTGGTATCGCGGACGAACGTGCGGTCGTCAGTTTTGACAATTGCCATTAGTTATCCAGTGCAATCGCCCGGAAGTTCCGCACCGCAGGGAGAATCGCACCGGCGGTCGTGTTGTGCGCCATCACGATCTTAATCGCGAATGCGCGGAACCGCTCCGAGGTATCCGCCGACGTGGCCGCGGTATTGTTCAGCGTACTGAACTCAAACTCACGGAACTGATTCGGCGATGTCGAGATGACCGCATCGTCGGTGTCCTGATACATCAAGCGCCACGACGTGGTGTTGAGGGTGCTCTGGTCATCAGCAGACCCCAGTACGCGGTAGTAGACATAGAAGTTCGCGCCGGACGGACGTACCGCATCGAAGTAGACCTTCAAGTCCCGCGCCTCGAATCCATCGGCGAGCGTGACCTGCTTAATCATATAGCGGGTCAGACCGTTCCCACTGTCCGTCCAGTCCTCACCACGATAGGTCACGGTCGCGTTGTTTGCTGCTGTTGACCCCGTGATGGTCACGGTCGGTGAGGTCAGGAACCCTGACCCATTACTCGTCAGGTCGATGCTCGTGAGAATGCCCGTGACGTTTGCGCTGCTGACCGCACTCACCACACCAATCGCGGTGGCATTATCACCCGCATTGCTCGCACTCAACGTGACGGTTGCGTTTGCATACGTTGCATAGGTGTTGGCGCTTCGCGCGACACCCGTCGCTTCGGTGATCGTAAAGCTCGCGTCGTTGATGACACTCGCCACCGTGACCGCAAGATTGCCACCGATTACCACATCGCGACCAACAATCAACGTTGAGGTGAATGCGGTGCCACTACCGGTGACGGTGGTGCTGCTGGACTCCACCGTGACCGTTCCAGCGGCTGCGGTATTAAGCGGATATCCCGACCCCGCAGAGGTAATCTCGAACTGTTCCTCGCGAAGCGGCATATCGTTCAGCAAATGACGCATTCCGATCGCGTGCAGTTTCTTGATATCGATAAACGGTGCGATATCGGTACTCTGCGTGGTGAACGTCGCGGTCAGGTTGATCGTGTTCGCGTTGGTGTAGCTCAGACCCGGATCCTGCACGTATTGTGGCAAGGAGGACCGACCAAGCATCATCGCGCGCCTCGGCAGATACAGCGTTTGTGTCGGTAACACCGTATAGGTGACCCCCACCGACCCCGTCAGATCTTCCGTCGTCTTGTTCATCGGGAGCACGCGTGCTGCATACGTCAGCGACGTCTTCCCTTCGAACGTCCCGTCATACGCATACACCGTCAAACTATCGTAGGCGGCGTTTGACGTGAACGGTGCGGCGCGGAACACCATCGTTCCGGTGTCACCGACGGTCCACTCTGCTTTGTTCAGGCGGAACATCAGGTCTTCGCTCTGTTCTGCGGTCCACGTCGAGGCGTTCTGCGACTTGAAGAACGACCCCGCATACGGCTGTGCGCCCACAATATTCTGTGTCCCGAGGACCGTTTCGCTGACCGCAGCGGTGTAGACTCGATACTCGTCCGAGTTCGACAGCAGCACCAGCGCGTATTCACCCGGACGCAGATGCACCGGCGCACTAAACGTGAAGCGCGTGAAGTTTGCCGCACTGACGAAGTTTGGTGTCTCGGACACCTTCACCTGATTCGGACGCAGGGTAACCGCGGCGCGACCATCTGCACTAATCGCGGCAACGATTTCCGTCGATGACGGATACCCGTTGACCATCGGTCGCAGTTCCAGCCGAATCGGTGTTTCGTCGCTCACCGGCGGCTTCGATGCAAACGCGACGTCAATCGAGGTGACAAACACACCCGACGGATGCGCGGTCGAATCAACCAAGAACGACTGCGCGAGCGGGTCAACCCAATCGGCGCCAAGTTCCACGGTTGACCGATCCACACGGGACGCAGTATCCGTCACACCCCGCGCGGCGCGCACCACGTCTCGCGTGGTGATACTGGTGAGCGATTCCACCTGAATCAATCCGGACGCAGTATAGACACCCTCCGCACGCGTAGTCGCGCTTGCAGGAGTATTCGACGCGCTGTCAATCAGACGGAAGACCCGCGCCCCGACGGGGAACTGATTTTCCTGAATGTGCAGTACACCCGCACACGTGCCCGATGCACTGGTGACGATACTGCCACTCAAGGTGTTCGCATCGTGCAACGCCAGCGTACTGTCACCGACCGACAGGAACCCATCCGTGCGAAGTGCACCCAAACTATAAATGGTGCTTGTCGTGATATCGGTGAGCGTCACCGACGAGTCCAGTGTCACCGTTTGTGTGGATGCATTATACGCAGTCACCGTAGACGATTGACCCGCAGCAGCACCGTTCACAAAGTAAACGCGTGTGCCGATTGCAATATCCGCGTTCGAGGATGCGGGTGCATCCAGATCCAGTCGCAGCAGATGAGCACCGGGGTCATACGACCGCACCATTCCCGACCGAATCGTCGCCGCAGCAATCGGCACGTCCCCGTATTCCTGTGCGAGCGGATCACCGGCAAACGTCAGGTAGTCGGTGAACGCAGACGCCGAGGTTCGCGCCCACAGACGCGACGCAGCAATCACCGATGCGGTGTTGGTGGTGCCTGCACCCGCTGAGACCAGTTCCGCAGGACTCAAACTGCCCGCTTGAATCGTGTACGGGATAATGTCGTCCGGCTGTCCAAGGTGATTTGCACGCACCACCTTCAGCGAGATCTGCACGTACTCGACATTATTGTTTGCGGTGTTGATGTAGGTGCGCTCCACCACATCCGCCACCGTGACCGGCGTCATACTATACACACGACCATCGGTAATCGCAATATTGGTCGGTGCCGCACTGTCCAGTGTGATGCTGGTATTGTTCGTGACGCTCGACACCACGCGGGTGTACGCGTCATTCCCCTTGACAATCTTCACCAGTTGCGATGCACCCAGTTCAAACCCGAAGACGGTGCTGGTACCGGTCATGGTGGTGCTACCCGCAGCGACAGACACGGTGCCCGTCAGCGGTTTTTGCACAAACACGGTATCACCAATCTTGAAGGTCGGACGCATTGCGACCGGACACGCTTCTAACCGCAGCGCATTCGACTGCTGCACGTAGGCAGACACATTCGAACTATCAAAGAAGGGATAGACCGTCGTGTTCGCTTTCATGCCGGTCGCAGCAAACACGACATCGCGCTCGCGCATGTTGTGAATCACATACGAATCGACAATCACATTCCCAATCGAGGTGGTCGTCGCCGTGGACTGGAAGTCAAAGCGGGTGCCCTGACGCTGAAGAAGCGTTTGCGTGGTGACGTCCTCAAAGGTCGTAATGGACATCGACTCAAACGCATGATCGTCTTCCGTCCATCCTTCCGGTGTCCACCACTCCTGACGACGGTTTCGTGCAATCACACCGGTCCATGTCGTTTCCCATTCGCCCCAGTTGGTGTAGGACGGCAGGTTTGCTTGCACCCACGCTTCCGTGGGACCACCCATGTCAATCACCTGTGCAGGCGCAAGACTCTTGCCGGTATCGACAGCGGGTTCAAGCACAATACTGCCGTTGTAGTTTGCAATATTGAACGGATTTACTGAGACGTGACGTGTCGCAAGCGGTTGCGTAATAAACGCATCGGTATCGTACGCGAGTGTTGCAAGGTCACCCACTACGGTGACGTTTGCGGAGCTTCCGTCCTGCAAGTCCGGCATGAACGTAATCTGCGACGCGGTCGACACCGCATCGCCCGCATATTCAAATCCGGGGCGCAGCATCCGATTACGCGTGTCGATGGACGCGGTAAAGTCGGTGCGCGTGACATCGGCAACCGCCGTGCCGGTAAACGCATCAACCACGATACCGTTCTTGAACCGCTCCTGATTGTCCGTATCAAGCACGGACTGGTCGCGCGCACTCTTTTCGAGCTGACTCAATGCGGTGTAGTACTCCAGATGTGCAACACGATCTTCAATCTTACTCAAGTCTTTCATCGTGTATCGTTTGTAGTCGTAGCTCTTCACCTTGACATTGGTCGGCACCCCATCGTTATCGACGAGGGTGTAGGCAGGAATGCTCAGGTCAAAGAGCAACATCGCGTCAGCATCGACCGGTGGCAACTTTGGTGTTTTTGACGGCTCACCTTCGCGCACGACAAACGACCCATCCGGATAGAGCAACACACGATCCATCCGCGACAGATAGTAGCCGTATGACCCCTGCCATGTCCGATCGGACACCGGAATCAGATACGGCACTTCCGTATCGTTCGTCAGATAGGTGGTGTTCGCGCTCGTGTTCGCGGTGGTCACGACCATCGTCGTCGCAGCAAGGAACTCCTTGTTCGACTGCACGGACGGTAGTCAATCACGTTCCGCAAACTAATTGTGCGGTTGCTCTTGGGTGACGTAAACGACGGCACGTCTTCGTACGTGAACCCCTTGTTGACATTCGCTGCTGACAGGTAAGAGTCCAGATGGACATATCCCTGTCCGGTGTGATCAAACCAGTCGAAGATAAACAGCAACCGACCGGTCGGTGCCAACACACTGCTGGCACCACGCTTCACGATTGCGGTGCTGTAGTCATACGTGTTGTCGCGCTGACCCGTGTCCAGTGTGAAGTAACTGGTGACATCAGTCGCGGTGGACATATCGGTATTTGCAAACGCGGTGCCGTCACTCTTATACAAGACCTTTTTCAGATTGATAACATCCGCCGTCTTGAACGAATAGACCGCACCCGGCGCGGTATTCAAACTGCTGTAATATTCGACCTGACCATTCAGCAACGCGTCAGTTGTTCCCGCGAGCGCGTGCGTGGTGTTGCCAGAATAGTACGTCTTGATGCGCGGTGCGACACCGGTCAGTTCAGCTTTGCCAACAGCAACCAATGTGCGTGCGGACGAAATAGACCCACCGTGATGATAGGTAAACTCAATACTGGTATCGTTGATGGTAATGTCCGTCGCGCAACGGTTTGTGGTATTTGCAGCATCCGAAAAGTGAATCAACCGACCACGACCATCGGTGTCATCGGTGATGTCAAACAGCAGGAACGACGCGGCTGCGGATTCCGCAGATGCATCCGCATCCAGCGGGAAGTTGATATGACTCGACAGCGTTGACCACGACAGCGTGACATCAGCGTTAGTCGCTCCTGTGCCGGTGTTTGCACTGTCCGATGAGATCCACGACACAAACTCGACACTTTCCGGCGCCACCGACCCCGGTGTCAGGTACAGTTCCGGAATCTGATAGATGAGCGAGTTGTCATTCGGGTTGAAAATTTTACTGTAGCCTGTCGGGAGACCCGAGTCCTTCCCCTTCCCGGCAACGTCTGCTTGGAAGCTCAAGTTTGCGGTGTAGGGAGCGGACATATCCGTGGCGTCATTAAAATACGCAAACGCATCAACGTCACGCGGCTGGAACAGCAACCGGTAGGTGGTGCTGTCCGCTGGTGTGCTGGTCAGGTATTCTTTCAGCAACAGCGAGACGTGCGTCGCATTCGCTTGCAAATACTCACTAATCGTGTAGATACCCGACGCAGTGCCACCAATCGAGATGCTTACGCCATCTAACGCGTTGTTCACATACGGCATGCCGTTCACGGGTGACGCAACATACAGCGTCGTCTGACCCGTCGATGCGCTCGTTGTCGCGGTAGCAATCGTCCCCGTCAGCGTGTCAAACCGGGTGTCGAAGAAGAAGAGCTTGTAGGTGGACGCGTTGAAGTACTGCGCCGTGTTCGCGTACGTCGTAATATCGTCCGGCACATCATCGACTTCGAGCATCCGCACGCGTGTCGTGCCGATCCGTGACCATGCATACGCGGTGTTTGAGGTGATATCGAAATCCGTGACCGGCACGCAGTGCAGCTCGACCGTACTCGTATTTCCGAAGAAGTTTTCCGGGGTGTTCGTGCCGACGCGAGACACGATCATGTAGTTCCCGACGGTCGCGGACAGCGATGCATCAGACACCTGCACGTCTTCGCGGGCTTTGTTGATTGTCAAGCGTGTCGGCACGGTTGTTTCGATTTCATTCCCGCGCACATACGCCTTACCCTGACCCATTGAGAGCAGGAACGTCGTGACTGTGGCGGAGTTCGTGCTGTTCGCCGATGCTGCGCCTTCAACCACCGGGGGGAACTGCCGCACCATATAGTCGCCGGACTCATCGTAGGTGCGACGCGCGAGAATCTCCAGCAGTTCGCGCATCGACACAATCGTGTTGTTCGGCTTATTGGTGCTGATGGTGCCGTTGATGACGCGGGCAAGTTCGATGAAGTTGTCATCCGCATCCGTGCTCAACGACCGCTTTGCGAGCGTCAGACGCACACGCAGACGATGCGCGCCGGGTGCGTTATTGTTCGCCGGATCGCCGAGCGACTCACCGACCACATCATCCAGTTCGTCCAGAATCTGTTCTTCGATGGTCAAGCCGATACGATACGACGGTGTACTCGACAGCGGGTCAAGCACCAGCGTCTGCGGACGGACGCGCACAAAGAACCCCGAGACGAAGCACACACCCTCATCAATACTGATGGTGGACGCGTCACCAAACGCCGCGCCTGCGGCAAACGTCGCGCTTACCGTTGAGTCGTCGCGGTCCTGAATTGTTTCGGACGCGACAAACTCGTCGTTGCCGGAATACTTAAAAATCAGATAGTTATTAGTGGTCTGACCTTCGTCAATACCAACGTACTGTGTGATGCGTCCCTTTCGACTGTTGTTCGTGGTCGAAAGCACATACTTGCCGGTATTGAGTTCGCGGTCGAAAAAGTTTCCGAGTGTCGTGTTCGCAAGCACATGACCCGACGTTGCACCCACATCCAGCGTGAGGTTGCACCCAAAGATGCGGTCGCCGTTGCGGAACTGTGCTGCACCCAGTCGCTCTAACTGCACTTGCAGGAGCGTCTGGAGTTGCGTCAGTTCTCTCGCTTGCACACCATACTTGGGACGGAACAACACACGATGGAAGTCAAAATCGACACCCATCGACGTGTTTGCGGCGCTATTCGCCTGATAGTAATCGTCGAAGTAGGGGGTGGTCGCGAGAATCTGCTGCGTTGTGTTACTAAGTGGCATAGGATGTGGTCTCTACAAAGGAAACAGATGCGTCGCTGTATTTAGCTACGAAGGACTAACGGACGCCGACGGACTCACCGATGCTGACGGACTTTCCGACGACGACGGACTCACCGACAGTGAACGACTCAGTGACGGTGACGCAGACGGCGATGCAGACGCGGACGAGAAGTCCTCGGATGATACGCCAGTACCATAGGAGAATACAATCTTAAACTCTTCTACTTGATTTGGATCGCGTTCAATCGTGGTGTGGTGATTCACATATAAAATCTCACCACTGAAGAATGTCAGTTGCGGATTTGTAATGGTCCCAAGCACCCCCGATACACCATTACTCGTCTCAATCGTATCACCGCTGACAAACGCCGCGGTACGACCTTTATCCGACACGTCCGTCATTCGAAGAACATTGTCACCGTTTGCCGTCACGACGTCAACCACACGACCGGTGACAGGATAGGTTTCGTTATCCACCGTAATTGTGTCGTCGGGTTGAAACACCCCCGTATTACTACTCAAGACGCAGTCATACGTTTGTGTATAGAAGACACCGTTTGCACTACTGCCGTTTGCAAGTAGCGGATCTTTAATCAACAGAATTCGACGGTAGTCGTTGACGGTGGTGAGTTTATCGTCTTCACTAAATTCGATATTGGTGGAAATGACAAATGCGGCTGCACCAAGTTCCGCCGCGGGATTATACCCGTGGTTCACATATGGTGGAATAATTGCTCGCACCACCGCATCGTCGCTCGCACTTGACTGTGCGACATCGATATCATCAACACGACTATAGCCGGTGCCCCCGCTACTGAGATACAAGGACGACACGCTATTTGACGTGAAGTTTGCGGTCGTCCATTCAATCTCTGCGCCACTTCCATCACCATCAATCGTAATGTCGATCGGAATCACCGCATCAGGACTCGGATCATATCCCACACCACCACGCTCAATAACCAACGGCACTTGAATCGGAAGCGTACCGGGATTAGCAACCGCATGAGCACGGACAGACGTATCGGTCAGCACCGGAATCCACTGCGGTGTCATGAACTTATAATAGTCGGGGTCAATCCGATACATGAACTTCCAGACATACCCGTCTGCGGACAATTCAATCGGATCGAGCGTTGACCCAAGTTCCGCAGGGTTGACATCACTCGCACCACCATTATTGTTCCACAAGCACTTATAGACGTAGTAGTAGCCGTCACCCGACGATTGACCCACCGTATAGAATTGTTCTTTGAAGAGCCGTTCATTGGTGTCGTCGTATTGCGTATAGACGGTGCCTCGCACCCAATTGTACCGACGGATGACCAGCGCAATATCGGTGGACGCAATCTTCTTCATCCCCAAAATATCGCGCCAGTAACTGTAGTCTACCGTTTGCGTGGAGGAGCTTGGTGTATCGGGATCGTTGGGTTCATTCGTCCACGGTTGGGGTCGTCCCAGCCCAAGATACAACATGGTGCCGTTCTCGACCGCGCTCTGCACGTTCGTCGCCATAAACTTGGCGTATTTTTGGGTATTGAAGCTCTTATTTGCCATACATGGATCCGATACAAATATTTAGTAACGCAAACTAGATGCAGAGGTTGTCGCTATTACACTCGCCGTCTGTGTCGTAAATTGTGTACCCTTCAGGCACACATTCTGCGTAAACGCAATCGCACGCATCCGGCCAGTACCACCCGGCACCTGTACCACACGACGGACTCGGTGATGACGACTCTGACGATGACTCTGAGGACGACTCTGAGGACGACTCGGAGGACTGCACCACGGTAAACGATTGATCTTGAGACTCAATATTACCATCACCCGTTGGCGTCACCACTGACACCGCATGGGTGCCCCCGGCAACGCTACTCAAATCAACGTCCGCCGAGACGTGTCCTGCATCATAGAATGTCACGCTGTAGCTGTCATTACTACTATGTTTGACATACAGGGTTGACGACGACGTAAAGTATGCGGTTGCGTTTCCAGCCGCATACGCGTGAATGGTCATCGACGCGGTGCCTTCGTCACCAACATTCCAACTGGTTGGGTCAATTGAAATCGGGAACTCATCGCCCAATGAAGGACTTGCGGACGCCGAGGGACTGACGGACAAGCTGATGGACGCCGAG
>Ga0070749_10001322_pt1 | contig 16803 bp, 13 predicted proteins | sample VirMetDEL_Nov_18_FD_75180 | JGI IMG/M metagenome (GOLD analysis project Ga0070749, IMG submission 75180) | Aqueous microbial communities from the Delaware River and Bay under freshwater to marine salinity gradient to study organic matter... | ecosystem: Environmental > Aquatic > Marine >...
AATTTGGCTAAGACTACGTTGGGTCAACAGAGGATGGGTTATGAGTCTCAGGCTGCTCAGGCTCAGGCTCAGGCGTTGGCTGATATGCAGGCTCGTTTGGCTGAGGCTCGTTTGGCTCAAGAGGCTGCTGCCGAAGAACGTCGTACGGAAATTGAGGACACTTTGGCTTCGGCTGGAGCAGACCCGACCGTCCCACCACCGCCAGACAACAAAGGTTCTGGTCAGCCTCCAGCAACACCTCAGAAGCCGATTGATGCGCTGAAGGCTCGTATGGAGACCGCAAATCCGACTCTTAAAGCCAAGATTGAGGCGTTTGTTGAGAAGAATCCGAGGGCTGGTATTAAGAAGATTGAGAAGGCTTTCCCGAAGATTGCTTCGAAAATTAAGTAGCGGAAGGGTCTATAGGTAGAGATGTCAATGAGTCAAGATGCCCTTTTGGCACTTGCCCGAGCCATGTCGGCTAAGGGCAATGTGTCCAGCGGTGACATCAACACGTTGCTGTCACCTGAGTTGGGGTATTTGACTGGCACGTTCTACGGTGGGCAGGACACTGGTGAAGATGACGAGTTGTTGTGGATGGACCATGCGCCGAACTTCCGTAAGGCGTTGACGCTTCCTGATACGGATATTCGTAAGATTATTGCTGGCGAGATTTATCGTGGGGCTGCGCCTTGGGATTTGAAGCGTCAGATTGAGGAGTACACGGCTGGTCAGGCTGAGTTGGCACCGGGGTTGATTAATCAGGAGGGTGAAACTTCTGATTTGATTGCGTTTGCGAACACAGCGTTTAAGGAGTATACGAACTATCAGGTTGCCAAGACGAAGGCTGGTCGTTCGGCTGCTGGTAAGGACCCGTTTGTTGCTGGTGGTGTTCCGTCGCCTGAGATGGATTTTGCGCCTGAGCAGTTGGCTCCTGATTTGTTTGAGAATTTGGCGAAGGAGTCTGTGGCTCGTGGTGCTGAGTCTAATTTGTTGCGTCAGCGTGGTAAGAGTCGTGCTGCGGCGTTGGAGTTTTTGCAGAAGGGAACAAAGTTTAATCCTTTGACTCAGGAACTTCCCAAGTATGAGGATGCTAACTATTTTGATTGGGCTTCTGGTGGGACGGGTAAGCAAGACCAGCAGGCAAATTTTGCGAAGAAGGTTGAGGGTTTTAAGGAAGAGTATTTGAAGCGTGTTGACAGGTTGGACAGGCTCAAGAAGGGTGTTACTTCTTGGAGAACGATGTTCCCTGAACTTCGTTCTGAGCAGGAGGCTATGGCGCAGGCACAGAAGAGTGTTGACGTATACAAGAAGCAGTTTGAAGATGCTTTGAACGCTGGAAAAACAAAGTTTGGTATGTACACGCCAGAAAAAATTATTAACCCTTCCGGCAAGGATAGGTCTTTCCAGCGTGCTGAGGATATTCGTTTCGGTAGGACTGCTCAGGATGTTGTGAAACGTTCTGAGGGTGTGGAGAAGGATGTTTTGGAATCTGGTCGCAAGGAGAAGTGGTTGCAGGATTTTACTTCTGCGTTGGGGATGCTTGTGCAAGCGAAGGCTCGTGCTGCTGGCTACACCCCGTACCAAGAAACGTTGACTGCTCGTTCTAATTTCTTGCGTGCGGGTGGTATGTAGTGGCTGTTGACCCGAAGATTGATGAACTGTTGGCGAGGCTGGCAAACGTAAAAAGTTTGCCTGCCCCGTCGCAACCGTTCCGTACTGCTGAGGCTGCTGCTGGTTCTCAGGTTCGTGATGCTGCCGGTCAGGCGTTTGCGTCCACACCTCGGTTGGGTGATGCGATTCAGGGTATTCAGCAGGGTGGTGTTGCCCAGACTGGTGTGAAGGGAACGTTGGCTCGAGCGTTGGGTTCTCCCATCGGGAAAGTGGCGTTGGGTGGATTGAACGTTATTGACATGCCTCGCCGTGCAATTATTAGCGGTTTGAAAGAAACTGTTGATGCGTTGGATAATGACCCGAACACGAAGGCTTCGTTCAAGGATTTGCGTACACAGTTTAATGACCCGACTTTTGGTTTTGGTCGTGTTATGCCGATGGAAGGCTGGAAGGGTCGCATTGTTGGGTTTATCGGTGATGTTGCGTTGGACCCGTTGACGTATGTGACGTTGGGCGGTACTGTGCCAGTTAAGGCGATTGCTCGTGGTGCTGGTGCTGCTGGGTTGCGTGCTACAGCGAAGGTTGGTGCTCAGGATGTGGCTTTGCGTGCTGCTTTGGGTACGAAGAACATTACTGGTCGTGAGGGTCGGTTCGCTTTGGCGAACCTTGTCCGTCAGTACGGTGGCAACGTTGATGAGGTGGCTCGTGTTGCTGCTCGTGGTAAGTCTGCTGTGCCTGATGATATTGCAAAGGTTATGGGTTTGCAGCGTAATGGTTTGTACATGTTTGGTTCTCGTGTGCGTTTGCCGGGGTCTGGTGCTATTGGTGGTTTGTTGGAATCTGGTTTGGTTAAGGCACGTTTGGGTTTGACGAACACAAACGTGGGCAGGAAATTGCAGTATTGGTATACGCCAAAGGGTGCTTCTGGGACAACTGGCGATTTGAAGAATGTTCGTGCAGATTTGGCTTCTGGTCGTTTGCCTGCTGACAAGGTTGATTTGGTTATGGCGCAGTTGCGTGGTGCCGAGAATGGTCGTGCTCGTGGTGCTTCGTATGGTCAACAGTATTTGCGTGATTCTTATCAGGTTGTTAAACGTCGTGAAGTTGAAGAGTTTGATGACCAGATTCATCGTTTTGTTGAGAGTGCTGATGGTTCGTTGTTGTCTCAGTCGCAACGTGATGCTAGGGCTGCGGTTCAGGACCATTTGGAGAACATTCGTGTTGTGTTGGAAACTGAGGGTCAACGTATTGACCCGAATTTCAGGTTGAGTCCTGATGTTGAGATTGACCCGACAACTGGAAGAAAGCGGTACATGCCGCACGTTCAAACGTCGGAAATGTATCGTTGGCGTCAAAAGAATGCTACGCATCCTTTTGCCTTGAAAATGGATGCGGCGACGAGTGTTGATGTGTTGGACATGAACAACAACCTTGCTTCACGTTACTTTAAGGTTGGTGACCAGTTTTTGGGTGATGGCCCGGTAATTCAGACTGGAACGATTGACGAGTTGAATCGTTTGTGGAGGGAATATTCTGGACTTGATTTTGACATGTTTGAGACGAGCACGAAGCGTATTCTTGCTGGTTACGCTCAAACTGTTCGTGGTGCTTTTGAGGCTTTCACATTGTTGGACGAGTTGAAGAATACTGATTTTGTTCGTTTGATTCGTACACAAGGGGAGATTGACCCCGCTTATTTGGCTGCGTTGGAAGCGTCTGCTGTTGGCAGGGCGAAGAAAATTACCAGTCTGACTGCTTCTGCTCGTTCGGCGGCTGAAGAACTTGCTGATGTTGTGCGTCAACAATTTGATGTCAGGTATCGGCGTTCTGTTGCCGATTTTGTTTCTGGTGAAGTTGCTGGGGCACGTGGGGCGGTTCGGCAGGGTACTGCCGCTGTTGATGATGCTGCTGCTGCGGCAACTCGTGTTTCTGCTTTGTCAACTCAACTTTCTACGCTTGTGGAAAAACAGCAGGCTGAGGCGGTTTCTTTGGCTGCTTTGTTCGAGGACAAAAATGCTGTCATGTCGTTCATTAATGATGCGTTGGTTCGCACCAACGATGAAGCGAAGGCTTTGAACGATGAGGTTGCAAGACTTCAGGGTTTGATTGCGGACCAGAATGTGTCCGCTGAACAAGCGAAGATTGTTTTGGATGTTATGGAGCAGAAAGCCAAGGATGCTGCTGAGGCTTTTTCTCGTGCACAGGAAACGCTTGATTACTATCGCCTGTACGGCGATGAGTTGGGTCCTGCTTTGCAGAACATTTATGAGCGTATTCGTATGGCTGATTCTGTTACTGGTGATGTTCTTGATGAGCCAGATGTGTACAGGTTGTTGGAGTCGGACATTCAGGAGGGTTTGTTCTCTGGGGATGAGCGTGTAAACGGCATTCTAAACATTTTGATGCGACCGTTTGATAATACTCCGTATCAAAGTTCTAAGGATTTGGGTCAGGATTGGCTTGTTGAGTCGCTTGAATCTGTTGGCGACACCGGAAAGTTGTTGAATAGTATTCCCGACATCGGCGCACCCAAGGGTCGCCGTGCAACCCGAAAGGAAATGGCACGTCCCGGTAAGGGTGGTCGCAGACTGACTGGTGCACAGGTCAATGACATTGTTGGTCGTGCGTCCACAATCGGGGACAACCACGAGGAGATTGCTGACGCCTTCTTCTTTATGACTGCACGTGAGTTGCGTTCTGTGTTCGATGCGCATGGTGGTGGCGCTGCTGGTTTGGGTGCCCAAGATGCTTTGGCGAAAGAATTGTTGGAGGGCACTTCTGAGCGTGCCAAGACGTGGCGTGAGGCTCGTAGTGCTGTTCAGTATGTCAAAGACCAGATGGACATTCTTCGTGAGATTGGTTCTCGTCGTGTTCAGCAGGGTGGACGTTATGCGGATAGCACGACAACGATTAATCAGATTTCTGAGATTCGCAATCAGATTGACAATCTGGAGTTTTCAATACCTGATTTGGCGTTGACTGCTTATTATCGTGCCAAGGAATCTGTTGAGGATTTTGTTGGTGCTCCGGGCCTGTTGGGGACTTCGGAGTTTGCTGGTGCGATGCTTGAACGTTTGAGCGTTCTTGTAAATAATCTTGGTGTTACTCGTCCGGAGTTGCGTGGCTATGCTCAGTTTGCTGGTTTTGAGAATGTTATTGCTCAGACACGTAGTGCTGTTCAGGGTGGTTTGATTCCTCAGGCGGACGGTATCAAACAGTTGTTTGACCAGATTGATGATTTTGTTCGTAAAGAGTTTACGAACGAGGATGAACTTCGTCGTTTGACGACCAAGTTGAAAGAACTGGAAACGAACGCTGACGCAGCCCTAAAGGTTGATAAGCGTTTCACCGATGTTTCTGCTGACGCTTTGGAATCAACCAAAGATGCTGGAGTCAAGTTGGCGAACTACCACATCCTTCATGCGACCCGCCTTGCTGTGGACGCTATTGCGGCGTTGACGCCGTCAAATACTGCGCCAAGCGAAGCGTTGTTTGCGTTTGCTAGGTCTGGTGCCGCACGTCAACAGTTGAAGCACGTGACTGATTTTCAACACACCATCTTTATCGCTACTGGGGTAATGGAGAACATTCGTGCTCAGGTGTTGGGTGGTGTTGTACCAATAGGAAGAACTGATGCGGTCGCAACAAGTGTTGCTGACCGTGCTTTGGTGTTGAAGCAGGCGGTTCAGAATCTTTCCGATGACCAACGTGAAGCGTTGTATGCGGTTGTTGGCGATTTGAGTTACGTTGAGAAACAGGTTGCTACAGGCACAAAGATTGAGGTGGCTCGCAGAACAACCCCAGAGTTTGTGTCCGCTCGTGACCGTGTGTGGGCTGTTGAGGCTGGGTCGTTGGATTGGCGTGGTCAGATTGAGATTGATGTCCCGTATTACAGTCGTACCGGTTCTCGTGCACGAACCTACAAGTATGGGGACGATGCGGCCAGATACGAAGGTCCCGATGCTTTGTCTAATCAACGTCGCATCTATGACGATGAGGGTGACTTTGTTCGTTTTGAGTACGGCGGTGAAGCAAACGTTCCGGCTAGTGCGGAACGTCAAGTTGCCGAGGCACGTAACCGCATTAATCGGATGGAGAATGCGACACCAAAAACGTTGAACGAAGAAATTAATCGTTTGGCTCAGGCTGGCAAAATCTCTGCCGAAGAGGCAGAAGATTTGCGTCTTGCTGTTTCGCAAGGAGAAGAGGCTGCAAAGCGCACACAGTCTGCTGCTCGTGAACGTGCTGGTGCTACCGGCAGGGGTGAGCGTGCTGCACGCCAGCGTGCACGTGGCGTGTTGCGTTCTCCGGAGGAAACGTTTGGCATAAGTCGTGCCTTCTGGATGGCAACCCAAACAAATGCTGACGGTGGCACGTTGAGCAATCAACGTGTTTTGGATTTCTTTACGTTGGTATTTGGTGATGGCAAGATTCGTGTAACCAACAGTGGTGGGTTTAAGCGACCACAGCAGGTTGTCGGCGGTGACGAAGAGGGGTACCGCATTTTTGTTGAGCGTGTTATCGGTAAAGCCAAGGCGGACAGGAAAGCGGCAAAGGATGCTTTGCCGAAAGGTTTGAGCAAGGAGGCCAAAGAGCAGGCGTTGCGTGACATCGAGCGTGATTATTGGCGAACATTGGGAAGCGAAGAAAATGCGTTTGTTGATATTCGTGCAGTTGAAAGAATTTTGGATGAGATTGATAAGACAAAAGTTGAAATTCGTTTCCTAAAGGCTGATGCTCAACGGCAACCTGTTGGAAGTTTCAAGAAGCAAAACGCCGCTGACGGCGTGTTGCGTTCACAAGCAAAATTGAATGGCTTGCAGAAACAATTGAATACTCTTGAGCGTGAGGCTACCCAGTTAGTGACACGTGGAACCGACAGTCCCGTTTCAACCTTTAAAGATATTTCTGTTTCCGAGTCTGTGTTGGGTAAGGCTGGTATGCGTACACGTATGCGTATTGAGGCGTTGCGCACGTTGGCTCGTGACCCTGAGGCTGGTGATGCGTTCAGTTTGGCTACTGGTGTTGAGCGCAATGAGGTGTTGAGTGGCACGTTTGGGTATGTTGAGTATTTGCGTGGTCGTGCACGTGAGTTGGATGCCGCTGTTGCCGCTTACGAGAAAGCGGAACAGCAGGTAGCAAAGGCTGGCAAGAAGATTGAGAAGGCTTCTGCTGCCCGTAGACAGGCTGTTGCTGAGGCTGAGGAGATTGCGACGAATCCTGCGTTGCAGAAGCGTGTTGATGCTGCGATAAATGTTGTGTCCGATGATGAGGCTGTGCGAAATAAGGCAACGAAGGATTTGTTGCGTTCTAAGCAGTGGACGGCAAAGGAAGGTCCTTTGCCTCCACGTGTTGCCAAGATTGTGAATGAGCAGAGGCAGATTAAACGTCAGATTCTTGCCATTGAGAAAACCCCAGAGTACACGACTGCTGTTGAGCGCAAGTTCCGTCATGATGTTTTGATGGCGTTGGCTCGTCTTGATTTGTCCGACCCGACGATTGATTTCCCGCAAACAATTTTTGATGATTCAATAGTTGGTGCGTTGCGTGCGTTTGCCAAGCGTGGTGCTGGTGTTCGTGATGGTTTGGATGATTCATCGCTGATTGTGTACCGGATGAACGAAGTTGTTTTGGAAGATATTGCCAACGAGGTGTTGAACAGCAAGGCTTCCAAGTATGTGTTTACTATCGGCAATCAGCGTGTGCAGGAATCTATTGTTCGTGATGTTCTTTTGAAGAAGAATCGTTCAACATTTAGATACACAATTGAAGCAGTTGAAGACGGTTCAGATGTTAAAAGAATTGCCTATGTTGACAAGTCAACCGGAATTAAGCACACGTTTGATGAACGTCTTGTTGATGAAAGCGCTGTTGGTCGTGAACTCGTTTTGGAGGACCCGATTTATGTTTCCAAAGCGTCATCTGCCGCTCAGCCACGTGAAGGTGGAACCTTCACTCAGGCAGACCGACTAACAGACCAGTATTATGCCGTGCTTGACGGAAATCTGACGACACTCAAGAAGAACAACAGAATCATTGCCGGAAACGATGGGGATAGTTTCTTTGATTCAACGTCGGCGTATGCGACCTACAATTCGCCAAACGGCGAACGTGTCTACCGTGTGGACAGCATTATTGGAGAGGGACAAAGGGGCGCAGACAATCCTCTTAGCCCGTCCAATGTGTTCAGCGAAGAACAGGGAAGAGGAATCGTTGGAAGTTTTGATTCCTTGTTCGAGGAGGCTGCTTCACCGACCAGCAAGCGTGGTCGTGAGTTGCGTGCACAGTTGGCGTCTAAGCAGGCTGAGCGTGACAAGGTTGCGGTTCAGCACGCTAAGCAATTGGATGCGATGCGTTCAGCCACGACCGAGAAGTCACGTCGTGCTGCGCAGAGTCGTGCCGCCAATCTTGCGGAGAAGTTGGATGCGTTTGACGAAGAGTTGGATGCTTTGGGTACTCAAATTGGTAACTCCAGTCCTGTTACTCAGATGGTTACGGTTGAGAACGCTCTTCGTGTTGCCGACTATTTCCGGGAGAATCCGCAGTTGTTGCGACGTCTTGGTGTCAAGGTTAACGGCGATGTTGTGTCCGATGGTGACGTGTTGAAGGGTATTGAGAAGTATGTTGAGGCTTTGCAGTATCAGAAGATAAATCCATCAAAGCGTGGAACAAGTTTGACTGGTCGGCCATTGCGTTCTGGTGAACCACTTCGTTACGAGGGCAAGGCTGGAGAGCGAAGACTTGTTGGCAAAGAAGTTGATAAACCGATAAACGCAATTTCCGTTTCGGAAATTAAGCGTCGTCGTCGTGTGTTGACAAAGATGTTCAATGAGTCGCCTCAGGGCAAGTTGTTGGCAGAAGTTCGTGCGAAGAATAATCGTTTGGCTGCCAACCAGAAGGAGTTGGCGACCATTCGTAATGGTGGTGAGGGTGCCGAGTTGCTTGCCGCCCAACGCTCAACTCGTGAAGAGTTGGCTAGGGCGGAACGTCAATTGAAATTAAATCAGAGGGAAGTTGCAAGGGCTTTGCGTGAGCAGAAGTCCAAGCCGTTGCCGGGTGAAAGTTTGTCCGATACTGCTGCACGTGTTGCTCGTGAACAAGAACAAGAGTTGTCTGCACGTCCAGTACGTGCTGTCGGTGAATCAATTTCCGAAGATGCCAAAAATGCTGCGGTTCGGAAAGCGGATGAGGCCGAGTATTACAGTTCGTTCTATCAGGAAGCAGCAGAAAATTCTGTTCAGCGGATAAGGGAAATTAACGCCAACATTTCCGCACGTGAAAGCATTATCGCAACCCTGCGTTCACGTGAGGGGGAGATAAAGAATCGGATGAACATCATCAACAAGATGTTGGCAAACGAAACTATTCCGATTGGTCAACGCAAGTCAATGGGTGACGAGTTGCGTGCGCTTCATTTGCAGTTGCACGGTGTCGGCAAGAGCGGTAACCGCCCTGCCGAAAAAGGTTTGAATCAGCAGATTAGTGACGCCTTGAAAGAAATTGAGAGCATAACCAAACAGCGAAAGGAGATTGAAGCCAAACTTGTTCAGGAACGTTCTGCTTCCGACATGGGTTTCTATCTGCGATTGGATTTGGATGAGGCTCGTGAACGTCTTGATTTGTTGAACGCTTCTTTGGATAACATTCGTGCCCTTCGTTCACGTGCGAAGGTCGGCAAGAAAGACGGCTGGATGGTGGAGTTTGACCAGTTTGCTTCCGAGGTTTCTGATGTTCTAAACCGTGTTAATTCGATGCCGGATAGTCCAGACACCCGACGCTTGGCGTCGGTGTTGACTGGATACCTTGAGGCTAAAGCAAATTTGATGCGTGCGACCACAGACGATATTGCCGCATCGCAGGCGGAACGAATGTTTGCGATGGATGCGGTTGTGTTCAAGGACGTGTTTGATGAAGGTTGGGAGCAGTTGACTGGTTCTGGTGCTTTGGCGTCTATGACTGGTCTCCAGATGCGTCCTGAGGTTAAGGAGATTTTGTCCAACATGGGTCGTTTGACCGACCCAGCGTTTGCCAAGCAGATGCAAGTGTGGTTTGGTCCGTACACAAGGTTCTTCAAGGCGTGGGCGTTGTCTACCCCCGGCTACCATGTGCGCAACAGCCTCACCAACGCTTTCATGCTTGTGGCTGCTGGTGGACGTCCACAGTTCTTGGCTGAGGGTATGCGTGAGTACAACGCATTGCGTAATGCGTTGAAGAACGGGAAGAACATTGACGCCTATTTGGCTAACTTGCCGGATTCTCGCCGTGCGATAGTGTCCGATTCTTATCGGGCGATGTTGGGTTCTGGTGTCGGTCAGTCGGAGGAAATTGCGTTTGATACGGCTGGTGTGTTGACGAACAATCCGATTACTCGTGCAAACAGAAAAGTTGGTTCTTGGATTGAACAGCATTCACGTTTCATGCTCGCCTATGACGGTATCCGTCAAGGCTTGGATGTGAACGGTGCAACTGCTCGTACACGCAAGTTCTTGTTTGACTACGAAGATGTGTCCAACATGGATGCCGTGATGCGTAGCATCATCCCGTTCTGGATGTGGACGAGCCGCAACTTGCCGTTGACGATTCAGAACATTTACATGAATCCTCGCCCGTACCAGTGGTATCAGAGTTTGCGTCGCAACATTGAGGACCAAGAAAAGACCAAGGGTTTGCCGTTGTACATGCGTGAGGCTGGCGGGTTTGCTTTGGCTGGCACAGATTTCGCTGCAACACCCGACCTCGGTTTCAACAGGTTGCAAGCAGACGTAGGCATGTTGACCGACCCGACGAGGTTTGCTGCGAACGTGAACCCGCTGTTGCGTGTTCCGGTTGAGACGATGGTTGCTGGCAAGTCGTTCTTCCGTAACAGGGATTTCCAAGAGTCACCGATTCCTGTTGAGGGTCCTGTTGGTACGTTGGCTTCGTTGTTGGGTCAGCCGATTGGTGCTGGTAGTTCGGTTGGTGGGCAGAGGTTTGTGGACGAGAAGTTGTTGTATGCGTTGAGCAACATGATTCCGACGTTGAATCAGGCTGAGCGTTTCATTCCTTCGCAGGAGTACTACAAGCAGCGTGGTTCTACGAACCCGCTGTTGGGTTATGTGGGTGCACCTGTTCGTGAGGTTACTCCGCAGATGCGTGCTAGTGAGCAGCGACGCATCCTTGCGGAACTACAGAAACTTATGGCTGCTCAACCGAAGGTGGAGCAATGACCAAAATTTACACGGGTAATCGGGATGGGGACCACGGCAAAGCCCGTCCTGGGCTGTTGGAGTTCGTGAAAACGGTGGAGCAGGTTACGGACGGTGCGTTGTGGAACAACGGCACCTACGTGAAGCGTGACATGCGTGGCAAACCGGGAACGTTGAGCGTACACAGCACGGGGCGTGCCGTTGACTTGTCTTGGCGCAAACTAGGAACCAAGGGGCGCAGGGACGGGTTTGAGGTGTCTCGCTGGTTGTGTAAGTTGCTGGCACAGAACGCTTACACGCTCGGTGTGGAATGTATTTTGGATTATCATCCGAAGCCTCACGGACGTGGCTACCGTTGGGACCGTGACCAGTGGATGAAGTACACGACGAAAACTATCGGTGGCGCACCTTCAGGCGATTGGTTGCACGTTGAACTTTCTCCTCGTATGGCGGATAGTCCAACGCTGGTGAGAGAGGCATGGAGTGAGATTGCGGAGTCGGACTTGTTTCTCCGTAGGCCGTCAGGTCCACGGAAGAAAAATCGGGCTGAGTAAGTTCAACTATCTTGTTGACCATCCCTGTCGGGATGTGAGTAATCATTCCTGATTCGCTCATCTCTTCTTCGTCGCTTGGCATCCATGAACCGGTAAGGGAGATGTGTCCGGACAGCATGCCTTCCAGCATGAAGCCGACGGAGATGACGTATTGTGCTTTGGGTGTGTACTCTTTGAGTGTTATCCAGCCGTTGCTGGAATCAAATGCGTCGGTCCAATGTACGCACACAAGGCGAGGTGGAACCTTAATCACGGATGTCTCCTTCTAGGTGTTCTTTCATGTTGCTGACGAGATGGTCAACGAACGACGATATACGCAGCCATGCGTATACGTCGCCGCTGGTTGCTCTGTCCCACGTTTTGCAGAGGTCTATGACGTCTTCTTTGGTTGCGCTCATCATGAGTGTGATGATGGTGTTTGAGTTCTCTTCAATCTTTTCAAGTTTGTAGTCCATGTGGTCTGCTTCTTTTTTGTCCATGAACTCGTAAATCCAGTCACCGTTGTTTGTTGACACGAGTCTTCCCTTCTTTGTTATGAACGTAGATGCTGTGCTCTGGCAACCCATTGACTGTGATGCCTTTGCCCACCTCAACGTCATCAAAGTACGTTTTAAGTATTCGGACAATCTTTTCCACATTGACTGCTTTATCAAACCCGATTGTTATTTGCCTGTAGGACATAATCTTCTCCCAATGAAAGTTTGAACGTGTCGTCAAGAACCATCAACCCGACCACACAGTATCCGATGATGTCGTGAAGCGTATCGGCAATCGTTTCGTTGACAAGCGGAGCGGTCGTGCCACCGTCTTCCAAGAAATCTTTCGTGAACTGCAAGTTCGCTAGACGCTCGTACTTGTCGGTGAGACGCACGACGATGCCTTTGAGTCCGAAGCGCATAATGTTGCCGTGACCGTAGTCGTGTTGTTTGTATGCCAACAGTTGCGCCATCTTGGCGGAATCCCACCAATCGTTCGCACGTAGATACGACACCACAGGTGTCGCAATCGCAATGAACGCATCAGGGTTCGGTTCCAAGTTGTTGTGGAACGTGATGCCGATAAGCGCATCTATTCTGTCGTGCAACGTTTTGAAATCTATTTTGTTGTTCGGTTGCGCCAACGACCCGATGTGTGTGCACCATTGTGTTGCCGACTCGTCCCATGTGTTTGCCATTTCGTATCTCCTTCTGAGTTCTATGTTCATCGTTAATGCCTGTTTTAGTTTATCATACGCAGCGTTTCGGATACGCATGATGTGAACATCAGAGTATCCGAGAGTGTCACCTGCTTCTTGTAGCGACATGCCTTCGTACATGAGCAGGTGGATTGTTCTGCGATGTTTCGTCGGTAGCGAAGCGACTGCTTCTGCTACCGCTTCTCGTAGTGCGAGTATTTCGTTTGCTGACGGTTCGGGTTCTTGCCCGGGCACCGTTTCCATTAACGCTTCCATCTCCGATGATGGTCGTCGTGATTGTAGTTTTTCAAACACCTCCCCAGCGAACAGGACGTGTTTTCTAGCCATCGTATGCGTCGCTGTGCAAGAGTTCGGACACGTCGTTGGGGCGAAGTAGATAACCCCACGCTGGGTTGGTTGACCTGCGTGCGAAGTCTCGTGTCTCCAACGTATTCTTGTTGGCTTCAATGAAGCGTTTCAGGCGGTCTACGGACACGATGACGAACCCGCCGTCCATTGAGAAGATGTACACCCACCATGTTGCTTTGGTGACTTGTAGCCCCGATGGTATCCATCGGCCTTCTCGTCGTGGGTTCTGTCGCATCTCTACTGCCATGTTGCCGTTGCGGTAGCGGTCCGACTTCACCTCGAACGAACCTTCTACGAGGTTCTCCAACATTTTGCGGATGCGTTTCTCACCCAACTGTCCGTATTTCAAATCTTCTGCGAAGTTGAATGTGTTCTTTTCAATATCCCATTTACTGTTCTTCATCTAGCGTTTCCCATTCTGCCTGCGAGAAACCTCTCGCTTTACCGTCTGGTTGTATGTACACCCACGTCGGGGCATCAGGGTCGCAGTTACATCCTGCGTTGTTGCGTTTGTCGTGAACGACAATCGTCAAACATTTCTTGCATCTAACCTTGGTCATGATTTCCTCACAGTCAACTCAATGATTTGTTTGTCATCTTCCCACGCTACGCCATTCAACGCATCAAGGATGGACTTCACATAGTTGTCAACGTCGCCTTTCAGCGACGATTTGAAATCGGGGTTCTTGGTGGCGGTCACAGTAATCGTCGTCCCTTTGGACGACAGCACCAACGAAACTTCTATCGTGTGCGAATCATCAAACATCGGACCGGTGTAGGCGGCAGCGACAGCCTTCTCATAGTTCGCTGTGCGTTTCGGTGTGTAGACGTGTCCTGTGCGTGTGGCTCGTGGACGTTCTTTGGCGAGTGGGCGAATGGGGATGAACTGTTTGTGTTTCTTCACGACTCGTACACTTTCATCACGATTGATTCAAGATGAATGATGCCGTCTTCACGGTCGTGGAACTTGCCCCACTTCTTGTCTGCTTCTATCAGAAGCGTCAACGCTTCTTGTGGCATGAGACCATCGGCACGGAAACGGTAAGCGAGACGCACGAGCGTGTTGGAACGGTCAGAACCCTCGAGCGGTCCTTTGTCCATGATGGTGTACGTGTATGGACTAATCATGTAGCGGAGTTCGCCAAGCGACATCGGCGGACCTGAGCGCATCACGACGTTTCGGGGGGTGGGTGCTGACCACAGTTTTGCTACATCGGCAATCAAATCGGGGGAAACACGAGAATCGTGGGCTGCGAACACAAACGCACCGAGGTCCATCGGGGTGTCGTTGTCATCCAAGATGATGCGTTCAATCGGTTGCTTGTCCCAACCACCGAAGTACGGTAGGCGAACATAGTTGCCGTAGCCGTTCACCTTGTCTTGTTTCGGGTTCACTTCTTTGGCGGGATACTCACACACTTGATGAGCAGCGAGTAGGCAACGGCGCATGATTGGTGCTTCAACTGGTCCCGACGCAAACAACCACAGGTGGTATCCACGTCGTGTGCGTTCAACCCACGTGCGAACGTTCTTGACTGCCAACGCTGTTTGTAGGTTGCGTACGGCATCCAAGTCGGGTACGTCAATGTCTGAGCATCCCCAACGTGTCATGTTGTCATCCGTAACAGGGTAGATGCCGATGCCTTCGTCACCGATGAGGTGACCCATGAACGATGCTTGGGACACTTTCAGTTTGACACAGCCACCTTCCCACGAACCGTGGGCGTCGGTGCGTCCAGAGAACAGGTCAATGAACTTAGAAAGGGGCATGGTTGACACGCTCCAAATGTTGCGACGGCAACTCTGCGTTGCGTAGCGCACGCAAACGACCTGTGTGCAAATCCAGTTCGTAGTCAATGTCGTCAACGAGCGAACCGCCTGGTCGTTTGTTCTTCAACAACGACAACGTGACGGTGAACTCGTGAATGGTCAACAGGTAACGCAACTCTTCCAATCGTTCCTGTGCACGTTCGGAATGTGAACGGTCAAGTTTCTCTGCTATCTCGTTCATCTCCGACATGATTTGGAACTTCTTGCGACGGACACCGATGATGCTCGTTGCCTGCTGTTCACCACCGTACGAACCTGATGACATGGTGAGTTTTGCGCCGTCCGCACCTGCGGTGCGTGACGTCTGATGCAACACCAGCAACGGCACATCGTGCCTACGTCCGAACGATTTGAGGAACGTCGCTTTGTCGGGCACAGTTTCGCCTGCCTCTACGAGGTCAAGGTAGTCAACGACGACAAGTTCAGGTGCCTGTCCCCACACGTCGCACAGTTCGTGGTATGCCCGTTCCATGTCGGAAGCCGACAACGGCTGGTCAAACACAGCGAGATGAGGGTAATGTTCCTCTGCTGTTGAACGCATGAGAGCGATTGCTTCTTTGTCATCTGCTGCGACACGTGCTTCCAACTCTCTTGCTGGAATACCGTGCTGGATACAGGTGAGTTTGGTGAGAACCAACTGTCGTGGTTCATCGGGAATGAATAGGGCGATGTGCTTGTCACGGTTGTGACGCAACATGTGCAACAACGCCAACGTCTTTCCACCGTGAGCGAAACCCAACATCATCGCCATCTCGCCGGGGGCAACGCCACGCATCTCCTCATCAATCTGAGGCACACCCAAATGGATGCGTTCATGTGTTGCTTGCGCCCAGCGGACGAACGAGTCGGCTGCTTCGCTGAGTGGTTCGTACATTCGGTATGCGGTCGGTTGTTCAACCGCCAACACAGGAGAGGGAGGTGTCTCCTGTGTGGCGGTCTCCCAACGTGCCGCTAATTCTGCGGCACTAACTCTCACTTACGTGCCCGACCCTTCGGTTCCCAGTACGCCTTGTCCTGACCGACGGCCTTGAACCAAGGACGCTTCGGGTTTTCAGCCAACTGGTTACGGTTGTCAAACACTCGTGTCACACCGTCACGCTTACATGCCGACACAAGCCACGCAGGAAGTTCACCGTACTGGTCACCTTGAACGGTGACCGTGAAACCTTGCGAGTCGGATGAAACTTCCGATGCGTTCGGGAAAGTCTTTTGGACCATCTGAACGACATCAGCAGTCTTGCCTGACGACAGTCGGGTTTCAATCGTGTCAAACACCATCTCTGTTACGAGACTGAGCAGAATGCCGAAGCGGTCCGCTGTGACCTGAGTGTCTTCATCTTTCGTGGTCAAGTCTGCGGCAATTTTTGCGCACACCTGTGAAATGATTTGAATTTCCTTGTTATCCATTACTGTTCTCCTAACTTGTTGTCTTTGTCCTGTACATAAACACCCTTGCACACCGACCACCATGGACACCAGCGTTCGGAACACAAGAAGTGTTGGTCATTCTTCAACCAAGGGCGAGAGAACTCGCCATCGGTATCTCGCATCGCCAACGCCAACCTGACCAAGGTTGTCGCCTGCTCCGTCACCCACATTTGGTGGGCGCTGTTGCGTTTGATGCGAACTATTTGTGAGTCACCTTTGAACGTACGAAGCATAACACCGAAGTTGAATGCGATGTTGCCACCCTCATCAACTTCCACTTCGCCCGACTGTAAGGCGTAACCCGAATAGATACTTGCCTGAATGGACTGTGTTTGTTTCTCCAACGGCGAATACTTCCTCGCTGCTGTCTTCCAATCCCACACACCTGTGGGATGGAAGTAGTCCATCGTTCCTTCAAACCAGATTGCGTAACCGTCAACCATTGCGTTTGAGAAGTACTCAAACTTGTGTTCCGACTTGCCACCCAACGGAACCTCAGGTAGCACACCAGACACAAACGCATTCGTCATTGACCGAACCAAATCTTCCCACGTGGAAGGGTCCGTGTTCGTCACCTTCACATGCTCGGTTTCTTTGATGTGGTTCAGTTTCGCAACGGACACATGATGCGCATCCATTGCGTCAATCCTGCCGGTCAACACCGCCTCGA
>Ga0070749_10001324_pt1 | contig 16798 bp, 31 predicted proteins | sample VirMetDEL_Nov_18_FD_75180 | JGI IMG/M metagenome (GOLD analysis project Ga0070749, IMG submission 75180) | Aqueous microbial communities from the Delaware River and Bay under freshwater to marine salinity gradient to study organic matter... | ecosystem: Environmental > Aquatic > Marine >...
CATTAATATCATTTGCGATACTGGTTGCAATAGCGTCAGAAATTTCTTCATTGAAACGAATAAATTCGCTAACTTTCCCTTCCATATATTTGGTTCCGCTGTTAAATTGCCCCATTAAAAGCAGACCTTCGTGAATTATTGTACCCGTGCTAGATACAGCAGAGTATAATTCGTCGTCGTTATTTAATTTGAGGTTTGCAGTACGTCCACTATAGTTTCTCCTTACAACAATTAAAAATGGGTCATTATTTGTTATATCAGAACCAATAGTATCTACTTCTGGTTTATTTCCCGTAGAAAGATTGTAAGTTAATACAATTCTATCTACACCATTGTTGTTAAGAAAGACTGAATAACCTTGTCCTGCTCCAAAGTCGCCACCTCCCCAGCAATAGTCGCCCCTATTATTCGTGGCAATTTCTCCTACCCAAAATTCAGAAGTATCATTTGCTCCCGCGTTAGGTTCTTGATATAAAAGGCTATCGTTTGCACCATCAAATTCTAGCTGGACATTTCCATTGTCGTCTGTTGATACAGCAGAGCCATTAAAAATTAAAGGTTGATTTGCGGCGGTGCTTTGTGTGATGTTTTTTTCATTACCGGATTGGTCATACCAAGTAGTAACGTATCCATTATTTGCCCCACAATGAGAAATGATTGCTGCTTGGTCAATAGAATTTCCGTTAAAAGGAATGTCTGCTTCTGTATCTCCACCATCCTCTCTAACTCTAAGACAATCTCCAGCATAAGAGGTGGTAAGTCTTCTTACCGAGTATGCTGAATAACGAGTTAAAGATGATACTAAGTCGAGAAGAAGAACTATTCCTTCTCCTCCACTTGAGCTTTCTCCTCCCCTTGACCTTGGTTTGCCATTCCCAAGAAGTAACATACTCATTTTAAATTATTTATAAAACAATGCTAAGTTGACAGTCTCACCTGTTGGAGCGGTCAATCCGGTAGCATCAATAGAACAATTAACAGAAAGGCCAGTAATAAATCTGACTCCACCATACCAGTTGACATTTGTACCACCATCACTAGGAACGGTGAATGAAAATTTGCATGAGGATTCCAAACCGTCGTTATTTGCTACACCTTCATCATAAAGTCGAATAAAAACGGCGTCTGATCCAGTATTGTAAACATACCAACCAAAAACATCTGCCGTACCTGACTGAACAAGGTTTACACCCGAGCCAAGATCAACATTTTTATACACATCGTATTCAAGTTTTGTATCTGCATAGGAACTCATATTAAATATTACACAATTTTCGCTTGACTTTCAAAGAAAAGTATGGTAAATTTAAGTATCGTGAAAACTTTAATAATTCCAGATGTCCATCTTAAAATCAACAAGCTGGACCGAATCCTTGCTTTAGAAGGCAATCAGGCTGACCAGATCGTTTTTCTTGGGGATTTTTTCGACGCATTTAATGACAATGTGTGGCGGAATATCGCAATGGCCCACAAATTGAACGATCTTGCCCAGAATGATAAGATCATCTTCCTTTATGGAAATCACGATCTTCATTACTTGTGGGACAATCAGTATGTAAGATGCTCTGGTTTCTCTTGGGAGAAATACAGAGCGATCAAGCCTACAGTTGAGGCTAAAACCGTTCAAAAGTTCAAGTGGTTTCATGTGTTGGGAGACAACGACATCCTTTTGACTCACGCTGGAGTACATCCTAATCATTGGAACACTCGCATTCAAGGCGAGAAACCAAAGGATAAACATGAGATCGTTGAATGGCTCACGCATCATTGTGATCTAGCGACACAATCACTGATTGGCAACGGCGATAACTGGGTATTCCGTGCAGGACTATCGCGTGGTGGCAGGCAGAAGTATGGAGGTATTGTTTGGAATGATGCCGACGATTTCAATCCATCGCCCAAGATCGGTCAGATTTTTGGACACACAATTCAAAGAGAGTATGCTAAATGGTATGATGATAACAACATCTGCTTGGATACTGGTTTGGATTTTTATGCAATCTATGACGACAAGACATCCCGAATCGAGGTCCACCACACTTGGTTCGGTGATGCTTGCCACGAAAATTTAAATTGGTAACATGCAACACGATACGACAAGAACATTAGCACAGGCAAAGGCTCACAAGGAACATCTTGTGGACTTGGCGATTAAGTTAGGCGTCACCCAGATCGCGCTCAATTTTTTAGATCATCCTGAAATACTTATACATTCAGGCTGCGCCAATCCTTTGGGACATCATTACGGTGACTACGGATTGATCCTTCATACTAGAGAGGTAGTAGATATTGCTCTAGCTAATAGAAAATTACTTAATTTAAATGACATTGATGAAGTTGAATTGTATTTGTCTTGCTTGTTCCATGATATGGGTAAGTTGTATGACTACGAAAGGTATGACGAGGCGGATGGAATAGGTTGCTGGCGGGGAACACAACATAAAAGAAACATTAATCATATCTCGCGCTCTGGCATTGAATGGAGCAAGGCAATCGACAAGTATCCTGCATTCAAAAGATACCACGATCCTGTTCTTCATAATATCTTGTCCCATCATGGAAGCAGAGAAGCAGGGTCGCCCGTCGCGCCGAATGGAAAGGCCGCGTGGCTCGTCCATCTTTCTGACTCCATTAGCGCACGTATGGATGACGCAAGTGAATTAGATAAATTAATCAAAAGAAAAATTAAATAAAAATAAAAATATGAACCAAAAAACAGCAAAACTAATCAACAGGACAGTTCGCGCATCAGTCAACGCTGACCCGCGTATTCTGGAGGAAGATAAGGAACGTGCATTCAAGACGCTTTCTCGTAGGGTTCGTCGCGCCTACGAAGCAACCCCGCGAAATCTCAGGCATGATTTCAAACAACAACTCAGAATTTCGAATCCCTAATTCCGTTTCGAAAAAAAAATCGACGGGACCATCAAATCAAACTGAATCTTAAAATCTAATGAATAAAGGACACACTATTGAAGTATTGGATCACGGATTCGTCCGTTATATCGATCACATGGGTACGGATGAAAGAATTGTGGAAGCGGCCAGAATCAGCTATCGCTCTCCATCCAAGGGACCAGAGCAGGATCGCAAATTGCTGCGATACCTGTTTAAGAACAAACACACTTCGCCCTTCGAAATGGTGAAAGTGACACTCAACATCAAATTGCCGATTTTCGTTATGCGTCAATATGTGCGTCATAGGATGCAAAATCTAAATGAAGTGTCTGCGCGATATACTCAACTTCCGAGCGAATTTTACATTCCCGAGAAATGGCGCGTTCAGGACACAAAGAACAAACAAGGCTCAGTTGACACAGAAGCTCTAAATCACGAATTCTATTCTGCCGAGCTAGAGAAGCATTGTAAGGATTCTTACGAATTGTATGAATTGTTACTTGATAGCGGAATTGCGCGTGAAATGGCAAGAATGGTATTGCCCGTCAATATTTATACTGAAATTTATTCTTGCTGGGACGTGAAAAACCTGTTACACTTCATTGCGTTGAGGGATGACTCTCACGCTCAAGCGGAGATTCAGGAATACGGCAAGGCAATTAAGGAAATCTGCACAGAGTTGTTTCCTTGGACAATGGAAGTCTATGAAGAAGTGAAGGCGCAAAATGATAAGAAATGAATCAGATTGGAAGAAACACGTAGAAGACATCACAGGCAACGATAATGGCGGAACTTGCCAAAGACCCGATATTCGGGTATCGACCGGATTTTGTGATGGCTGTGAATATGTCAAATATTGCCTTGTGACTACGAAAAAGGTCTTAACGACCAAATCACGCAAACGACGTAAGAAATGAAAAAAATAGGAGTCATAGGCTCTCGCAATTTTAATGATTATAAATTTGCCGAAGCTGAACTTAGTCGTTTGAGGCAGGGACAAAGAGTTATCATTGTTTCTGGTGGGGCTAGAGGCGCAGATAGAATTGGTAAGTTATATGCGGAAAACTGTAATCTTGATTATTTGGAGTTCCTTCCTGATTGGGAGGTTCATGGGAAAGGCGCGGGATTCTTGAGAAATACTGATATTGTGAATGCCTGCGACGAAGTAGTGGCTTTTTGGGATGGCGAAAGCAACGGAACACGCGATTCCATACGAAAAGCCCAAAAAATGAGAAAACACACTCACATTTACTACGTTTAACTCTTGACAAAACCAGAAAAATACGCTATATTTAACTTTATTATGAAAAACTCGAATTTAATCGAAGACGACACTGATAAGTGGTTTGGTGGAAACGGGGTAGTTCATCTTGTTCACAACTCCAAAAAGAAAAGCGCGGCAGATGCCAAATATTACTACGTTCGCGTTAAGGCAAGGGGCCGAGGCTATGACGATTTGATGCTCACTGAGGAAGAGTATCGCAACGTAACTCAGCGAGGCTTGAAGAACAAGGAAGATATTCCGAAGAAAATGACGATTAAGGATTTCTTCAAAACCATTTTCAGCTAATGTCAGAGGAAAAAGAAAAGTCATCAAAGCAGCAGGCTAAGGAAGACAAAGAGAAGGAATTGTATTTGGCTAGGTTGGACTCGATTGTTCGACATATCCAAAATGTACAATCCAACGCTTTGCTCCTAGCTGAACGCTTGATTGAGCAAGACGGCGAGAACGAATTGGCTCGCCAGCTTGTTGCAAATAGTTTGGAGCATGATAAGTCCAAATTGTTTGGTATCGAATGGGACTATCTTTTATCTGATGACAAGGCGAAGCTCAAAATGGCAATCGAGCAACACAATCGGACTAACGCTCACCATCCCGAGCATTGGGGCGGCATAAAGGAAATGCCGAGGGTATTTTTGGCCGAAATGGCTTGTGACATTAAAGCGCGTTCTTCTGAATTCGGAACGGACGTTAAAGATTGGGTAAAAAACGAAGCAACCAAGAAATACGAAATAACACCAAATAGCAAAGCATATAAAGACTTAATGTATTTTCTGAATTTACTTTTAGAGAATAAATTCAAATCACTCGGATAATTATGTACCAAAAAGAAAAAACCTTCAATATTCAGCTAATGCTCGCCCAGAAACTTCCTTGGATCATGGAGAACGATCCAATGGGCAATGGCGAAGCAATCAACACAAAGGAATACTGGAACGCATGGCGCGATATTATCAAGTCCAGACATGGAGATTTCTACGAGGACAGCGCGACGTATCCTTTTGATGCAGTTGAATTTTCCGAGAAGTATAAGGATCAGTTCGCATTTTCAGCGAATCTGCGAGTTGATGACATGCACGGGAATCGTATATTTTTTACGAGTATTTTTCAAATCTCAGAAAGCGTTCATATTTACAACACTTATGGGGTGAAGGAAAAGCCGCATGAGCAACTTGTTGTATTTTCCAAGTTCCTTTCTCCTACCGCAAAGGAATGGAAGGATTTTGTTTTGACTAACGAGGAATTGTTTGTCGATCCAAATGAAGAAGTTTCAATGGGATTCGGCGCGAACGGTGGCGGCGGATTCGGAGGATTTGGTAGCTAACTATGAGAACATGGTGTGATACATTAGAGGCAATGAGGAAGTGCTACGAGACTCGTAATTTTTCGGGTCTGCTTGGCCTCATTGAAGAACAACAGGACATGGCTAACCGCATGGAGTCTGCGCTTGAACAACAAAAGAGCTATCGTTTCTATCGGGACAAAAAAAAGGAAACAGAGAAGGAATATAAAGCAATTTTAAAAGAAGTTAATAAGCTCCGTAAAAAGGCAGGCAAGCCAGCAATCGAAAAGAAAACATCGTGGTTTTGAACAAAGAAAAAGGACGATGAAAGACTGGATTAAAAAATTTAAAGGTATCTTCGACAAGAAAAAGCAGGAAGACAAGGAAAAGGAATTTCTTGAGAAGATTCAAAAGAAGTTCGAGGAAAAGCGTAAGCCAAGAATCGAGGAACAGAAGCAGAAAGAGGAAGACGCGATTGGTGATGCCTTGGGTGTCTTGAATGATTGGCACAGCGCATTTGGTGGTACCGGAGCAGCAGATGTTATTGATGAAATTGATGAATTAATGAAGGAAATGAAGAACACTACTCCAGAAGAACTAAAACAATATCAAAAGGAAATAAACAAATTGACTGACGAAGCCAAGAAACTTCAAAAAGACATGGCTGCGGCGGCAAAGCAAGTTACTGTGACTGGCGCTTATGAAAAAAATCTCCATCTGCCAGTTAGCGGAGTATTTAGAACGGGGGATTTCGAGAAAGCTGCCGAAGAAATGCAGAAAGCGCAAAAGGACGCCGAAGAAAAGCGAAATCGCAACCTGATTGATGACTACAGAAAAGCCTTGACTTAATCTGAAAAATTAGTATATTAGTATTAGTATGAGGCAGCTAAAGAAAAATAGAGGCAAGAGGGAATTCAAGAACACCAAGAGGGGTCATAACAAGTTTTGGAACATTGAATGGCATTGGACGCCAAGTTCAGGAAAAGGAACTGTTAAGACCACTTGGGGGCGTATTGGTGCGACTCCTACTAGCAACTCCAAGCAGTATCGTAGTGCCGGTGCGTTGGAAAATTTTGTCAATGCAAAAGTCAGGGAAAAGCTTCAAAAGGGTTACAAAGAAGAAGCCAACTCTTTGACCAAAAACAGAAAAACATTGTCAGAAAAGGATCTCGTAGCTTATTATAAAGAGCTATGTGGAAGCAAGCCTGCATAATAATTGCGATTTTGCTTGTTTTTGTGGGTTGTGCTACCCCGCCGCCCACAGAAACCTCATTTCCACACCCTTATAGGACGAATTTAGTTGTCGATGTTTATAAATCGGGATTTACAAATATAGGTCCGGTTTACATTGAACGTCAATTTTCTGAGCATGAGCAAGAAATTGGCACTTACGCCTACAATTTCATCAATTCTTTGATTGGGTCGAAATACGAACCCGATTTGACCAAATATTACTGGACAACCAATCTCCCGCCAAATATCCTTGGTGTCGCGCCCACAGATCACAGTTGTAACGATGGGAAAGTAATTTTAATTAATAAAAACATCTGGCCGCAACGTCGTCCTGATGAGGTTTTTGATATTTACAAATTTCACCAATTTGGAATCACCATTGTCCATGAATGGCTTCATTACTACCACCACCTTGAACATCCTCAAGTTCAAATGCTTTGCGATTGGCCTGCGGGTTATGCATTAAAAGAAATGCTCAGTACAAACACTTTAGACTTGATTCGACAGTAAAAGTATGCCATAATGGGTTAATGCCTTATGAAGCAACAGGGAAATTACGGTATAGCCGCAATTGGGTGGTTCTTGATGTTCACCCTTCTATCGCTGCGTATTATCGTTCCATTATTCGTCGTCTTCATTGGGTTGTGCCAATTGGCTCTTACCACGGCGACCACATCACAGTCGTAGCTGGCAAATACCAAAAGCCAAAGAAAAATTACGGTTATCGTGATGGAGAACGCATTTGTTTCACATACGGCAAATTGATGACCGAAAACAATTCCTACTATTGGTTGCAAATCGTAGATGACTCTGAACTGCGCGACATTCGTTTGAATTTGGGTTTGGAACCAACTCCATTTTACCCATTTCACTTGACAGTTGGACACGTTGACGAAAATCACCTAAAAAGGGTTGACTTTCGTTGAAAAGTCTGCTATATTTTGAAGATGCAGCGTCATCCGAGGACAATTTACAATGAACCAAACTAATACAAATAAGCTCGTAAAGAGTTACCCAAAGATATTCAAGAATGTCGGTGGCGACAGAATGGTAACTTGTATGGCTTTTGGGTTTGAGTGTGGCGACGGATGGTATGATCTGTTAAATGATCTGTGTGCAAATATACAGAAGCTCATGGATGATTATGGATTTGAGATTGTAGCCGATCAGGTAAAAGAAAAATTTGGCGAATTGAGATTTTATTATCATTTTGAGGGTTATCATGGTGTTCCCGAGGAAGTATTAAAAACTGTTGAAAAATTAATTGACCGAGCAGAACATTTGTCAAATTCAACTTGTGAAAAATGCGGATACGAGGCAGAGCTTTCAATTCGCGGAATGTATTATCAAACTCTTTGTGCGACCTGTCGTGGCACAGAATTTAAATTAGCAAATAATAATCAATAATGAATTTATTTTTAGATGACGAGAGAAATCCAATGGATGTTACATGGGTGAATTTACCTTTGTGTCATTGGACGATTGTAAGGTCATACGACGAATTTACAGCGGCGATCAGAGAGAACGGCTTGCCCGAGGTTATTTCGTTCGATCATGATCTGGGTGAGGAAGCATATACCCATGCTTTCGCGAACAACCTTGAATTTTTTAACTATACTGCCGTCAAAGAGAAGACGGGCTATGACTGCGCGATGTGGTTAGTGAATTATTGTTTGGACCGGAGAATCGCTTTGCCAAAATATTACGTTCATACAATGAATCCAATTGGAGCAGAAAACATCATCAAATTATTCGAAAGTTACCAAAGGTTTGACTATGAAGCTTAATGAAATCAAATTAGTTTTAGAAGGAATTGTAGAGCAGTTGGACGAACTGGAGTTCGAATTTTACGACGCTAAGAATTCTGAGGACTTTAAAGACGTTAAAGAGGGTGCGATTATCGCTCTTGATGAAATAGAGGAAATTGTAGAGCGCGATGAAGCGTTGCGCGATGTTATGAGGGTTAAAGATGAAAATTGATAATTGGAGAAACGCTGGACAGCGCGAAAGAAAGTCATGGGAGGAAACCGCAGTAGCTTTGGCGAAAGCAATCGCCGCACTACGATCTCCTGATCCTTATGTTCAGGTCGGGGCTTGTGGGATCAAGTATAATGGAGAATTTATTTTGGGCTACAATGGCCCACCTTCAGGGGTTGACGTTGATTGGAGGGATAGAGACGGCAGGCGCAAATATATGCTTCACGCTGAATACAATGTCCTCAAAAGAGTCAATGCTAGTGAATTGAAAATTTTGGCAGTCACGCATTTGCCTTGTGAACCATGTATGTTGAAAATTGCAGATAAAAAGGTTAATAAGGTCTATTATAATGAGGACCACGCTACAGAAACCTACGGCTACGAAGGCCGTTTGGAATTGGCAGAGTCTTTAGGAATAGAACTTGTAAAACTATGAAAGCCGACCTACAGGGATTTGTAAAAGAAGAAACCGGAAAATTCAGCGCGACCAGATTAGCCTTTGTAGCATGGTCATTGATTGTTCTCGTTATGTGGGCAATCGTTTCCTATCAACAAGGCGAATTAGCTGAAATTAACAACTCAATAGTCTCAATCTTGGGCGTTTTCATGTCTGGTAAAGTCGTCCAGAGATTCGGGGAGAAAGACAAAAATGGTAGCAAAGAAGAAGGTGCCGCGCAAGGGGCGTAAAAGAAAACCTTGGAAAGTGGAAGTTTTTCTTGACGGGAAGCGAAAAGGTTCCTATAATGGGGAGCAGTTAGTAGAAGCACTAATAGCAGCAGAAGAAAAGATACTTTATGGAAACAAAGAAGACGAGACGATATAAGAGCGCACACATCGCTCTTGATTTCGACAAGACGCTTTTCCACCATGAGAGCAAGTGGGGTATCTCCAAGATCGGGAAGCCGATTCAAAGCATGGTTGACCGCGTGAAGCATTGGGTAAATCTTGGACATAGGATTACCATTTTCACGGCGCGTATGTGTCCTGTCGGTCCTCGCGGCGAAGATCGTTCAGATCAACCCGAGGAACAGAAGAGACAGATTCAGGATGCACTTGAGTCTATTGGTCTGCCAAGGTTTGATGTAACTTGTATGAAGTTATCCTCTTTTACTCATTTCGTTGACGACAAAGGATACCATGTCAAGCGTAACACAGGTTTTCTGTTGGCTGACAAATATCTAGGACTAGAATAAATGGAGATATTTTATTTAATATTAATTATTTGGGCTTGTTTGGGTCTTGCGGCAGCAAGTAATGATTTTCTTCCCGAAGGTCCGATTGGAGCGTTCCTCGCTGGCCCAATTATTTGGATAGTTCTTTTCTATGTCTATTTTATAGAAAAATGAGAAAGAATATTTATTATAGTTTTTGCAAAGAAACCCCTCCAAAGGTAAATATTTATACTGATGGATCAAGCTTGGGTAATCCCGGCGACGGAGGTTGGGCGGCAGTTCTCGTTCAGGGCAAGAATCGAAAAGAATTGTCTGGATATGAGCCTGACACTACCAACAATCGTATGGAGGTAATGGCAGTCATCGAGGGCTTAAAAGCTCTAAAAAGACCATGCTATGTTTATTTGGTGAGCGATTCCAAATATGTCATCAACGCAATTAATAATTGGATGGATGGTTGGGAGAGTAAGGGCTGGAAAGACGCCAAAGGCAAGCAAATAAAAAATCTTGAATTGATGCAGGAGTTGAATGAACTTCGTAAAAATCACGAAATTCAGGCAAAATGGATCAAGGGTCACGCTGGTCACAAAGAAAATGAACGTTGTGACAAATTAGCTGTTGCAGCGGCCAAGCAAAAGGGAAAATGAAAGAAATAGAAATTACTCACGCAATGCTTATCCGAGCGAGAAATCGGGCAGCTAAACTACCAAAACTCAAAAACTCAATCAGAAACCAAAAAGGTAAATTGGTTGGGCTACTCGGAGAAGAGATTGTCAAGAAATTTCTAGGCATTCCAGTCAAACAAGATAAAGCTAGTTATGATTATGACTTGATTGATTGGGGCGATCAAAAGATTGAAGTCAAGACAAAAGAAAGATCAGTCGCGCCGAAACCGGAATATGAGTGTTCAGTCGCGCTTTACAATGCGAAGCAGGATTGTGATTTGTATGTTTTTGTTTCTGTGCTGAATGATTTTTCAAAGGGTTGGGTTTGCGGTTGGTTAAGTCCCGAAGATTTTAAAAAGAAAGCAAAGAAGTTCAAGAAGGGAGACAAAGACCCATCCAACAATTTCACTTTTCGGGCAGACTGTTACAACATCAAAATTAAGGATTTAGATTATGAAGAATAAAATTCTTTGCAAAACCAAAGTTTATCTGGCTGGAAATTTAGAGAACTCAAATTCAGAATTTGAGTCTTGGAGAAACAAAATCACCCGCGAGCTAACAGATTTAGGTATAATTGTTCTTGACCCTACCCAGATTGTTTTTGAGGGGCAACCCATTGAAACAGAAGATGACAGAAAAAGACTTAAAAAGCTTCGTTCCGAGGGAAAGCATCAAGAGGTCGCTGATTATATGATTCAGGTTGTTCAGAAGGATTTGAGACAGATTGATTTGAGTGATTTTGTAATTTTTTATTTTCAAGTTTCAAAACCTACTTTTGGGACTCCACATGAATTAGCGGTTGCAATTCAACAAAAAAAACCAATTTTTATTGCTATTCATGAAGGAAAAGAAAATACCCCCTTGTGGTTTTACGGTATTGTGAAAGAAAAATATATTTACAATTCACTTGACGACGTTGTAGAAATGCTTCATAATATAAACGAGGGCAAAGTGTCAATCGACTCTAGTCGCTGGAAACTTTTAAGGCACGAATATAGATAAAAAGTGTAATAATTACTATGAAGCAGGTAAAAATTATTGAACCGGACGCTCGAAAAAAGAGCGATATGGAATGCCGCAAATGCGGATTGAAATATACACAGCAGCACTATAGGATTCTAAGAGATGCTAAAAAGTTGATTTATTTCTCTCTTGATTTTGACGGTAATCCGAAGGTTAAGCCAGTCTGTCATCAGTGTCTTAGAGAAGCGGCATTAGAACTTAACAACAATGAACCAACAGAAGTTGAGATTCATTCAAAGTTAAACAAAAAAACCATACATACATTTTATGCCAACAGTAGAGACAGACAAGAAGGATGAACCTCATAAGTTTAGAGTCAAAGGAGGAAACTGGTATGTCGATATTGAAATGAATGTCGAAGATTGGGATTCCCTTGACGGGGTTCTTATGGAAGCCGCCACTAGGGGAGTTGAGTCTTACCTTGGGGGAGAATACGTTATTGAAGACAAGGATCGTGGCGTAACAGGCTTTGGAATTTTGGTTACAGTAGAACATTTGGATACAGAAACCGAGTGGGCAGTTCCCGCCGACGATGTTCTCTATAACGCATCAAAACACGAACTAGGAAAAAAGGTAACTAAGCGCATTAACAAGCGCAAAGGACAATGAAAACGCATAGCTCAATTGACAAAAAAAGTGGTAAGTGGAACATCTGGATCACAAACGATGATTACGAGACGTTTCAGGGGGTAATAACAAGCCAAAAGAAACCTAGTGAAAAGGAAATAGTTGAAGCCTATAATTCACGTCCTAACACATTTAGGAATCTGAGTTATGGGGATTCAGACGAATAAATATAAAGCTTTTGTATTCCGAGTAAGTGCCTTCTTCGCCTTTTTGGGAGTTGGCGTCCCTGTTATTTTTTTTGCAGTTCTATGCTTTGTCTATTATAGACTTTTACGTGAAACGGACATCGATCAGCAAAAGCGCAAGCAAGTTCGCTAGTGGCATCCTCTAGGATATTTACTCCTGCCATGCGAATGGGTTTTCCGTTTTCATGGATGCAGTTACCGACTCCGACTACCCATCTCCATTCGCCTTTGTGCATTACTCTGAAACGGTAAAAATATCTATAAGCTTCATCCTTCATGCATTTTTTGATTTCCTGAGCCGTTTTTTCTATGTCTTCGGGGTGAAGCCTGCTTTTCCAAGCTTCATAATTATTAGAAAATTCACCGGGAAAGCAGTCATAAATTTCGAACATATTATCGTCCCAATTCAAGTTGTCGTTGACGATGTCCCAGTCCCAAATTCCGACATAGCTAACATCAAGAGCAAGCTTACGTCTTTCCTCAACTTCTTGGAGTTTTTGTGTAATTTTTTGTAAATCTCCCATTTTAAAACTTTAAAACTAAAGCAACAATACCTGAAATTACTGCAAAAATTACAATCGTAGCCGCTCCCCAGACAAGTTTCTGAATTGGACTGAATTGATCTTTGGAAGTATAGTTCTCTTTAACTTCTTTTAGAACTTCGACTTTGAGGTTGGCGTTATTGACTTTTTCCTGTCCAATTTCTTTTTCTAGTTCTTCAACTTTCGCTTTCACGTTTGTTACATCTTTAGCCACAGTTACAGCCTCCCTAACATCGTCGTGAATAGACTTTACATCGTTATCCAACGAGTCAAGCTTCTTGATAACAATGTCGCGCCATTCTTTTTGTAGTTGTTCTTCTGAGTCTCCCATAGTTTCTCCTATTTAAATATACACTTCCTAAAAATAAAATGCGATTTTGAGCTTGTTTTTTCCTAAAATGTGTAATATATTATGAGAAGATTAATGACAAAGAAGAACAGACCGTCGAAGACGAAGAGGCGTGGGAAGAATATCTTTGGCTCATGCTCCACAACGAGAATCATCCAAACGAATAAAAATTAATTAATATGAATGGCAAAGGCGACCGACCAAGGAATAATACCTCTAAGCAATTTCGATCTAATTACGATGATATTGATTGGGGCGAAAAAGATGAAAAGCCCACCTATGAACAGGAACTTCGGGCCAAGAGGATGAAAAAACATCAGCAGGTTTCCATAAAATCTAATATAATAGATGAATAAAGAACAAGAGTTTTGGTCTTATTTTAATGGAGACAAAAATATGCCTGATTTAGATTTACCAGAAGATATTATCATTGAGCCAGAGGTTCAAGAGGAAGCACCGAAGCGCGAAGTCAAGGATGAAGTTGATGTCGCGTTTAATTTTGCGTTCGTTGGTGCAGGACAGGGAGGCTCAAGAATTGCTGAGACATTCCACAAGATTGGATACAGAAAGATCGCGGCAATCAATACAGCCCAACAAGATTTAAACTCTATTAGTTTAGAGAATAAAAAGTGCATAGGAGATGGTGGCGCGGGGAAAGACCCAAGTGTAGCAGAGAAGCTATACAATAATAATAAAGAGGACATTTTGGACTTCTTGAAATACTCCTTTGGTGAAGAAGTTGACAAGGTTTTCGTTTGTGTTGGTGCAGGAGGCGGCTCCGGTGCTGGTTCAATGGAAGGTCTTGTTCATACATCAAAAGAGTTACAAGAAGCGTACAAAAGTCGATCCAGTAAAGTTGGGGTCATACTCGCGCTTCCTAAATACTCCGAAGGCAAGAGAGTCTGTGCTAATGCAGTTGAGACTCTTAACAAGGCGCAGAAGTTAGTAGAGGAAGGAATTGTAAGTCCTCTTGTTATTGTTGATAATGAGAAGATTTCTAAGTTCTATCCTAGCTTGTCTGTTGCTAAGTTCTATCCTACGGCGAATCAGAGTGTGGCGGGTATTTTCCACCTGTTCAATTTGATTTCCGCAAAGGATTCATCCTATAGCTCATTTGACCAGAAGGATTATCAGTCTGTCCTTGAGAGCGGCAACATTATCTTTGGAACGTCGAAGGTTAAGGATGTTTCAGACGCAGTAGGAATTGCAAGGTCGGTTCGTGAAAACTTGAAAAATAATCTGCTATGTGGCGGATTTGATCTCAAGACAGCGCACATGGCGGCTGCGGTTGCTATTGCTAACGATGAAGTTTTGGGTGATTTGCCTGAGTCTCATTTGGATGGTGCATTTGAACAGTTGAATAGACTGCTTGGGGAAGGCTCTACAGTTCATCGCGGAGTTTATTCAGGTAACAAACCAGACCTCAACATTTTCACAGCAGTCGGTGGACTTGCTGCGCCTGAGGAAAAGATTACTGAGTTAAAGTCTCAGACTTAATAAAACAAACTGCGGAACATTCCTTTTAGGAAGAACCAAAGCTTGGAGAATTGGCCGCGTTTTAAACAACACCAGAAACATTTAACGTGCATAGAGAGATGTTCGACGCTCACATAACAGATTACACTAAGGAAAAAGATGACGACTGTGATAATTGTAATTTTATGTGTTTTAATTCTTTGTCTTGTACGTTTAAATGTGTCAACTGCAAAGCAATATGACAGACAATGGCTGAAAACGAAGGCTTATGAGAACCTTCTTTTGGAGATTCAGAAGAAAAGTCGCGAGCCTTCAATAAAGCTTATGGCGCGTAAAAGGTATAAATAATGAATCGCAGAGATTTTCTTAAAGTTGGCATTGCAGGAGGCTTAACATTAAGCCCTTTGAATCTTGCTGCTCAAAATAATTTACCTGCCGCTAATAGTGTTATTCAAATTTATCTTCCCGGTGGCTTGGCTCACCAAGAAAGCTGGATTCCAGTTGAAGATGCTCCAATTGAATATCGTGGTCCGTTTGGTCACATAAAGACTAAAATTGACGATGTTAGATTCTCTGAAAATCTAAAGCAAACAGCCCAAATATCAGACAAATTAACTGTTTTGCGTTCTATGACTCATGGCGAGGCAGCGCATGAAAGAGGGACGCATAATATGTTTACGGCTTACAAGCCTTCTCCTGCCTTATCTTATCCGAGCTTTGGCTCTTTAGTTTCCCATCAATTAGGAGGCAGGAAGAATTTACCTCCTTACGTTGCGATTCCAAATAAACCGAACAATTACGCGGGATCGGGTTATCTTTCTTCTTCTTTTGAACCTTTTGGATTAGGTAGCAATCCTGAGAGTTCTAGTTTCAAAGTAAGAGATTTAGAATTGCCAAATGGCGTTACGACAAATAGATTCTCAAAACGTAGGTCTATGATTGAAGCGGTTGACTCACATTTTATGAAGATGGAGCGAGCAGACGCTTTAAATGGAATGGATTCTTTCTACAATCAGGCTTACAAGTTAATGAGTAGCGAGAAAGCTAAAAGCGCGTTTGATCTTAGTTCAGAATCGTTAAAAATGAAGGAGTTTTATGGAAATAATGCTGCGGGGCAGAGATTTTTGCTTGCTCGTAGGTTGGTTGAATCTGGCGTCCGTTTCGTTACGGTGACTTATGGGGGTTGGGATCATCACGATGGAATTGAAAATGCAATGGCTCGTCAGATGCCTACATTTGACAAGGCATTCGCAGCATTAATTATTGATTTAAATAACAGGGGCTTGCTGGATTCTACTTTGGTTACGGTGACTTCTGAGTTTGGAAGGACTCCAAGAATCAACAATAGGGCTGGGCGCGATCATTGGCCCCAATTGTTCGGGGCGGTCATGGCTGGCGGTGGAGTAAAGGAGGGGTTCTCCTACGGAATCCCCGATGCGACAAGGAGCGTCGTGGACGAGAATCCCGTTTCACCAGAAGATTTCGGGTCAACCATCTACCATTTGATGGGAATTGATCCAAAGAAAACGATTTATACAGAGGATAAACGGCCAGTTGTCATTGTAAACAATGGTCGAATTTTGAATGAAATAATCTCTTGACATTTTTTGAGAAGTGTCGTAGAGTAGTAAACATCGAAGCAAGTGCTTCTGGTTGCGGGGATGATGTCATCGAACGACATTAAAAGTTCGTGGTGGAGGCGGCGAAAGCTGCCCCAAGTTGTTAAAGCATGTTGAAATTGAATCCTGCCGACTACGATGGCCCTGAAAAGGAACCTCTGCTTTAACAATTTGAAAAAAAATAAAAAAAAAGATTTGACAATTGAATAAAGAATGACTATTATAGTTTAAGCATTAAGAACATTTAAAGAAAGACAAAAAAGCAATTATGCGGTTTCTAGAAGTAGAGTTAGATATAAACGGTGAAGCGGGATTCGAAGAAGAGGTTTCCGCTAGCGAGATTTCTGCGCCAGAAGACTCCGAGTATTTGGACTTTGGAGAAATTTCAGAAGACTATGAAATAGTAGCCGCAGAAACAAAAAAGAAGGTCAAACTAAACAAGCCTTTTAGAACGCCAAAAGGACCAAA
>Ga0070749_10001325_pt1 | contig 16797 bp, 19 predicted proteins | sample VirMetDEL_Nov_18_FD_75180 | JGI IMG/M metagenome (GOLD analysis project Ga0070749, IMG submission 75180) | Aqueous microbial communities from the Delaware River and Bay under freshwater to marine salinity gradient to study organic matter... | ecosystem: Environmental > Aquatic > Marine >...
CAAGCACATGCAAGCCGAGAGCATCACACCCCAAGCGGTGATCGTGTTTACCGATGGCTATCTGGGTGGGCAGTGGGGTACGTGGTCGTGCCCTGTGCTGTGGTGTCTGCTCAACAATGACCGAACCGTTCCCGACAACGGCAAGTTACTCAGAATCAACAACCTGTAAGTGGAGGATGTATGGGCAAGATAACAAACATAATGGCGCGTAACCACGTGCAGCAGCGAGCGCCGTTCATTGGCAACAATCTACATGCTGAGTGGATGGGTATGGACACAGACTACCCGCGTTACTGTGTCTTCTCCTACAGCAGGGATTGGCCATTGTTTGTGTGGGAGAACGGTACGTGGTACGAGAACGTGGATCGGTGCAGTGTAACCACAAGCAAGCATAAGAATCAGACGCATCCGATGGAGGAGACGATGCTGATGACAGTGGAGAACATGCGTGTGCTCACGCATAAGGGGATTGTTGGAGTGGCCATCAATCCAAACTAAATGTTATGGAGTTCCATAACAAACCAAGGAGACTGATATGAGTTATGTGCAACGGTATTACAAGCATGTGTTGGTAGACGATGTGATCGAGATGGATCTGGATACTGCGATTGATGTGCACAGAATGACATCCGAGATGATTGAGTTTTGTAGGGAGGTTAGCAAAAAACTACGTGGTGTTAAGTTCGCTGCGTACAATTGCAACAGTGCGTACGTGTACTACCCGCAAGATAAGTACGTGATGGGTCGTGTTGGTTACGGCTGGATCATGAAGACGAACGACGAGCCTAGGTACTATGTGTACTCTCGTTTAATCCGTAATGAGAAGTACGACTACGGTGACAGTCACTTTTTTACCAGGATACGTGGCAACCTCAAAACTGCAGTGCAATGCGCCTCCGCAACGCTACGTTCATACAGTGATGCAGACCAGCTAAATGCTACCTTCCCGAAACTAGTCAGTGCGTTAGACGATCAGAAAAATACCGTAGAGCAGGAGGCAAGTACGCATCGACGTAAGATCATGATCGACTCCGACAAACTTAGACAAGAGCTTAAAGCTGCTATCGACTACGGCTATCAGTTCAACGATCCTGAGTTTCAAGAAGCTGTGTTGGCGTGGTCTAACTGTCACTCCATATCAACCCGTCTCAAGAGCAACAAACTTGCTATGTACTTTGTTGACGCGAGCAAGTCTGGTTTGTTTAATGTGCAGCACATTGCCGATTCCAGTGGCATACAAGTTGACCTGTACAAACAGCAGCCCCATCAGAGCTACACCGAAGAAACACTGCCCGAGTACATTGCGGGTAAGCTGGCTGTGTTATCAATGATGGAACCGAAACACTTTATCGAAGGTGTTGGTATGCGGCTAGATGGCGGTATGTTTTATGTCGTTGCAGAATAGTAGTAATGAGCAACCAACAATACTTCGTGTCGAGATAAACTTGAAAACAAATTTTGTTTCGGTAGATTGTTTTGAAGAAGTGAATTGTGTTGACAAAAGTGTAATTGGTTACTACGGTAGCCCAGACGATCTACCTGAATGGGTGCAGAACAAATTAGCTGTGCTCATGACGGTAGATAGTACCCCGCCAACACAACCCGTGGAGGGGGTTGGCCAACGAATATCCCGAAACGTGTTTTGGGTGTACTGGAGTCCCGTCTATGAATGACGATCAAGAAGAAAGAATGGTCCGTGCGATAGAGCGCATAGCTAGAAGTCTGGAAGGACTTGAGGATGTACTGGTGCGCTTGCATGAACTAGTCGAAGATAAACTGGAGGAGGAATGATGCAAAACGTATTAGACCTTGCGGAAAATCGTAACAATAAGAAGTGGTCTGCAGAAGACACGAACATATTGCTGGCCATGCAAAACAAGGGGTACTCGTTGCCCAGGATTGCTAAAGAGCTAGGCCGTTCCGAGAAAGCGGTAACGATGAAGTTGAGCAAGCTGCGCAGAACCTTGAGCACTTCGATTAGGCGAACAAAGCGTAAGAAGTATACGAAGACCGGTAAGTATAAAAAGAAAGTCGCACCGCCAATAGTCCAGCAGCAAGAAGTTTCGGTAGCCTTACAGAAGCGTGTGCTACCACAGAAGAAAGAACCGTCGTTTTGGCAGAGAGTATTTGGCAAGTCGGATGAGGTCGAGATCGGTATGGTACTGCAAGAAGTTAAAGAGGTACGCAGTAAGCTGCGGATACTTGAGGCTTCGCATCTTAAATTACTTAGGGACTTAGGCGTGGAGGAACAATGAAATTAGTTAGAGGTACTTACACAGACGCAGATGGTTATAAGCATTGTGTGTACGCCAGTAATGGCCCACAGGTGGAGCGGATAATCCGTGAAGCTAACGGGTGGGGCACACGTGGCTGGAAAGAAAAGTGTGGGTTGGAGCTTGAACTGTTTGAGTTTGATGCCAGCAAGACTGGGTTGATCGAAGCGTTACGGCTTGGCTACACCGATGGTTTGGTATCTACGCTTGATACCAGTTCTCGCGTAAAGGAGAAGCGCAGTGCGTAAAGCGCCAGAGCAGCAAAAGGTGGTGCCTGTTGTCAAGCATACAAAGCAAGGCAATGGCAAAGCAAAGACCAGTTCGATGAACAAGTATGAACGACGTTCTTACAAGAAGTACCGAGGGCAAGGTAAATGACACCGGAGTCAAAGGTAAAGAAGGTAGTGGTTCAGCAGCTTAAGTTGATGGGTGCATATTACTTCTATCCTGTAACTGGAGGATACGGACGGAGCGGAGTGCCCGACATCGTTGGGTGTTACGAAGGTAAGTTCTTTGGGATCGAATGCAAGGCAGGTAGTAACAAGCCAACAGCCTTACAGAGAAAGAATCTTGAGGACATATCAAGACAGAACGGACTCGCATTGGTCGTAAACGAACACAATATGTGGGATGTAGGTCAGTGGTTGGCTGAAGCAACAGCAACGCCAGCACAATTAAACTTAGATATCAACTAGGAGAACGACATGGCAGGAGGTAGGCCAAACAAGAAGGCAGTATTGGTGCAGGAACTATTGAAGAAAGATCCTACTGCTAAAAATCAAGATATAGCTGAGAAGGTTGGGTGCTCGGCGTATTACGTGGCTAAGATCCGACGCGAATCGACAGAAGCGGCAACGTTGGGATCGGTACGAAAGACTAAGAAAAAGTCGTTACCAATAACTGAGCCTAGGCAAAGTGATGACGATTCGGAGTTTAGTTACCACGAAAAGAGGATCATAGACCGTTTAGGTTTTGGTGATACGGAACGTAAGACAGCATTTGATACGGGATATCCTATGTCTCTCGTTAAGAAGACTAAAGAGAAGGCAATAAAAAAGTACGGAGACACCAATGGGCGAGAGAAGCGCTTTTTGGGTATGAAGCCCTTGAATCCAAGTATAGGAGTCCTGAGTACAGTCGCGCAGGTTTGTTGGATCAAGCGAAAGAGATCATCACCAAGGATCGGCAGAACACGCATGGTCATCCTGAAGATAGCTTTCGTAGGATTGCAGATCTATGGAGCGGCTACTTAACTGTGGGGGTGCATGAGGAAGATGTGGCCGTAATGATGGCGCTAGTCAAGGTGGCACGTATCATGGAGAACCCACGCCATGCTGATAACTGGATCGACGGTGCTGGATATTTCGCTTGTGGTGGAGAAGTAGCTCTACGCAAGAAGTAAAGACTACCAGGCGGCAACGTTTCTAGTGTGTCTTGAGAACCGCCATAACAAAGCTAAGACTGACACCAAGGGGGTGCGAAGCCCCCAACCTAATTAGTTATCGCTAGGCAAAACATGAAACTTATAACCATAGATTTCGAGACGTACTATGACAAGGAATACTCTTTATCTAAGATGACCACGGAGGAGTACGTTCGGGACGAAAGATTCGAGGTGATCGGTGTTAGTATCAAAGTTAATAACGAAGCTACAGAGTGGGCTAGTGGTACTAGAAAGCAGATTCAAGAATATCTCAATTCATTCGATTGGGAAGACGCTATGGTACTGGCTCACAACACTATGTTCGACGGTGCTATTCTTAGTTGGCTTTTCGGTATCCGTCCTCGTGTATGGACTGACACTCTTTGCATTGCTAGGAGCATTCATGGGACTGAGGTCGGTGGTAGCCTTAAGGCCTTGGCTGAACGGTACGGAGTGGGAGCGAAGGGTACGGAGGTTGTGGCGGCGCTTGGAAAACGTCGATTAGACTTCACACCCAGCGAATTGTCCGCGTACGGGGACTACTGCGTTAACGATGTCGAACTCACATACAGGCTATTTGGCCTTATGAGTAAGCAGTATCCTGTAACCGAATTAAAAATTATAGACCTGACCCTCAGAATGTTCATCGAGCCGATGCTGGAACTGGACAAAAATCTGCTGGTCGAACACCTTGAAGGCGTGAAGCAGCGCAAGCAAGACCTGCTGGACGGGGTAGGCAAGACCAAGAAAGAGTTAATGAGCAACCCTAAGTTTGCTGAGTTGTTGCAGAATCTTGGGGTTATCCCGCCTATCAAGTTGAGCAAGACCACGGGGCTGGAGACGTTCGCGTTTGCTAAGACGGACGAGGACTTCAAAGCATTACAGGAACATGACGATGACAGGGTGCAAGCCCTTGTAGCTGCGCGGTTAGGTACAAAAAGTACGCTAGAAGAGACCCGCACCGAACGGTTTATTGCCATAGCGGAACGCGGCAAGCTGCCTGTACCTGTCAGATACTATGCGGCACACACTGGACGGTGGGGTGGGGATGACAAGATCAACCTACAGAACCTGCCTAGCCGTGGACCGAACGGTAAGAAGCTCAAGTCAAGCATCATTGCACCTGATGGATATATGCTAATTGACTGCGACTCGTCGCAGATTGAAGCGCGGGTACTTGCTTGGTTAGCTGGGCAGACCGATCTTGTTATGGCATTCCATAACGGTGACGACGTTTACAAGAAAATGGCTATGAGTATCTATGATTTGCCAGATGAAGAACTAGTCACGAAAGATCAGCGGTTTGTCGGTAAGACTACGATTCTTGGTGCTGGCTACGGCATGGGCGCGGTTAGGTTCAGGGAGCAGCTTAAAACCTTTGGGCATGACATGGAGCTTGAAGAGGCTAGGCGTGTCATCGATGTGTACCGTCGCACCAACGTCAAGATAAAGCAGTTGTGGAATGACTGCCAGAGCATGTTGAAGCACATGGTATCTGGGGAAGCCTTGATGGTAGGCGAGCCGCCAGTGCTGCGGATACACCCAGAAATCAACGCCATACGATTACCATCCAAGTTATTTATGCGGTACGATGGCTTACAGAAGGAGATGGATGAGCAAGGTAAAGTACAGTATTCTTACTATACGAGACGAGGCCGAAAGCACATATATGGTGGTAAGGTCGTGGAGAATCTGTGTCAGGCAATAGCAAGATGTATTATTGCGGAGCAGATGCTTAAGATATCTAACAAGTACCGCGTTGTTCTGACAGTACATGATTCCATAGTGTGCTGTGTACCGGAGGACGAGGTACAAGAAGCAAGGTCTTTCATAGAAGGCTGGATGCGTTGGGTGCCGGACTGGGCCAAAGGTCTTCCAGTAAATTGTGAGTCAGGGATAGGGAAATCCTACGGAGAATGTGAATGACCGATAGCAACGTGATCAACCTGAACGACTACCGTACCGAAGAACTGCTGTTCCATGTGGGGATCATTGAGAATACCCGCACTGATGGTTCGCGGGAGTTTGATGTGGTGCTGTATCGGGATGTTGATGGAGATAAGCAAACCCTGCGAATACCAGAGGACTGCATCCTACCCACGATTACTGCTTTATGTGACGCAGGTGTAGCCATAGCTACGGCGAAGGGAATTTATGAGTGATGTAGCTCCTTGGTCTTTTAGTAAGATCAAAGCATTCGAGCAATGCCCTAAGAAGTTCTATCACCTACGGGTAGCTAGGACTTACAAAGAACCAGAAACCGAGGCCATGCGCTACGGTACAGAGGTCCACGAGGCTGCTGAACACTACGTTCGTGATGGGGTAGAGCTTGCAAAACCCTACGAATATATAAAGGGTGCACTGGATGCCCTGAAAGCCAAGAAAGGCGAGAAGCTCTGCGAGTACAAGATGGGGCTGACTGAGAACCTAGAACCCTGTGGGTTCTTCGACGATGATGTCTGGTGGCGGGGTATAGCTGATCTTATTATCTTGGACGCAGAAGACAACCTAGCTTGGGTCATAGATTACAAGACAGGTAAAAGCGCCAAGTATGCAGACAAGGGGCAGCTAGAGCTTATGGCACTGGCTGTGTTTAAACATTTTCCTGTAGTGCAGACTGTGCGTGCTGGCCTGCTGTTCGTAGTTTCAAACGAGCTGATAAGGGAGACATACCAGTTACATCGCCAGTCAGAGCTGTGGGAGAAGTGGATTACTGACTTCATGGCCATGCGTAAAGCGTACGAGGTCAATGTATGGAACCCCAAACCAAGCGGTCTATGCAAGCGCCACTGCGTAGTGACTGAGTGTGTCCACAACGGGAGACATTGATATGCCCTATAAGAACAAACCAAGACCCTACAAGAAGGAATACCAACAACAGAAAGCAAGAGGTGAACATGCGGATCGTATGGAGCGCCAGCGTGCAAGACGGAAAGTCGACAAAACTGGAGTTGATAAGAACCGAAACGGCAAAGCCGACAAGCGAGAGGGTAAAGACATTAGCCACAATAGGATGCTTAGCAAGGGTGGCACCAACAAAGACGGGTACAAAATAGAGAGCAGTAGCAGGAACCGTAGTCGCAACGGGAAAAAACCTGCCAAGAGATGAGCAAGTCTGTGGAAGGGCTGTATGAAAGTTATAGACAACAAAGCGCTGCTGTTACGGCTGCGTAATCCGCAACGTGTAACGACGGTAATACCACGTAGCAAAGAGCTATCAGACAATCAAGTTGTGGTTAAGTGGGGCATCGATGAGTCCCATGTACTGAAGAACCTCAACATCAAAGTGCCATCACCTATCGAAGGCATTTACCAATGGACGGGGCAACACAAACCGTTCGGTCACCAAATTACTACTTCTTCGTTTCTTACAATGAATAAACGTGCTTTCTGCTTCAATGAGCAGGGCACCGGTAAGACTGCGAGCGCTATATGGGCCTCGGATTTCCTGATGAAACAAGGAAAGATTCGCCGTGTGCTGGTGATATGCCCACTATCTATTATGGATTCCGCGTGGCGCAACGATATGTTTACGTTCGCTATGCACCGCAAGGTAGATGTGGCTTACGGCAACGCAAAAAAGCGTAAGGAGATTATCGAAGGGGACGCCGAATACGTAATTATTAACTATGACGGGGTAGAGATTGTAGCTGGCGCTATTGCCGAAGGTAACTTTGACCTGATTATTGTCGACGAAGCAACCCACTACAAGAACGTGCAGACCCGCAGATGGAAGACACTAAACGCACTGCTCACACCTGATAAGTGGTTGTGGATGATGACGGGTACTCCAGCAGCACAAAGCCCTGTCGATGCGTATGGGTTAGCAAAGCTGGTTAATCCAAGCGCCGTGCCCAGACTGGCTAGTTCTTTCAGAGACCAAGTGATGTATAAGGTTACGCAGTTCAGATGGGTACCAAAGCCCGATGCTACTGATACTGTGTTTAGGGTACTGCAGCCAGCTATACGGTTCACCAAAGAAGAATGTCTTGATCTACCGGACATGGTGTACACCAAACGCCAAGTAGAGATGAGCGCCCAGCAGAAGCGGTACTACAAGAAGCTCAAAGAAGACATGATTATGCAAGCCGCTGGCGAAGAAGTTACGGCAGCAAACGCAGCAGTGAACATGAACAAGCTACTGCAGATATCGTCAGGTGCGGTCTACACCGATGGCAGAGAGACGCTAGAGTTCGATATCAAGCAACGGTACAGCGTCCTGCGGGAGGTCATAGACGAGTCGAGCAAGAAGGTACTTATCTTCGTACCGTTCAAACACACCATACAAATACTTTCGGACAGGTTGAACGAAGACAAAATAACTAATGCGATCATCAATGGTAGTGTGCCAGCGCCAAAACGGACTGAGATATTCAAACGGTTCCAAGACGAAGAACACCCACGAGTTTTGATTATTCAACCCCAAGCAGCAGCGCATGGTGTGACGCTGACAGCCGCTAACACTGTAGTGTGGTGGGGGCCGACTAGCTCCCTAGAAACCTACGCACAGGCCAATGCTAGGGTACATAGATCGGGTCAAGACCATAAGTGTACCGTTATACAGTTGCAAGGGTCGCCTGTAGAACAACGCGTATACGCACTACTCGATAACAAAATAGACGTACACACAAAAATAATTGATCTTTACAAAGAATTACTTGACTAGCGCAAAAAACTAAAATAAATTCAACCGAACGACACTGTGGAGGAGATCGTTATGGGAGACACCATCCCTGTTGGAAAACTCGTGCGCACTTACATGAAGATACGTGCAGCACGTTCTGAGCTTAAAGCCGAGTTCGAAGAAAAGGACAAAGGCTTAACTAAGCAGCTAGATATCATCAAGAAAGCACTACTAGACCACTGCAAAGAAACTGGGTCGACGAGCGTGCGCACCGAAGATGGTACTTTCTACCGAACCATAAAACGACGTTACTGGACTGATGACTGGGACTCTATGCACAAGTTTATCTTGGAGCATGGCGAACTTGGTTTGCTTGATAAGCGGATTAATCAGGCGAACATGAAGCAGTTCCTAGAAGAGAACCCTGATGTGGTACCCAAGGGTCTCAATGCAGATACCGAGTACGTCATATCTGTAAGGAAATCATAATGGAAAAGAAGTTTATTCAGATCGGGGCTTTGGCTAACAAGCTGCAAGTCTCTGTGTCGACGATCCGTGCTTGGGTACGGAAGGGGTACATACCCCACAACACCTATATAAAAATAGGTAATACCTACAGGTTTAGCGAAGAGGATGTGCTAGAGTCGATGCTCAACAATCGAACGGCCACAATGTCTGACGACGAAGCCTTCGAAGAAATAGAACAAACATTAACCACGATAGACGACGATTACTAAGGAGTTGTAGATGACCGACGTAAAATTATTTGAAGGCGGTAACAGCCTAATCGATGCTAGCTTATTTGAAAAGCTAAAAGACGTTAACGATAACCTGCTTGGTGGTGCTAGCACTGGCACAACGATCCGACGCATCAGCATCAATGGCGGTAAGTTCCGTCAAATGATTAACGGTGAGCAGATGGCAGTCAGTAAGCAAGACTACATGAACATCGTTATTGTTAATTCAGCACACATTGCTCGTACGTACTACGATAGCGAGTACAGCCCAGATAAAGTCACGGCTCCCAAGTGCTGGTCAGCAGACACCAAAACCCCTGCGCCAGAAGTACCAGAAGACCAGCGTCAGGCTAGCCGGTGTATGGATTGCCCTATGAACGTCAAAGGTTCTGGCCAAGGTAATTCTAGAGCTTGCCGATTCTCGCAGCGGTTGGCCGTTGTAATGGAAGACGATTTAGATAAGGTGTATCAGATCCAGTTACCCGCCACTAGTATTTTTGGTGATGTGAAGAATGGCAACATGCCTATGCAAGCCTACGCAAAGATGCTGGCTGAACACAAAGCGCCAGTGGTTGCCATAGTGACAAAGATGTTCTTTGACGAGAACAGCGCTACGCCTAAGCTGTTTTTCAGCCCTGTCAGGTCACTAGAAGAAGATGAGCTTAAGAAAGTACTTGAACTTAAGGAGCATCCAGATACTATAAGAGCGATCACGTTGACGGTTGCCCAATCCGATGGTGTCCAGAAGTCAAATGTCCAGGCTTTATTTGCCGACAAAAAAGAGGACGCAACGGTTACGGTCGAAGCTGTTGAAGCAGAAGCCACGGCAGAAGAAGTTGAAGAACCGAAAAAAGTAGTGAAGAAGTCTACCCCGCCTGCGAGCGAAGAAGCTGTAGACCTTGAGGGTGTCCTAGAAAACTGGGACGACTAACCACTACTAAGCAACACCACGGCAGTAAAATTTTTAAGGGTGTCCTTATGCCCCTGTCGTGGTGTCGCTCGGATTTGAGTAACGAGTATGGATACTGGTACATTTCTGCGGAGGGCACTGGGCGACGAAGGTCACTACTGCTTATTCGCATACTTCGGTAACAAGCTAATACAGAAGTTCTACCCAGACATTGAGACGTTAATACAGCAAGCACAAGAGAAAGACAAGGAAGGGCTAAACGCATTCTTCTCACTGGGTACTTTCGAAACAGATCAAAACAGAACAGCAGCAAACGTACATCAAGTAAGATCTTTGTTCATCGACGTAGATTGCGGTGAACTGTCAGAAGAAGAAATAGCAGAAGGCAAACGTAAATACGCTACCCAAGCAGAAGCGCTATCAAAGCTCAAGGAGTTTTGCAAAGACACTGGGATGCCCAGACCCACGGTAGTTAACTCAGGGTACGGCATACACGCTTACTGGTTTTTCACTGATCCTGTTAGTAGGGAAGAGTGGCTACCACTAGCTAAGCGATTGAAGAAGCTATCAGCTGACAAAGATTTTCTTATTGACCCTTCCGTTACAGCAGACGCAGCACGAATACTACGTGTCCCGCTAACGCACAACTACAAGTACGGCACATCAAAGCCCGTAACTATCCTAGGCGACTTCTTATCTGAACCCTTACCTATCCAGCAGTATGTCGACATTATCGGCGTAGACTTTCTCGATGGGGTCAAGGAGGTACCAAAAGAATACAACGCCATCCAGAGTGCGCTAATAGGTAACTATGAAAGCTCATTCAGAATGATCTTAGAAAAGACCATGAAGGGAGAAGGCTGTGCCCAGATAGGACACATAGTAGCTAATCAAGCAGCATGTAGCGAACCGCTGTGGCGTGCTGGTCTGTCTATCGCTAGGCATTGCGGGGATGGTGACGTAGCCATACACAAGATATCGTACAAGTACCCAGCGTACAGTGCGTCAGAGACAGAGACTAAGGCAGACGCAATCAAGGGGCCGTACCGCTGCGAGACGTTTGACCTAGAAAGACCTAACGTGTGTAAGGACTGCCCACACCATAACAAGATCAGTTCACCTATAACGTTAGGCAGGTACGTAAAAGAAGCGACGCCAGAAGATAACATTATCGTGGTCACTGACGTTACTAAGCCTTCAGTTACGCATGAAGTGCGGGTACCTGATTATCCTAAGCCATACTTCAGAGGTGTAACTGGAGGGGTCTATGTTCGCGTACCGAATGGCGAAGAAGGGGTAAAGGAAGAGCTTACATACCGTAACGATTTGTACATAGTTCGTCGGATAATAGACGTCGAAGAAGGCGAATGCGTGTTGGTTAGGCACCATACCGAAAACGACGGTATAAAAGAATTTATATTGCCTCTGAGACAGGCTACATCTAAGGAAGAGCTTAGAAAGCGTTTTTCAGGAGAAGGGGTGGTAGGGGACTATCAAAAGTTTATGAAGTACTTGGAATCTTGGATTGTAGAATTGCAAGCAACCACAAAAGCACAAAACGCAATGCGGCAGTTCGGTTGGGATAAAGAGCACATCTCATTCACTGTAGGCGACAAGCGAATCTATGCGGACAGAACAGAATCAAACCCACCATGCGCTAATACGTTAGGTAGGGTACAAGACTTCGGTTCTAAGGGTACGCTGGAAGGCTGGAAAGAAATGGCTGAGTTCTACAACAAGGACAAGCTAATCATGCACCAGTTTGCGCTTTGCCGTGGCTTTGGATCTGTGTTCATGGAGTTCTTTGAAGGACTAGCTAGCTGCCTGTTCCACATTGACGGAGGCACCGGTGTAGGTAAGACCACTGTAATGCGGGCACAAGTATCAATATGGGGTGACCCATTAAAGTGTTTAGCGATAGAACAAGACACTGACTTTTCGAAACTGAACCGATATCAGGTCTACCATAGCTTGCCCGTATGTATGGACGAGATGACTAACACTACTCCTCAAGCTGTAAGTCACTTGGTGTACCAGATAACACAGGGACGTGAGCGCGACCGTATGAAGCAAAGCGCTAACCAAAACCGAATGATTGAGGAGTACTGGAGTCTTTTAGGTACGTCGACCGCAAACGCTACGTTATCGGACAAACTACTTGCAGGTAAGCAGGACGCTAGCGCAGAACAGCAAAGATTCTTGGAATGGAAGGCGGTACCTGTCTTTAAAAAATCTAGCAACAAGCAAGACACAGATGCGTTCGGTGCTTCGGTGCTGGCTAACTATGGCGTAGCGGGTCCAGTGTTTATCAAGTACGTACTTAACAATATTAATAGCTGCGTAGAATTGCTTAAGCAGACACAGAGACGTATAGATGAAGCTGCTGAATTAACCGCACAGAATAGGTATTGGTCTGCCGACACCGCATCTACACTGACTGGCTGCATAATCGCAAAGCGTTTAGGGCTTATCAACTACGACGTGGAGAAGATGTTTAACTGGATCTTAGAGCTTCTAGAATATAACAAGAACACTATAGACGAGATGTCGTCGTCAGTATTCCAAGTGATCACTGAATACATTACTGAGCACTGGAGCAGCATACTCCACATTAAAAGTACAGATGACCTACGCAAAAACCCTATTGACTCTGAGGTCCACGGAGGGGGGCTAGACGCTCTTCTTGTGGAACCGACTAAAAACCCTGCGACTAGGCTTATAGGGCGTTACGAGACGGATATAGGGCGTGCGTACCTGATGCTTCAACCACTTAGGGAATGGTGCGTATCTCGGCAGGTGGACTTCACAGGCTTACTAGACAGCCTTAAAAAGGATATGAATGGTAAGCGAGAGAAGAAGCGGCTTGGTTCTGGCACACTTTTAAGACTATCTAGTGTTTGGGTTATATCGTTCGATGCCAACTTATCTGAAGAAGACGTCAGACCTTGACCCTGATGGGGTGATTATTAGGGTGCAATGGGGAGGTATGGTAGTCGGATCGTCCGTATTTGTACCTTGCATAGACACAGAAAGGGCTAAGAGTCAGATAAAGAAAGTAATGAAATCAAAGGGTTGGGAGTACAAGGCATCTGTAGTGGTGGAAAATGAATGTCAGGGGGTACGCGTTTGGCGAATTTTATGATACGCTGCCCAGTGACAGGCTCCTCCACAGACTGTCGTCTCCATGGTTGCCCCCTCTTCGGAGGGGGTTTTGGACTGTACCCCCGCCCCCTAATAGGACCGCGACCACTCCTTGGGGGTACGGTCCACCTCTAACCATAGGAGATGTTTCACGTGAAACCAACAATGAACCCCACACGAGAAGACGTGTTACTGGCATGGATGACTCTGGTCAAGATCCGTGAAGCGTACGCAATAACGTACGGTAGGCCCATAGACCCTGCAGATGACCAGTTTCTACTAGCAGCACTTAAGCTTCTAGACAAGTACCAGCATAAACTGATGATTCAACAAGAGAACGCTGTGCATCATAAAGGCTAGTCGAGCAGGATAATATCCTTGTTGTCTAGGTACTCTTGCATATAGTCTCTGGTAGAGGCGCTGAGCGTGATGCCGTTGTGCATCTGTGCAGAAGTTCGCATACTGGCTCTTAACGAAGCTCGAAGCTTTCTAGGCGTTATGACAGCTCGTGGGAACTTTTTACTCACACGTTTATTGAACTTCTCTATGTCTTTCAGTACTTCGGCTGTTTCTTCTCTGTCGTTTTGGCTAGCTGCGAGGTAATACTTGCGGTATAGGTCGCTACGGTTCTTTTGTATAGCTAAGTCCATACGCTTAACAGCTTGGTTTTCTTCTTGCCTGCGAGCGTATTCTGCTGGCGCAAAGCCAATGAACTGTGAAGCTATTTCACCACCAGTAATGTCATCATATACAAAATCACCACGTCTGGTACGAGCACCTTCTTCTTCGGTATAGCGGTAAGACCGTAGCCCATTACGGATAGCCCCAGGCACCATGCTTTCTATGCCTCTGTACATATCGCCATTTATAAGCTCATCACTACCCCGCAAGAACGACTTCCCTACACTCCAAGCTGGGCCTCCTAAATAATACCCTATCGTTTCTTCTGGCGAAGGATTCCTAGCATAACGGTTTGCTTGGAACAGTAAATTAGTAAGGGCCATACGCTGCGACGTATCTACACCTAGCATGGTAGTTACACCGCCTTTATACCAACCCTCACCAATGTATTTGCGAACTATGGTTTCTGCATCGTCCTCGTCGTCGTCCAAGAACATATTAGCGATCATGGTGAACGCACCGAATAGTGGTAGTCCGCTCACCCCCGCGAAGAACAATGCCGAACCGTGCACTCCGACTAACTGTCTAAATGCGGCTTTGCGTATATCCGCGTCAACTTCTCTATCCAACATCGTCTTGGCAGATTTCAGCATGGTGTAGTACATCTGGATGCCATACGTCTTGTACATCAACGCAACGCGCCCTATACCTTGCTGAGCATATCTTGGAGCGGTCTCTAGTACAGACCCACCGTTAGTCTGCTGGGCTTCGTACAAGGCGGTCTGCGCGGCTTCTTCTATCTGCTCTTTGCTCGGACTTTTACCGCCTTCCTTAAGCTTCTGCATCTCCAGCTTGTATGCGGCTAATATGCTGACCTGTCGGTTAAGTTGTTCTACTTGGTGGAACATGAATGCGGACCATGAACTAATACGATCTACAATAGTCCTGTCCCTACCAGATTGATCAAGCCCTAAACTATCCGCAAACAGGGACCGGTTAAGCTGCCCTCGTTTCATTGCCAGATCTACTACGGGCTTTAGTTCTTCTAGTTCTTTTTTCTCTTTGTCTGACAGCTTGATATCAGAACGGATATTCAAGTTACCCTTCGCATCTCGCTCGTACAGGTTGTCGATAGAGGGCATTGCAAAAACAGTTTCAGTGTAAGTGCCATCAGCGCTACGTATTACCCTACTTCTAGCATTGCGCACAGTACCACTTACTAAGCTGTAGGATCTACTAAGCGCTTTAATTGTATTCGGGTAGCCGTACTTACCGCCTAGCATGGGTAGTACAAACAACGGAATTTGCGACAGGTTGACAATGGCAGAAGATGCGTTGAACCCGATAGTCCAGATAAACGCCGTGCGATTCGCAGCTTGGGCTATACCATCTCTCGGTGGGGCGTAGGCAAACCTAGCGCGCATTAACAGTTCTTCCTGTATATCTTTGGATGCGCCTCTAAGTCTAGTTAGTCCAGAATTGGCCATCTCAGGTGACGATCCGCTGATATCCCTGGCCAGAGCCTGCAGCTTGTTGGTGTATTCCATACGTACGACGTTTCTGCTGATATCGTACAACCTGCTGCGCATTGCATGAATATGGTCTTGGTTAAAGCCCGCTACGTTCTCTCTAAACCTAAACGATTTTGCAAATGATGTTTCTGGCAGAGTCTCTATGAACGAGTTAACGACTTGTTTCTGCACCTCTGCGTCTACTTTATTCGCTTTTAAGATGTCCATTACTTCAGTAGCGAATCCAGAAGGGGCACGTGACGCATAGTCAGGAATCCGGTTGCCGTCGTACTCTTCGAATATTGGGTCGCCGTTGTCGTTTTTGATCACCCTATCATCGTTAAACAGGAACTCTTGTATGTAGTTCTCGCGTTCCCTAGCGGTTTCAAACATTAAGAACACAGGCTCGGTGGAGTCGGTCTCCTCCATATAAGCATCGAACGATAGCTTGTAGTCGCCAGAACGCGTCAACGGGAAGTACGGTACAATCTTCTTATCCAACAACCGCTTCATCAAGTTGTCTTTCAAGCTTCGCGTAGATTCAGCATCTAAACCGAGTCCATCGATGCGCCCAAAGATCACGTCTTTTAACTTCTTAAACTGTGTCTCATAGGCGTTACGCATCAGCACATAGGTGCCCTGCCCGTCAGATCCTAACTTCTTCCACTTAGGCTGAAGCTGTTTCCAAGTCTTTAACTTCTCTGCATCGTTCTTGTAGGTGCTTTCTGGCTGGGACGGGTCGACTTCTTCTACCGTACTAGTGGATATGACTTCGTTGAGCAAGTTTACTTTTTCTTCTGATGCGTTCTTCGCCCATTCGTCTACTTTACGCATCGTAGCTGTGCTTTGATTGTCTACTTCGTCTAACTTGCCACGCTGCTCTTCCATTAATATATGCAGCTTAGTTGCTAATTTGCCCAGGGTTTTGTTGTACTTCGCAGCGATATCGCTAAGTGCTTGTGATGGCATGAAGCCAAGGAATACTTGCCGTACGTTTTTGCCAACACCACTTCTAAAAAATTCTTCGGTTTGCGCGGCGAACTTATCTCTGAACGCAGGTGTAGGCGGTGCGAATCCTTTCTGCACTTTGTCCATACGACGCATTATCTCTATTACGCCGTCAGGTGTAGAGTTGCCTAGTAGTTCACCTGTACCTCTAGAGTTAAACGTCGGGGCTAGTATGTCCCCTATAAGTTCGTCAGTCTTAACTGCAGCCGGATTGATATCCCCTTTCGCAATAGCACCTGCATCGTATATAACCGGTGCTTTAATTAGTCTGCGCAAGAAGTTTTCAATGATTAACGTGAACCTACGTAACGCGTTTAAGCGCACTCCTTTGACGTTGATCGTAGCCAGTTGCTGCATGAAGGACGGGTTAGCGAACGCCTCTGCTACAAACTCTTCTACGTTTTCGGTGCCCGTCGATCCTGAAAGGTAGGGCTTGACCGCTTCGTATAGTGACTGTAATTGCTTAGCTACAGGGCTTGACTTTTTCAGCAGTTCTTGCTGGGTAGCAGCGTGCGTCATCTCGTGTAGCACAGTGACTGGAGTGAGACC
>Ga0070749_10001326_pt1 | contig 16793 bp, 21 predicted proteins | sample VirMetDEL_Nov_18_FD_75180 | JGI IMG/M metagenome (GOLD analysis project Ga0070749, IMG submission 75180) | Aqueous microbial communities from the Delaware River and Bay under freshwater to marine salinity gradient to study organic matter... | ecosystem: Environmental > Aquatic > Marine >...
AGTCTGTTTGCTTTCTACGCCTCAGCCGCTGGGCAGGATGAGCGTTATGAGAAGTTAGCGCACATTCAGGTCATGAACACCAAGAACTATGGTTCTACCTTAGATCTATGGGAACGTATCCCTTCCTACTACAAGACAGCAGACTACCAGCAAGCGGTATTGGACAACTCTTTCTACCAGAGTAGCGATAGTTATGTTATGTACTACTTAGGTAGCACCCCTAATAACGGGTACGCAGGTCCTCTGTTTAAGTACTTGTCTATCATTGGTTATAACATTGATTACACTCGATCTATTATCGACTACGTAATGACCTCTAAAGACCCGGCCTTTGCTGGTGAGGACACTCTTAACGCCATTGCGGACCAGCAGGGTGTGGACTTTAAATCTAGTGATCTAGGTGTTAGGCGTCTTAGGTATATGTTAGACGGAGCCGGTTTCTACCGTCGCCGCAAGGGGACAATCGGAGCAATCGAGCACTACGTAAAATCCATCACCGGTTCTGATATCGAGATCGACACAGCAAACAGCACTATCGACATCCACGCTCAGCGTGTTAATTATGTTTTAGACCCAGTAGACATGACCCCTGTTACTACAAACGGTAACAGTGGTATTAGTCACAGAAGCGGGCACGCTGTAGATGGTTACCTAATATCTCAAGGTTCTAATCAAGGTGACTTTGATCCAACTAATTTAGCGGTAGCCACTACTAGCACCTACCCCGTACCTGCTGGTGGTGATGCTACTTCGCTGTATTACCCCGGTATGTATTGGGTAGCGACTGCTACCAAATCTTCCGACCTTGCTGGTAGCCCTAGTATTGCTGTTGGAGACCACATTGTAGTGTATGGTACAACTGCTGAGGATATTAATAACGTAGTATTTGCCGTCAGAAGCGTTGCCAACACCACCACCTCGCCGTACGTGGATACCGCTTACACGAACTCGGGGACGGTGTACACGCCGTCTACCCCCAGTAATGGGGTTAGCCACATGGTTGTCCGTTTCAAGGACCCAGTGGCGGTTAAGCGCGGTGACTCAGTTGTGTTATCAATCCACGCCGACGACGCTCTCACTGACGGAGAGTACACCAGCACTTATGTTACTGATTCGGTGAAGTCTGTTCGACTAGTGTCATCGGCTGGGGCCATCCTCTCGGAGACCAGTAAGTATGTACGTGCCGGAGATGCTTGGGGTTACCAAGTTGGTACTGGGTTCGACATTAGTGATACTGCTTGGACTGTTGCCTTCGTAGAGGTAGTAGTAGATATGGGCGCTGTAACTTCTTTCGACCTGTCTAAAGTGGTTATAGAACGCAATAGCATCGGAGGTTACTTCGACGGCAGCACGGAGAAGACTGGTTCTGCCCTAATCAACGGTACCCTAGAGAAGGATTGTGTGTGGGACGGTAACCCTAATCAATCCGTGTCCCTCTACTCAGAGCAGCGTAGGCGAACCGCTGGGGTGATTAATGCCCTCCTAAACAAGTCCATCCCAGTAAACCAATCGTATACGATCAATGATTACCTAGCGTTGCCCGGAGAAGACGCTATCAACGCCTACTACGCAGCAACTGGCGCTCCTTAACATTTGACAGGTTTACCTGTTTCACGGTATAGTGGTCTTAGAGAGAAGGAGGCCACATGGCTACACACGTAATTATTGGAACAGGAACGGCACCAAAGAACGCAGTAGAGGAGAGTCTGCTGGATGTGTTGTCTGACGGAGATGACCTATCTTTGGTATGGTCGGGCTTGCCCTCAGACGACTCTGCCTACGACACTATCTACCGTATTGTACGGGACAAGGAGATCTCGTTCACACTCTTTCACACGGAAGATGACAAGGTACCGCAGGAGTTGCGCTCTTGGCCTAATGCAAGTTTCTCCAAGTCGAGGGATTCGAGGCACAAGGCAGTGGAGTCGTTGACACATGACGGGTCTCTACTCTACCTATGGGGAGACGACGACGAGTCCAGCGCAGAGGTGGAGTGGTTGTTTGATACGTTCGGCGGTATCAGAGTGCTAGAACTCAGCAACGGTCTTACACCTATTATTATTGAGGACGCCCCTCCACCACCTACTCGGGTAGAGGTTGTGGAAGAGGAGCCGATCAAAGAACTAACTCAGATGGAGTTAGAGATCATGACGGCAGGGGCGGTCAAGGACTACGGAGTAAAGATGGGGTGTACTGCCACTACTAAGTCCGGTATCATCGAGGAGTTGTTCCCCGCCATACAGATCGGGGACATCGAGCAGTCTGATGTGGACACCCTCATAGAGGAGATCGACTCATTACTCAGCGCTGAGAGTGATGATGAGTTTGTGTCTTTGTATAAGCGCTTTATTACAGCACCTCAGTCAGGTATTCAAGCGGACCTAGCAAACCTAGCCATCAACGAGGCTAGGTTATGGATGATTCGTTCACTGGGGGGTAGCAATTCCTGATATAATGTTCTCTGTAGAGTTTTTCCTCTCTTTTACTCTACAGAGAGGTTGGTATATAGGTCCCTCTCGCCGTATAATACCAACCTGTTGAGTGCCCCACCTACGTGGAGAATAGATAACTGGCAGTGGACACCGGTAGTCTTCTCTGTAGGGATAGTAGGTGGGGACTCAACGAAAGGATCATCATGACAGTATTTGGAGCAGACCCGGAGTCAAACAATATGGGATGGACAGACACACCAACTAGACGAGTGTACGTGAGTGCGCCCGTAAGAGAACTAACTAACTACTTTGCGTACCACCGCAGTATGGGTATGAGTCAGCGTTGCGACGAGGACGACAAGGCTAAACTCAACATATTGTTCTCACGCAGGCTTAAGCAGGGGTTCACCTCAGAAGCAATTAAGAGCGTTGTAGACCGCTTTTATCAGACACCCGCTGGGCAGTCTGACCACCCCGTTCCTTTGTTCTGTACAAACGATGTGCAGAACGGGTTGATGGCAGAGGCTGACGTGAGTAAGTCAGACCCAGTTCTACAGTGGTTGCTGGACGGTATGCCTAACGAGGGTCCATTCACTGACCCCAGAGAGGTTCGGAAGGCCGTCATCCTTCATTGCAGTGACTCGCTGTTGAGGTACCCTGATTTGGTTGCTAACATTCTTAGAATCGACGACCCAGAACCAGTTACCTCGCAGAGGCTTTCTGCTTTGGAGGATTTAATCTATTGGAATTTAGAAGATTTCGATGGTGACGTGGAGGAATTTAGGAACATTCTTGATATCATCGAACTCCCTAGGGAACTGTCATCGATGAGTAAGTCCCCTAAGAGCATCAGGGATAAAAAAGAAACCCTGAAGCAGGCGATAGTGGCAGTGCCAATCAAGCGTAAAAAGGAGAACTGGTGAACTACGCAACACCCGTAGAGTGGAAGAGCGAGGCATGGTGGAGGAACCGTCCAGTAGATGAGCGGTTACACCACATGCACATACCTAAGCGTATCAGGGAGAACCTAGATGGGTGGCACCACTGCCCTCATAAATCAGAACTGCCTAACTTGTTTATCCAAGGACCTTCCGGTTGTGGTAAGTCTCTGGTAGCCGCTAGTACTTTAAAGCACCTCGTATCTGAGCACAACTGTTCTGGGCGATGGATTGAGGCAGACGACTACATTGAGATGCTAAAGGACTCGTTTGACACGTCTGACGGTAATCTTCCTGAGATGTACTCCAGCCCACACATCGTAAAATATGTCAAGGCAGTGTTTGACGTTGTGGTCATCGACGGTCTAGGTGAGGAGCGCCTCAGCCCTAAATACGGCGAGGACCTAGGGTTCGCACAGCATGAGTTGGGTAGCCTAATCCGTAAGCGGTACGACAAGGGTAAGGCCACCATCATTACGTCACGTCTATCCATTCAGGACATTAAGAACCGGTACGGCTCCCGCCTTGCCAACCCTCTCGCTGACTTCGACGTGGAGCCTATGAATGGAAAAAGGTGACATCGCCCCCACTACGCATAAGCACATCGCCTGCTGGTTTGAGGGCTTGTTGGTTACTGTCCGTGACACACCTGACAAGAAGAGACGGTTGTTTAGGCGAATAGAGCAAGAGATGGGCGAAGAAGAGTGGATCAGGTCAGAGGTTCGCAAGTGGTCTGTTAATGAGATGCCTCTAAAGTCTGTCCACCACATGGTCAACCACCTCGACTTAGGTGTAGAGGTTTACACCTACATGGATGAGGCGCTAGTACCATCTATCGAGCACTGGCTGGCTAGGAAGGGGATATCCGTCAGTGTGTACCCTTACGAGGACTTAGAGATGTTGAGAGACGATTTTAAATACAACAGGGATGTGCATACGTTGTTCACCCCTTACGAGGATGACGCCGCAATGCTAGGGATGAGGGCTACGGTAGTCCTCCCAGATGGGACTTTCGGAATATAATGGCATCAATAGAACACTTACTGATAAGTAAGATTATCGAGGAGCAGTCTCTCGCTGAGACGATCAGTGCTGGCGTTAAGTCCGTATTCTTCGCTAACGATTGGGAGAATGTATACCGGTGGATAGTTGAGTACAACAGCGAGCACGGCGCTGTTCCTAGCGAGCGTGCGTTCCACACAGCGTATGGCGACATCCCCATTGAGGACGCTTCGGCTGAGACCTTCAGCGGTCTGTTCAAAGAACTGACAGACGCTTACCGTACCCGCACTATTGCTGCTACGTTGTCTAACGTAATGGGTCCTCTTAACAGCGGTGATATTGATACCGCTATGGGAATCTTGTCCAGTGGCCTACAGGCCGCTAGTGCCGAAGAAAATCGTTTGACAGACTTTAACGTCATTGAGACTTGGGAAGACAGGCTCGCTAGGTACGACGATATACGTAAGAACCCTGACCAGATAGTAGGCATCCCCACAGGGTTTAACAAGTTGGATAACTTGACTCGTGGGTTCTCACCTCAACAATTTATTGTCATGGTGGGAGAGCCTAAGCGTGGTAAGTCGTTGTTTGAGTTGATCATGGCGACAGCCTGCCACAGGCACGGTAAGGTGCCTCTGTTTATCTCGTTTGAGATGACGGTAGACGAGCAGACTGCCCGTATGGACGCTATGAACGCTAAGGTTCCTATCTCTGCTATGACAGACGGAACTATGACCGACGCAGAGCGTGAGCGCATCCGTAAGGCTGGGTTCCTGCGACAGAACATGCAACGATTTGAGATGTCGCAAGACGCAACTGGCCTCACTACGGTCAGCGCTATCGGAGCAAAGATTAGGGAGAAGAAGCCGGATGCTGTCTATGTTGACGGTATCTACTTGATGGACGACGAGTACGGGGAGCCGAAGGGTAGCCCTCAGGCGCTGACAAACATCTCCCGTAGCCTCAAGAGGTTGGCACAAAAAGAGAACATACCTATCATCGCTACCTCTCAGGTGCTTGGTTCTAAGATTCACAACAAGCGCACACGTACGATCACTGCCGACTCTATCGGTTACACGTCAGCCTTCGTTCAGGATGCTGACTTAGTGCTCGGTGTTGAGCGTAATCCTGACTTAGATGATCAGGCTATTATACGAGTAGTTGAGGGACGTAATGTGCCTCATGCTGAGATTCATGTGAAGTGGGACTGGCGCACTATGGAGTTTGAGGAGGTGTATGACGTTGACGAAATCGACCCCTCATTCGACTGACTTAGTTGGCGTTCTGGCTGATCTAGGTGTAGATATCAAACGTGTATACAACGACGAGATTAACGGTAGATGCCCCGTACATCACAAGTTAAAAGGTAGGGAGAGTTCTAGGTACTCTTGGTACTTAAACAGCGATACCGGTCTGTGGACGTGCTTCTCCTGCGGCGCTCGGGGAAACCTATCTATGTTGCTAAGTGAGTTAACAGACGACCCAGCCGCACTGTGGTCTGCTCAGTCTCACCTAATCAATGCGGGTATACAACGCTTGACTGAACAGGGCGAAGAGTCGGAAGAGACACACCGCCCAGTAGATTGGCAACAGTATACACGCTTCGACAAATACCCAGAGAGATTAAGCCAACTACGTTCACTGGACCCTGAGGTGGCGGCTAGGTACGGTATCAGGTGGGACGCTGACAGGAAGGCCACGGTTATTCCCATCATTTCACCTATCGGACAGTTGTGGGGTTGGCAACTTAAGAAGCATGATTGGGTCCGTAATTACCCAGAAGGCGTACACAAGGGCGACACGTTGTTTGGTATTGAGAGAGCCCACAACCCTACCGGTCTACTGCTGGAGTCCCCGTTAGATGTGGTTAGGTTCCACTCCGTTTACGGAGGCGATCAGTTCTCAGCAGTGGCGTCGTTTGGTGCCAATGTCTCATCCCGACAAGTGCAGATACTCTGTGATAGGTTTGATTCATTGGTAATTGCTATGGACAACGACGCAGCGGGCAAACTTGAGACAAGGCGTATTTCTAAGTCGCTCCCATCGCTTAGGCGTGGCGTACGCTACTGGGTGTATGACGACGACTCAAAGGACTTGGGAGACATGCGGGACGATGTTATTATTCGTGGACTGACTAACGTGAGCGCTGTCCATGTTTAAGGGTATCCTGTGGCCTTATCAAGAGGAAGCAGTAGAACGCATGACTGACAGGGGTCAGATGCTGTTGGGTATGGTCATGGGCGCAGGTAAGACCCCTACGACGTTAGGTGCTATAGAGGCTCTACACGCCGAGGGGGAGTTAGACAGGTGTTTGGTTGTCGTCCCCGCATCTCTAAAGTTTCAGTGGCTAAGAGAGATTGCTAAGTTCACAGACGCTAAGGCTACCGTCATTGACGGGTCTAAGACAAAGAGGGAGACCCAGTGGAAGATGTCCCTCACAAGTAGATACGTGATAGTGAATGCCGAGACTCTGGCTAACGACGCCGATAAGGTTGGTAAGATTCAGGCTGTAATCATAGACGAGAGCACCATGATTAAGAACAGGGGTGCTAAGCGGTCTAAGTTACTCAAGAGGATAGGTAGGACTGTTCCGTATCGCTACGCTCTCACCGGACAGCCCATTGAGAACCGCCCCGAAGAACTGTTCAGCATCATGGAGTTCGTAGACAAAGAGGTATTGGGTGACTTTAAGTTGTTTGACCGCACGTTCATTGTACGGGACAACTGGGGTAAGCCTTTACGTTACCGAAACCTCGACAGGATGAACAAGGCTATGCAGGATTGTATGGTTCGTAAGACGCGTGAGGACATCCAAGACCAGTTACCTACCATTATCCACCAGACGATACCGGTACCTTTTGATAATACTGGTGCTTCCTTGTACCGCAAAATAGCCAGCGACTTGCTTTCTAAGATATCCGAGGCCGTACACAGTGGTAACGGTGGGTTCAATGTGTGGTCGCACTACAACGGGGGGGACGGCGGAGAAGCACAGGGTCAGATTATGTCTCGTCTTACAGTTCTGCGTATGTTGTGTGACAATCCACAGTTAATAAAGCAATCTGCTGTGGATTACAACGACGCAGATACTAAACTCGGATCTGCTTACGCGGCGGATTTGCAGGCTCGTGGAATGTTAGAGGGGCTTAAAAGTACTCCTAAGTTAGACGCTTGTATTGAGTACATCAATGACGTCCTCAACGAGCACCCGGACAACAAGGTGGTGCTATTCTCTTTCTTTAAGAAGAACTTAGCCCTAATAAAAGAGGCTACTAAAGACATCGCTGACAGTGTCCTCTTTACTGGTGACATGAATGCCGACGAGAGGGACGTAGCCAAACAGAGGTTCTCCACAGATCCCAAGTGTCGGTTGTTCCTGTCGTCAGACGCTGGCGGCTACGGGGTTGACCTCCCTATGGCTAACTACCTCATCTCTTATGACCTACCGTGGAGTAGCGGTAAGTTAGAGCAGAGAGAAGCACGTATCATCAGGTTGTCATCTGAGTTTCCACACGTTACAATAGCCACGTTCGTTATGCAGGGCAGTATCGAGGAACGTCAATATGACATGCTTCAAATGAAGAAGTCAGTCAACGAGGCGTTCATTGACGGCAAGCATCTCGACAAGGACAGCGGCATGGTGTTAACACTTGACACACTTAGTGGTTTTATGAGAGAATCTAAAGTATGAACGAAAATAACATTGAACGAATGATCGAAGAGTATCTGAATCATCAGCACCATATTGATATGTTGCAGAAGACGATAGATCAGTACAAGGGCTCCCTCGCCAACATGATTCAAGAGGGGGGTCAAGAGGATGAGAAGGGAAACCAGTGGTTGCAGATTGGTAAGTTCTTTTTACAGCGCCAGCGCCGAGAAGGTAAGCGTGTACTCAACAGAGAGAAGGCTGAGGCGTGGGCAAAGGAGAAGGGTATCTGGGAATCTGTCAGCCAAACCGTTGAAGTGCTAGATGAGGACGCTATACTGGGGTACGTGTTTGAGTGTCGGGATGACGGTCAAACGGAAGAAGAGTTTGCTGAATTGTACGACCCCCCTCGTATTACCTACGCTTTTCTTAGGCCAGTAGAAGATAGCAACTATGACTACTAAGATGGTAAGATACTCAGATGAACCTACAAGGCATGGAACACAAGGTAGAGAAGGTAAGACACTTCAACTGGGAGTGCTCAGTACCAGTCAAGCGCGTTGTGTACGTGTTTGTAGGTCTTACACGTCGCTCATCAATTCGTAAAGCGACTAGGTTCTTCAATACCGTAGACTAACAAGGGACACAACATGAGCAAAGATCCTTTAGATCTGTTCAACTCAACATCTACCAACGACTATCCCGGTAAGACCGCACCCAAGAACAGAGGTAAAGCGGCTACTGCCTATGCACGTCACGAGTGGTTGCAGGACTTAGATTACGACGAGTACCTAGTATCGGGTGTTGCTAAGAGGTTCTATCGTATAGGAGCCTTAGCCAAGGCAGTTATGCGTCAGCCTGTGACTATTCGTTCATGGGAATCCAAGGGATGGCTACCATCCGCAAGTTTCCGAACCCCACCGCCTAACGGAGAGCAAATCCCCGGCAAGGCCACTAAGGGGAGGAGGCTCTACACCGAAGCACAGGTTGTGTTTTTGGTAGAGTCGGTGATAGAATACAATATCAACGATCCAAAGTTGGCAGATTGGGTCGGGTTCAGATCACACATTGCCAAAAACTATCCAACACATTAATACCAATACCAATACCAATACCAAGAACAAAGGAATAAGAAACATGGGAATCTTCGCAGAAGATACAGTAACATCCACTGACGATACCGCCACCGATATCGACCGCACACAAGCACGTCGAGTTATCAAGCGTGGTTGGGGTAACGTCGATTCGACGAAGCAGGCTGACAGTCCATACGCACAGCGTCTGAAGATTGATGAGAAGCCAGTAATCGTCAAGTTCCTTGAGGACGAGCCGTACTCAAGTTTCCGTATGCACTGGGTGGAGCGTCAAGGGCAGAAGTCCTTTACCTGCATCGCTGACATGCACGAACAGGGTTGCCCACTCTGTGACGCAGGTCACCGCCCTAACCCTCGGTTTGCCTTCAACGTGGCACTCCTTAACGAGGACGGAGACTCGTTAGTGCGTTCTTATGAAGTCGGCCCTCGGGTGATCGACTCACTCAAGAACTTCCACATGAACCCAAGTATGGGTCCGCTCTCAAAGCACTACTGGGCTATCTCACGTAGTGGCAAGGGTCCTACCTCACAAACCAACCATCAGATGGTTCGTGCTCGCGACCTTGAGGAGGAGTGGAATATCGCTCCTCTCACTGAGGAGGGGATCGCCTCCATCAAGTCGCAGGCTTACGACGAGAGCATCGTACCTATCCCTAGTCGTAAGACTTTGGTTAGTATTGCATCCGAGGACTTTGATTACAACGCATCCTGATGCAAGTAGAAGAAACGGTAGCATGGCAGGGGCCTCAAACCCCTGCCGTGTTATCTCTCTCAGAGATAGAAGAGATTGTCCGCATCATCAAAGCAGAGGGTGAGTTCTCTTTCGACGTAGAGACTAGGGGCAACATTGAACGCCACCCAGATGTCATGGAGTTGGTCGAAGATGAGTGGAACGCTAAACTAGCCTCACTCAAATCGGACCACCCATCCACACTGCAACGCTCAAGACAAGCCATTGAAGACAAGTGGCGAGGCAAGTTAGCACTGGATACGTTGCGTAATGAGGTGTTTTGGATTGGCTTAGCGACAAAGGGTATGTCGTGGGCTATCCCTATGGGTCACCTCAATGGTGAGGTCCTCGTACCGGAAGAGCGTGGAGATGGTACGACCACCCCTCCAGAGGGTTACCGTACCGTACTGGCCTCAGGCAAGGAATCTATGGCTAGGGCTAAGTATTTTATCCCCGCTACCTTTACGGAGCCTCCTAAGCAGTTGACTCAGGAGCAGGTATTCAAAGCCCTAGAACCATTGTTCATGGACGAGGCGATTGTCAAGATCAACCAGAACATCAAGTTTGATTGTAAGTCAATCGCTAAGTATTACGGTGGCGTATTACCTAAGGGTAGGTACATTGACACTCAGGTACTTATGCACATAGTAAACGAGAACACTCCTAAGTGGAGTTTACGTAACCTACTAGAGACCGTGTTTGACTTTGACCCCTACTACCGAGACGGCAAGATTGGTGCCACGATCAACACAGAGCCTTTCAGCAAGGCTTGTCGCTACGTACACTACGACTGTCGTTGGGCTTGGTTGCTCTACAAGCGCCTGTACAGGAACATTATGTCTGTGCCGTCGTTGATCGACCCTCTGTACCTCGACCTTGATGCACTGTCAGTGTTGGCTCAGATGGAACTCAATGGTATATCGGTTAACCAGCGTGCTATGAAGAACCTGTCTAAAGAGTTGGACATGGATCTAAACACAAAGATACTAGATATCTCCATGTACGCCCCACCGGGGTTCAACCCGGATAGTAATAACCACAAGGCAGACCTACTGTTCAACAAGAAAAGCGAGGGAGGGTTAGGTCTAAAACCACATAAGATGACAAATACTGGTAAGCCAAGTGTTGACGAGAGTACCCTGAAGGCGTTACAGGGCAAACACCCAGTAGTTGACTTGTTTTTAGAGTATGCGGAACTAAAGAAGTTGAAGTCCACATACATTGACGGTTTGTCTACGATGATCAACCACGGCAGACTGCACCCACAGTTCCACCTCAACCGGACGGTGACGGGTAGGTTGTCATCTAGCGACCCCAACCTACAGAATATCCCTAGAGATCACCGTATTAGGAGCCTCTTTATCGCTGGTAAGGGTGAGAGCCTTATCGTTGCTGACTACTCTCAGATCGAGATGCGTATTGCGGCGATGTTCAGCCAAGATGAGAACATGCTAAACATCTTTAGCGAGAACTTAGACCCGCATACAGGTACCGCTAGCGTTATCTTGAACAAGCCCCCGGAAGAAGTTACTGGTGAAGAGCGCAACCTCTACGGTAAGGTTCCTAACTTCTTGTTGTTGTACGGTGGTAGCCCTAAACGCCTAGTTGAGCAGACAGGGGGAGCCCTTACTCTTGATGAGGCTCGCGTCGTAGCAGATAACTACAACGCTGGTTATGGCGGTTTTACGGAGTGGAAGGCAAAGATGCTGGGATACGGTAGACGACATGGATACGTAGAGACCATGGCAGGGCGTCGTAGGCGCATCAGTACGCTGGAGTCGGAGGACTTCTTTGAGAAGTCTAAGGCTGAGAGGCAGGCTATTAACGCTATTATCCAAGGCACGGCCTCGGAGATTTGTAAAGAGGCGATGGTTGCTTTGTCCGGGGTTCTACCACACCCTTCGTGTAAGATGTTAGTACAGGTGCACGACGAGATGGTGGTGTCCGTTCCTACAGATGAAGTAAAAGACTGGATTCCTATAGTAGAAAACACGATGGGTAACGGTAAGATAATCAACAACGTAAACATTGAGGTAGAAGCACACACAGCCTCGACTTGGTCGGAGGCCAAAGGATGATGAGTATGACAGATGAAGAGCGACGACTCAGACAGCGTAACTTCTACCTTAGGTTGTCTCCTTTCGAGGGGCATATAATCGCTGAGGATGAGGCTGGGTTTATGTCCCCGTCAGAAGAGATCTTAGAAGCAGAGATTAGAGACACAGTATCTCTGTGGATGTCTTTGCAGCAGGGTCTTGCAGGAGAGGTTATTGCTAACTGTGCTTGGTGGATGACTCAGCACATGGACCCAGATAAGCGCCTAGACGCTACACAAGGTGTCACTCAGTTGGACAAACTCACGTCATTCGCGGTAGCGGTGGTTGGACAACTTGTTGACTCAGGTTGCGTTACCTTGAATGAGAAGGTAGAATTGCCCGATATAAAACTATCGACAGAGAAGGAATGGCACCCTTCAGCAACTGACTTCTTGACTGAACTGGATAGGTTTTGGAGGGAAGCAGGGCAAGTGCATAAGGAAGAAGATACGAGCGAGGAAGAAGATGACGAATAGCGCTTCTTGGTGGGCTAACAAACTAGGACAGCAGACACAACAACCTAGGGGTATCGTAGTCCAGCCTGTACAACAACAACCTGTTCAGCAGGTGCATACTCCGGCTCAACAGCCGGTGCAACAAGCCCCTGAGCCAGCCTTAGACCCCAATAGGAAGGTATTAGACCCTAATAGGTCTGATAACGCAGAGGTACCTATGGGAGAGGCTATGCGTCTTTGGAAGGGTGGGGAGGCTCACCGAACCGAGGGTCACATGTCTTGCCCAGCCTGCGGGAGTGCGACTGGGTATACAGCGTACTCTGGGATGGGTGCCGGTGGAGCGAGAGTTAACGGACAACAACCGCGCCCCCACTGTTTCGAGTGTGGGTATAACGGTTCTTACGCACAGGGGTTAGAATCTAGTTGGGCATAATCGACAATAATAGACGGAGTAGATAATTGAGTAAAACAGCAACAAATAAATCAATCGAAGAGATTGCAGAGGAGATTAAGAAGAAGTACGGAGACCACGTCCTTCTTCGTGGTAGCGAGACTAGGCAGGTAACACCGCATACGTCCACAGGTATCCTTGCTTACGATCTCGCTTTAGGTGGCGGTTGGGCAACTAACCAGTGGAATGAGATTGTGGGCGAAGAGTCATCTGGTAAGACTGCTATTGCGTACAAGACCATCGCCGCTAACCAAGCCAAAGACCCTAACTACCTTGCTATGTGGGTAGCCGCCGAGGAGTACGTCCCCGAGTATGCCGCATCCGTAGGTGTGGATCTTGACAGGTTGTGGGTGTTGGAGTCTAACGAGATGGAGACAGTGTTAGAGTTCGTTCTAACTGCTATCGAGAACCAGTCAGTTGACTGTGTCGTTATCGACTCCATGCCTGCACTTGTCCCAGACCGAGAGGTCGAGAAGAGGATGGACGAGGCTATCGTTGGTGTAGGCGCTCTAACACTGGGTAAGTTCTTCCGTAAGTGCGCCCTTGCACAGAGGCGTTCAGAGGGAGAGCGTGACTGTACTCTCATCGCCATCAACCAATGGCGTGAGAAGATCGGCGTTATGTACGGCGACCCTCGCACTACTCCCGGTGGTAAGGCTAAGAACTACTTTTACTTCACACGTGTAGAGGTACGTCGTGACGAGTGGTTGTCCGAAGGCTCAGCCATCGAGAAGCGGGTAGGACAATCCATCAAGATGAGGGTGATGAAGAACAAGACATACCGCCCCCAGCAGGTGGCTGTCGCTGACTTCTACTTCTCTGACACGGGTGGCTTTAGAAAGGGCGAGTTCGACGCCGCAAAGGACATCGTCAATGTTTGCTTGGCTCTCGAACTGTTTGAGGGTCGCTACAAGTTCGACGGAGAGAGAATTGCTGGAAGTAAGGATGAATTGTACGACGTAGTGCGTGGAAATCCAGAACTACAAGGTATACTCATAGAACGAGCGTTAGGAGAGGTATGATGGACAAGGATAACGAGAAACCCCTCAACCGTCCAAAGATGTACGAAGGATGGACTAATGAGTATAAGAAGAGCCGTTCTGTTCAACAGCCTGAGCAGATGCAACTATTTGACCCAGAAGTAGAAGAGCAGAAGTCTCTAGTAAAGCGCCACACCCATGAGTTAGGTATGATCAAAGACCTACTCAAGGAAATTCTCAACAGGGTGGATGCCCTCAGTGAAGTCACTGAGGCGCAGTCAGACCTGTTGGATGACCTGTTTGAGTTCCTTATGGAGAACAACTGACATATGGCAAGACAAAGCCAGTCAGACGACACCGGTAAGAGGTCCGTCAAACAGGAAAAGCGTACTGCTGATGCTTACAGAGGCAGTCGCAATGTCATGTCCGGCGCAGGTTGGATGCGTAAAGCGGATGTACGCACCGAGGATTTTATGATTGAGAATAAACTCAAGATGAATCCAGAGGCAAAGTCCTACAGCATCAAAGCACTGGACATGAGAGACCTGACAAAGAGAGCAAGGTTAGAGGGGAGAATACCCCTACTCCAGATCGACTTGGCAGGTCACCGTTATGTAGTATTAACCGAAGATGACTTTTTAGACATCATTCAAGAAGAGGAATAAATATACATGGATAAGAACAACCATTTTACAAGGTCACTCTCTATTGTCGAGAAGGCAGGGGAACGTGGTGTCACGTGGGAAGAACTTGCTAACAAGTTGAAAACCCATCACGGTAACGCTTCTGCCGCCTTGTCTATCCTGCACAAGGACGGCATGTTGTCCCGGCTAGTGGACAAGCGTGGTGGCAACTCCATCTATGTCATGACTCGCTTTGTGTCAGGACGTAAGACATCGAGTTACCGGCAGAACCGTGCTCGTCGTTTGCTTGACGCACTCATGAACGACATGGAGAAGCAGTTGAAGAAGGGTGACATCGAAGGTTGCAAGCGACTCATTGCTGAGACGAGAGCACAACTCGATGACTGATAGCCCTTGGTACTTGAAGAACTATCAGCAACAGTTTAGTGCTCGTAGTAACCAGCGTATCCTTCCTAAGATCGAGACTGCTCTCGCCGTAGAGCAGGCCGAGAGGAACTCGCACAGGGATACTAAGCACTTTCACTCTAGTGAGATGTCCAAGGACGACTGGTGCCCTCTTTCCACGTGGTACAAAATCACGGATACGGAGGAGAGCGACCCACAGTCCATGAGCCTCAAGAGAATGAACATCTTTGCTGAAGGCCACAATATCCACGACAAGTGGCAACGGTGGATGCAGAAAACAGGCAACCTATATGGTAAGTGGTCGTGCTCAACTTGCGACTATGTATGGGAGGGGAAGTCCCCAGACCAGTGCCCTCTCTGTAAGTCAGATGACTTCAAGTACCGAGAAGTCTCCGTCAGCAGTGACCGGTATCGTATTATCGGTCACGCTGATGGGGTCTGGCAGGACGCCGATGGCGTTGCTGTCGTCGAAATCAAGTCTGTGGGGTTAGGCACTATCCGTTGGGATGCACCAAAACTATACGAGGGGTACGAAAGCGGTGACCTAAGCCTCGATGACTTGTGGAAGAAGATAAAGCGCCCTCTTACAACCCACCGCCGTCAGGTAAACCTTTACATGATGTGTTTGGGTATTGAGGATGCAATCGTTATCTACGAGTGGAAGCCGTCGCAGGACGTGAAGGAGTTTCACATCAAGTACGACCCTAGCCTCATTCAGCCTATCTTAGAAGGCATTGACGAGGTTATCGACTGCTTGGATGATGGTTTTACTAAGCCTTCTCGCCCTGCTTCGGCCACTCACAAGTCCTGCTCTACTTGCAGGTTCTGTCCATACAAGACACTTTGTTGGAGTAAATAGATATGACGTACCACATAGACTACGATGAGTGGGTTCAGTACGGACAACGACGTGGGTGGATCGGCCCACTTGTCTGCTCTACCCACGATGGTATACCAATTTCTGAAGAGGAGGAGGCATCTTGGGAAGAGGGCGGAGACCCTTGCCAGTGGATCTTCCGCCGTTACGACAGTGAAGAGCATAAGTTTGCTGTAGAAAATAACCACGCACCATCTAGATGGAGGGCTCTATGACCACTTCTATTATGTCTGATAAAACTTCTGTAAGGTATCGTAAGGCTATGGTTCTAAAAGAGGAACTTGGCCTATCTAACGAGGAGCGGTACAGCCTCGCACAAATGCTCCCATCAGTCGATAAAGACTACGGAGGGTCTTGGAAAGAGTTAGACTCGGAACAACTTCACGACCTAATAACCATGATGGAGGGGTTCATTTGGATCACGCACTTAATGATGCAGAGGCCGTGATTTGTGGGGGTTCCAACCAACCCGGCACGGAACACAGGGACGTAGTAGAGGGCAATAGGGAGGTTGTGTATTACACCTGCGATATTTGCGGTGTGTTTCTCCCGTACAGTCCTCTGAAGGAGCACCATAGGATAAAGCGTGGCAATAGGTAGTGAAGGCGAGATCGGTAAACAGTTCAATACCGGTGTAAAGGACATCCATTACCCATGGGTGGTTGATGGTATACAATATCAGTTAATGCAGGGAGACGCTAAGGTGGTATACATCTGCGGTCGACCCGACAACGTTTACCCACGTTTTGAGTGGAGTTGTCAAAAGGGATGTTGTACATCAAAGGAGTATAATGGGAAACAGGATGAAGGCAAAGGGGACTAGTTTTGAGACCCTTATCGTCAAGTACCTTCGCGGTAGATCGTTCAAGCGTGCTTATCGCCCTGCTACTAAGGGCGAGTATGATACTGGTGATATTAATGGTATTACTAATAGTCGCCGCCAAGCAATCATTCAGTGCAAGAACCAACGCAAGTTCGACCTCTCAGGATGGCTCAATGATGCTGTATCGCAGGCAAAGCAGGAAGAAGTCGGGGGGAAT
>Ga0070749_10001327_pt1 | contig 16787 bp, 19 predicted proteins | sample VirMetDEL_Nov_18_FD_75180 | JGI IMG/M metagenome (GOLD analysis project Ga0070749, IMG submission 75180) | Aqueous microbial communities from the Delaware River and Bay under freshwater to marine salinity gradient to study organic matter... | ecosystem: Environmental > Aquatic > Marine >...
AAAACAAACCATTATCAATGTTGCAGAAGGTCTTTATGGTAGACGGAACTAGCGCTATCCCCATGCCTGCATTACGAGTGAAGGGCAAAGCTCGAAAGAGTAGAGCCGCGGCTAAGCCTAAAATGCCTAATGTTCCAAGAGAGCTGCATGACAACCCAAACATTCTCCGCAGAATAGCTCAATTCGGCATTGATCTTGTTAATGAGCCTAAGACACTAACAGTTGTCGGACAGTTGAATCTAAATGGTCAGCTAACAGATCGACAGCATGACGCCGCCAGTCGTTATCATTCGTTGTATCACGGAGCGGGGTTTTGTGACCTAAGCCCAAAGGACAGAATAGGCCAATATGGAGCAGACAGCTTCAGAGAGAGCAAAACGCCAGAAGAGATTGACGAGCAGTGCTCAATTACCAAAGAGCGCTTCCAAGCCGCTCAATCTGTGATCAAACAAGAGGGGGTACTATGTTCATTTATTACAAAGTCGGTATGTGCCGACAACAGGGGACTAGATAGCTTCCGTTTCAATGCGAGGGCCGTCAATGCGGACATAACCCGGATCAATCTCTCTGCCAGCCCGCAAAAGGCGCTTGAGGTGCTAAAGAGTGGTTTGGATGCATTAGCCGATCTCTGGGGGCTGCCCGAAGATGATAAAAAGACCGACATATCCGGTCACGGTGACCGATGGGAGCCCGCACTTGACGACTCCACAAGATGATAGTAGAGGTAAATCTATAAGGTGGCTAAATTGTCACCTCAAGGAATTCCGCTTGTAGCGTGCTGCAAGTCCATTAGCCCTGATCGCTTCGAAGCCTCCAGTCTTGCTGGGGAGATTATTAGAAGCTTTTGGGGCTTTTGCTTTTACGCGAGCTGAAACAGGCACAACCTGATAGTAGGCACGTCCCGGCTCTTTTAGGATTGGGTATCCCCGGTCGCAGAGCCCTTATACTACTGACCCTCCTCGTGCGGGTGGGTCTTTAGCCCTCGTTCTTAATTGAGCGGGGGCTTTTACGTTTTATGAAGCGGAAAATGATAGGGGCATTGTGAAGATCAAACAGCTAGCCCTATTGTTCCGCGCTCTAAGGTCCGCCAGAAAATGGGCCAAGGCCTACGAAGATTTCGCTAAAGCGCTAAAGCAAGGGCAAGATCTAGACGAGGCGACCAGAAAACGGCACATAGACGAGATGGCCGCACTAGACGAACTCCGGTGTTTATTAACAGGATTTAAGTGCGGCGGTTATACAGGTCGCTCAAAAGATCAAAGGCCAACGGGCAAAGTTTACGAGATAAACACAGGCCAACCTAAACAGAACGTGACAGCTCTCCTAGAGCGCCTCGGCACTAAAGACGAAGACGGCACAATCACAATCAACGCTCGATGAGCAGAACAGTGAAACTTCTCGCTGCTAACAGTGAACATGGTTAATATAGAAAACATTAAACAACATCAGTTTAAGCCTGGTCAAAGCGGGAACCCTAAAGGACGCCCCAAGAAGTCAGAGAAGGAACAGAAAGCCATAGAAACAGGCGGTGAAGCTGCTTTAGCATATCTGGCCGAAGTGGTGAGTGGCACCAAAGAGGCAGATAACAATAAGATTAAAGCTGCTATCTACCTAGCTGACAGAAAGCACGGCAAGCCGTCTCAATCTCTAGACCACACAAGCTCTGACGGCTCTATGTCACCACAGCAGGAGCCTGATCTTTCGAATCTGACAGACAAAGAGTTAAAAGAGTATGAAAAAGCAGCCGATGTCCTCGGCAAAATTGGCTTTAGTCAACAAGGCGATACAGCGCCAGAAGCTTCTTCGTAGTCATCTAGAGTTCACAAAGTATTTCTTTGAAGCGAAGGAAGGGCAGCCATTAATCGTAGGGCCTTATCATGAGGTTCTCTGTAAGACCTTGGACAGGGTCTTCTCTGGTGAGATTAAGCGATTAATCATCAATGTGCCGCCACGATATGGCAAGACAGAAATAGCAGTTAAGAACTTTGTTGCTAGAGGGTTCGCAATAAACCCAGGGTCCAGGTTCATCCACTCAAGCTATTCAGATGAATTGGCGCTTGATAACTCGAGCGACATAAGAGAGCTGATCCAACTTGAGGAATACCAAGATTTTTGGCCGATTAGCCATAAAGTAGACACGAAAGCTAAAGGTCTCTGGAGGACATCTGAAGGTGGTGGTCTAAAAGCCTCTGCTGCTGGTAAGGCGATAACAGGCTTCGGGGCTGGTCGCATGGTGCAAGAAGGTGAAGAGTGGGAGTTCAACGGCGCTCTGATAATAGATGACCCGTTAAAGCCAGACGACGCCTTGTCAGATGCGACTAGGAAAGCGGTTAATAACCGTTGGGCAACGACCTTTAGGTCACGATTAGCAGACGACAAAAATACGCCAGTCATCGTCATCATGCAGCGATTGCACATAAATGACTTTGTTGGGCATCTTCTGGATGAGTCAGGCGAAAAGTGGCATGTGCTGAAGCTGCCTTTGTTATTGGGTGAAGAGACAGAGCCGCACCCTAACGCTATTATGGTCGAGCACGGTCTTCCAGATGGCCCATTGTGGGATTACAAGCACGACCTTGAAAGCATTGAGACGGTAAAAAAAGCGCTCGGACCTGTCTTTGATGGGCAGTACCAGCAAGAACCAATAGTGCTAGGTGGCAATCTCTTTAAGAAAGAGACGTTAGTTTACTACAAGGATGTGCCTAAGCTTCAGTGGCGCGGAATCTATGTTGATACTGCACAGAAGACCGCAGAGCGGAACGACTTCTCAGTCTTCCAGGAGTGGGGCAAGGGCGTTGACGGAAAGGCGTATTTGCTGGATATGGCAAGGGGCAAGTTTGAGGCCCCAGAGCTGGAGGCAACAGGCTGGACGTTCTGGAACAAGTGCAAGGCCCGCAACCCGGAACATTACGGGCATCTTCGAAAAATGGCCATCGAGGACAAGGTTTCAGGCACTGGGTTGATCCAAGCGCTTAAGCGAAAAAGCGTCCCCGTCATTGGGATACCGCGCGAAAAAGACAAGTTCACTAGAGCACTCGACGTAATACCTAGTTTCTCTTCTGGGCTGGTCGCGGTGCCAGAAGACGCGCCATGGCTTAGAGACTATATTTCTGAGCTTTTGGCCTTCCCTGATGGCTCGTTTGACGACCAAGTCGACCCAACAATGGACGCAGTAACAGAGATGATTATCAAAAAACAAGCAGCACCGAGGATCACAGCACTATGAGACTGTTCAACCGCTTATTCCCCCGCGAGGAGAAGTCCAGCAGCGTAGGACACACGCTCGTTGTGTCTCCAGGGCAACCGGTCTGGTCGCCGCGCGAATACAAGGCGTTCTCTAGGGAAGCCTACCAGATGAACGTTGTCGCCTATCAGGCCGTTAACCGCGTGGCAGACGCCGTCGCCGGTATCGATTGGCAGGTCTACAAAAACGACAAAGAGCAGGACGGCCACCCTATAGAGGTGTTACTAAAGCGACCTAATCCGCACCAATCGGGCAAGGAATACTTCCGCGCGTTGGTGAGCTATTATCTACTATCTGGTAATTCTTACGCCGAGGCGATTAGGGTCGGCGGTGACATTAAAGAGATGTATCAATTGCGCCCGGACCGAATGCAGATCGTTCCATCAGAGACCGGCGAGCCTTCGAAGTTCATACACAAGGGCGCGAACAGTAAGGCGACGATCTTCCCGGCGGTAGATGAGGCTATCTGGCATATGAAGGCGTTTAACCCGACCGATGACTGGTACGGACAGAGCCCGATTGAAGCAGGGGCCTTCGCCATCGACCAAAGCAACGAGGCGATGAAGTGGATTCAGGCGCTCTTGCAGAACAGCTCCAGGCCGTCCGGAGCGCTTAAGGTTCCGGCAGACAAGGCCCTTAGCGCCGATGAGGTGGCGGCGCTTAAGGACGAGATCACAGAGAGTTACACGGGGAGTAAGCACGGCGGGCGACCTATGCTTCTACAGGGCGGAATGGACTGGGTGCAACTCGGTCTATCCCCTACAGATATGGGCATCCTCGAAACCAAGTTCAGTGCGTCGAGGGATATAGCCCTCGCGTTCGGAGTACCACCGCAGTTGATCGGTATCCCAGGCGATAACACCTACGCCAACTACTCGGAGGCGAGGATTTCGTTCTGGGAGGATACCGTAATCCCCCTCGTTGACCTCATAGCCGCCGACCTCACCGCGTGGCTTGGGCGTCGCGAGGGTGTCGAGATCAGGCCGGACCTTGAGAAAGTCCCGGCCATTGTCGAGAAGCGCCAATCTCTGTGGCAGATGATCGACGCATCTACAGACCTCACTGTGAACGAGAAGCGGGACTTGAAGGGCTACGCAAAGATTAAAGGCGGCGACGTCCTGCTTGTTGGTTCTGGTCAGATCGGGCTAGAGGACGCAGGGGCCTCGCTGTCGCTGGGGCTGAGTGAACAGACAGAAGCCGCACCGGCTGAAGGAACCGAAGTGGTATTAGGCGGGCAGCCGTCAGGTGTCGACGTGCAAAGGCAGGCGCTCAACGGGGCTCAAATGGCTAGTTTGCAGGCGGCGATCCAAGCGGTGTCCGACGGGCTGCTGCCCGCAGACTCGGCGATTGAAATGCTGTTAGTCGCGATTCCAACGCTCACGCGCCAGCAGGTTCAGGCCATGATCAAACCGGCAGAGAGCTTCGAGAGCTTGAACCCCGACGTGGATAATAAGGCGCTCCGAGTGGTGGCCGGGTACGGGTATGAGACGGCTACTTGATCACAACCCGCAGCGAGAGCGCCGCAGACAAGCGCGGATACTCTTAGTGTTAGAGCGCCAGTTTGCGGGGCGCTTTGCCAAGGAGATCAACGCAGAGATAAACCGGACACTGGCGCAGCTCAAGAACGGCGGGAAGCCCAAAGCTTCAAAGGCGCATTACGAACAGCTGATGAAGATAGAGCGCCAACTCTCCGAGGCCTCTATGGCTGCATTCGGGGGGCGCATCATCGACCAGGGGAAGAGCTCTGGCTTGATACTAGAAGTCAAGTTCAACGTCACTACGTTCTTCAGAGACAGAGCGATAGCTTACATTAACCAGGAAGCTATCCGCAAGCGCATCACCTCAATCGCCAATGCAACGCGCCAACAAATCGTTCGAGCGCTCGGTATTGGGCTAAGGGATGGGCTGTCCAGAGACGAGGCTATCGCGAAGATTCGCAAGGCGGGGCCGGGCATCTCACGCGCACGCGCCAAGGTAATCGCACGAACAGAGACGCACGCAGCAGCGAACGCAGGGGCCAACGACGCGGCGCTTGAGACGGGTTTGAAACTCAAGAAGGAGTGGATCAGCGTCAACGATGGTCGCACCAGATCAGCGCATTCAACCGCTAACGGTAAGATCGTTGGCATGGATGAACGGTTCGTGGTTAACGGTGAAGAGCTCCGTTTTCCGGGCGACCCCTACGGCAGTGCGGCCAATGTGATCAATTGCAGGTGTGCATTGGGGCATGTCGTCGTTGCGTAATCGGTAATTTTAATTACCTAAGTGGTTTAAAACTTAACAACAATGTGATATATGAATCGGCATTAAGTGGCCGTAGTGGTTTGTTCGGCCCATAAAAAACCGAATTGGGTTGGTCTTAATGCAGTATCTTACCACGCCTCTAGAGTACAAGATGGACGAGGGAGAGGAGGGCACGTTCGAAGGATACGCTAGTATCTTCGGTGAACTCGATAACGGTATGGACATTGTCGCCAAGGGCGCGTTCACTGACACCCTGCAATCCCCCACTAAGATCAAGATGCTCTGGCAGCATGACAAAGCACAGCCTATTGGAGTTTGGGAAGACGTCCGCGAAGACGATAAAGGTCTGCGGGTCAAAGGCCGCATTCTAACCGAAGTCCAGAAGGGCAAAGAGGCGCTCGCTTTAATGAGAGCTGGAGCGCTAGATTCTATGTCCATTGGCTACCAAGCCAAGGAGATCGCCCGCGAAGGCGGTGGCGCGGTCCGTCGCCTCTTGTCGGTCAAGCTGTTTGAAATCAGCCTTGTGACGTTCCCAATGCTGGAGAGCGCGAACGTAACGGCGGTGAAGACAGTAGATACAATCAGAGATCTTGAGAAACGCTTGCGGGATGCTGGGTTTTCTCAAACGGAAGCCAAGGGAATCGCTGCCCGTGGCTTCGACGGTTTGAACGCGCGCCGGGATGGTGAAGCAGATGACCTAGCAGCGGACAGTATCAAACAATATTTAGAGAGCCTGCAAGGGCTCAAGGAGACCATGCGTCATGTCTGACGATATAAACCAGCTAGTGCTGGACGCTAAGGCGGCGGTTACGGAAACGAATACTGCTTTCGAAGAATTCAAGAAGACCAACGAGGAGAAACTCGCCGAGTTCCAAAAGAAGGGCTCTGTCGACCCTGTCGTCACAGAACGTCTTGAGAAGATTGAGACGAGCATTCAAGAGGCTCAAGCCAAAAACGATGAGTTGATCTTGGCGCAGAAACGCGCAGCCCGTACCGCTACTGACGGTTCTGGTAACGCGATTGACCTAGACCAGAAGGCCCGTGAATGGGGCGTGTCGGTCGGTATGAAGGCCGACATGGACGCGGAGAAAGTCGGAGAGTACAAGTCGGCTTTTGAGGAGTTCGTCCGAAAAGACGACAGGGCGCTCACTCCAGACCAAATCAAAGCGCTTTCAGTTGGGGGCGACCCATCAGGCGGCTATCTGGTCGACCCGGATACGAGCGGGCGTATCGTTAAGAAGCTATTCGAGACATCGCCGGTCCGTGCTTACGCTTCCGTGCAAGTTATCGGAACAGACGAACTAACAGGCCTCTATGACGACGAAGAGGCATCAACGGGCTGGGTATCGGAGACCGCTTCGCGCACGGAGACAGGCACCCCGAAGATCGGCGAGTGGCGCATTCCTGTTCATGAGATCTATGCATCACCGCGCGTTACACAGCGTTTACTCGACGATAGCGCTTTTAATGTGGAGCAATGGCTCGCCGAGAAAGTCGCGAATAAAATGATGCGCGGCGAAAACACGGCCTACACGGTAGGTAGCGGGACTGGCAAACCTCGCGGGTTCATGACGTACCCCGACGGCGACTCGATCCGTGGAGAAGTCAAGCAGTACAACACCGGCGCGAGCGGGGCGTTTAAGGCCTCACCTGACGGCGGCGACGTGTTCTTGACAGCACTCTACGCCCTAAAGGGCGAGTACCGCCAGTCGACGAACTGGTTTATGAACCGTTCCACAATGGCCGCTGTTCGATTGCTGAAAGATAATGACGGGCGGTATCTCTGGCAGCCCGGTATTGAAGCGGGTCAACCAACTTCATTGCTCGGCCACCCTGTGGCAGCGGCGTTTGAGGACATGGCGGATATCGCGGCAGGCTCTCTTTCAATCGCAGTCGGGGATCTGGGGTCGGCCTATCAGATCGTTGACCGCCAAGGCATCCGAGTCATCCGCGACTTGTACTCGCAGAAACCTTACGTCGAGATCTACACCACAAGGCGCACCGGTGGCGCTCTCATTAATGGCGAAGCTTTGAAGCTTATCAAGTTCGCAGCCTAACCAAACAAAACAGCCGAGGGGTAAACCGCTCCTCGGCTTCTTCTGTTGGCTGATACCTGGCCAGCAATAACGCACTAAGGGGTTTAAAAATATGCGTGATAATATCTCCAATCAACAAGCCGTTCACCTCGGCAACGTCACTGTTAGCGGCACGACACCGGCGGTGTCTTCCTATGTCGATCTACGCGGTTTCAATGCGGCGGCAATCATGGTTGTCGCTAACACAGTAACCGACGCCGGAACAGCCGAGGGCTTCTCCGTCACTCTGCAAGAGTCCGAAGACACGGACGCAGCGAGCGCCGGGACAGTTGCAACGGCGGACACTACGGAGGCGACTAACACGTTGGCCGTGACCAGTGATTCCGCCGACAATACAGTCGTTGGTGCTCTCGGCTACAGCGGTAACAAACGTTACCTTGGTATCACTGTCACAGGCACCACGGGGTCTGATGCAGACATTTCTGTCTTCGCCCTACTTGGCCGCCCAGCAGTCGCCAAGACGACCTTCGTCGGTACAGCTGTCGCACGGACGTAGAGACTAAGAGCGGGGCGGGCTTAGCGGCCTGCCTCTTCTTTTTAAAGGACACCATGTTGCAAGCGAAAATCACAAAGATAGACGGGTACATGTGCGCGCCGGAAGGGCACACAGTCCAAACGTTCGCACTCGGTCGTATCGTTTCGGGGCCTGTCGCAGAAATGGCGGTAGCGGATGGTGCAGCCGAGGCGCTCACCGAAGGCGCGCAGGGCCGAGAAACTAAAGTCGAGCGCGTCCCCGAAGTCAAACGTCGGAGGCGCGGCAGGTGAGCTTGCGGGATCTCAGCCGCCCGACACTCAGGCACGGACACACGCTGACGACAGAGCCCGCGTCTGAACCTGTCACAGCGGCAGAGTTGCGCACCTATCTCGTTACAAACGCAACCATACTGCCCGACAGCCTCGCCGACGACTTCGTCAAAGAAGCGCGGCAGTACATAGAGCGGGTAACGGGGCTAGCCCTAATCAACCAAACTTGGACAATGGAACTTGACCGTTGGCCGCAGTCGGCCTCTACTGAGTGGTGGTCCGGTGTCCGCGAAGGCGCAGTCGCCGACCTGTACGCAGGGAGAGCCGCGAACCCGATTGAGCCACCGCGCTATCCGCTATCGTCGGTAACGTCGGTCAGTACATTCTCAGAAGGAGACGTAAAAACGGCGATTACAGTCTCCGATTACTTCATTACGGACACAAGCCGGAAGCCCGGTCGTATCGTCTTGAAGTCGGGCAAAACGTGGCCAACCGCCACACGTACGGCGAACGCTATTAAAATCGTTTACGTGGCAGGATACGGGGCTACTGAGAGCAGTGTGCCGGCGGTCCTCAAAAGAGCGGTCAAGCAGTTCGCTGGCGCGCTATCTACGCACCGAGGCGACGGTTGTTCTGTCGAAAGCCTCTATTCCAGCAGCGGGGCTGCCGATCTCGTAGCGGCCTATTCGGTCACGAGCATCTAGCCATGGCATGCAAGTGCGATAGCCTACACGCCGGAATGCTAAAAGAACCGGTCACGTTCGAGCGCCCAACAGACACGGGCGACGGTCGGGGCGGGCGCACGGTGACATTTGCCGCTATAGCCGATTCCCCAACAGCCTGCCATATCAAAGCCTTGAGCGGTGGCGAGCGTTGGGCAAGTGGCCGGACCGAGGCCACGTCAAGCTATAGGATAACAGTGCGCTATTTCAGCGACATTAAAGAATCAGATACGGTGACCATACGAAGCCGCCGCCACAATATCCGGTTCATCAACAATCTCGAATTCAAAGACAAGTGGCTGGAGCTCGACGTCGATCTAGGGGTCGCGGTGTGAGCGGGGTCGTCGTGGGCGAGAAAGAGCTACGGGCGTTCCTCGAGAAGTTCGCGGACGAAGTTGCCGACGGTTTGGACGGGGTAGCGGATACGACGGGCTTGCTTGTTAAGTCCGACATTCAGAAAGGCTACCACGCGCACGCGAGCGCAGGTAAGGTTTACACCCACGAAATACTAGGACAGATGCCAAACGGACATTTGATCAAGGGTAAGCGGCGAGCGAAACCGCACGTAGCTAGCGCGCCGGGGTTCGCCCCTAACTCAGACACCGGCGACCTTGCTAAGTTCATCGCAGTTGAGAAGACAGAGCCCGGAGTGCGTGAAGTCGCACCATACGGGTTCGCTTCAAAGTACGGCGCTTATTTGGAGTGGGGGACAAAGAAGATCCTTCCTCGCCCGCTATGGCGCCCGGTTCGCGATAAAGCGGAGCCTACCTACAGAAAACTGGTTGAAGACTTGTTGGTCAGAAAGGCGAACGATGCTAGCCGATGAACTCCAAGACGCAATTCGCGCCAAGTTAGAGGCCGACGTCGCTTTGGTCGCGGCGGTCACAGGTATTTGGGTCGATGTTGCACAGCCTGATTTACCGGAGGCTGATAGCGCCTTCCCATATCTCACTTTCGGCGAAGACCAAATCTCCAATTGGGACACCAAGACAGGCAACGGCGCGAGCGCGGTCTGCCAAATAGACATTTGGTCGAGATCAAACAATCTGATCGAGGCTAAAGAGATCGGCAAATTGGTCTACAGGGCTCTCCACAAAGGAGCCTTGACCTTCGCTACCGCCGCGCATGTTAGCACCGTAGTGGAAAGTCAGGCGTATTCTAATGACCAGACGGTAAAACAAAACGTGGTATTACATTAGTTCGTGTAATTTACGACGAAATATGATAGATTATTTACCAAATCAGTAAGGAGTTGACGAAATGGCAGCTGATACAGGCAGAGACTTTGTAGTCAAAAAAGGCGGCACGGCTATCGCCGGTTGCCGTGAGGACAGTATCTCGCTCGATGGTTCGCCCGTCGATATCACTTCAAAGAGTGACGGTGGCTTTAGAACGCTCGCAGGATTCTCAGGAACCAAGGCGCTCGACATATCATCGTCTGGTGTGTGGACAGACAAGATCGTCCGGGACGCAGCGGTGCTCGAAAGCGCAACGTTGCTCTTGACGGACATCACGTTGGAGTTCGCGGACGGGGGCACGATCAGCGGGGACTTCTTCCTGGCGAACTACGAAGAGACAGCACCGCACGAAGATGCGGTAACGTTCACTGCCTCTCTACAGTCTAGTGGGTCTTGGACTTACACAACGGCGGCCTAATCCATGAAGCAGATAACGGTTGCTTGGGGTGGTAAGGCCTACACAGTCAAGGAAGACCAAGCGTTCGCATTGGGCGAGGAGATCGAGGACATCATATCCCTTCCACAGCTCGCCCAAATGGAGACCTACCCGAAGTTTATCAAGCTCGCCCGTTGCTACGCGGCTGTTGTTAACTTCGCTGGTGGCAGCGCCGACCCCGAAGAAGTACATGCGGCGATGATGGCGGAGCTCAAATCGGGCGGGAAGGAAGCGAAGGCGTCCATGTTGGCGTCTATAGGTGGTGCGCTAATCGATATGTTGATGGACGGCGCGCCGGAAGCTGACGGCGAAGAGGAGGCCGACCCTAAAAAAAAGGCGATCGCTTAGTTCAACGGTGCTTTTTGATCGCGGTTCGCCAACTCAAGATAGCGCCGTCTGAATTCTGGGGGATGAGGCCCCGCCACTTCTGGCTTTTGCTGGAAACGGAGAAGCCCCAAGAGGGTGCTAAAAAAGGCCTCAACAAGAAAGATGCAAGCCGCTTGCTGAAATGGGCGAAAGAGAGAGCGAAGAATGGCAATTCCAAAGCTTAAAATCGTCGTTGGTGCTGACACAGACCCATTAAAAAAGGGCTTGGGCGGCTCCGGTACGCTAATACGGAACTTTGCGGCCAAAGCCACGGCGGCTCTTGTTGCGGTCAAAGCGGCGACGTTTGCGCTAGGTGTTGCGTCTCTCAATACGATAGACGCGCAGGCTAAGCTAGCCAAGAGCCTTGGTACGACGACAAAATCCATTCAGATTATGGAACGCGCAGGCAGTCTTGCGGGCGTTGCGATGACCGGCATCGAGCAGGCCACTAAAGATTTGACCCGCCGCCTTAGCCAAGCCGCGAGCGGGACAGGCCCGGCAGCAGACGCCCTCGACCGCCTAAAGCTCACGGCAGCCGGTCTCTACAATCTCCCGCTTGACGAACGCATAGCCACGATTAACACGGCGATTAGCAAGTTCATTCCTGTCGCCGAAAGGGCGGCGGTGGCTGGTCAACTGTTCGGCGAAGAAGGTTCTATCGCCATGGCGCGCATAGACGCCGCGACGATCAAACAAGCCACCAAAGAGATTGATGAATTCGGCGTTGCTGTGAGTGAAGTTGACGCTGCCAAAATCCAACAAGCAAACGACGCGTTGTCTCGTCTGTCTCTCATTTCGAAGGGATTGGGAAACAGGGTCGCCGCTCAGATCGCTCCGGCTCTAGAGAACTTTTCTCGCATAGTCGGCGACTTGTTCAAGAAGGGCAGCACGTTAACGAACGTTCTGTCTCAGTTGTTCGCAAGAGTTCCGGCCTACACCTCGACGGTGTTCGCTCTAGTCGGCGCGATGGTTGCCTACCGCGCCGCCGTGATCGCGGCGTCCTTCGTCACACAGAACTTTAAGAAGCTCCTTATCCGTTCTGGCGTTGCCTTGCTGGTCGTGGCGCTCGGGGAGGCTGTGTTCTGGATCATGAAAGTGGTCAAGGGGCTCGGCGGACTAGGCGAGGCTTTGAAAGTTCTCAAAGAACTTTGGGATCGCTCATGGTTGGCGATGGCGATAGTCCTAAAAGGATTCAAACTCTATGTAGAAGCCACTTGGCTAAGGATACAAGCCGCCTTTGGGGGCATGGTGGTCGGCATGCGAGAGAAGTGGATGGAGTTTATAAACTGGTTCGGGGAGAAAGTTAGGCCTTTACTGGCGTTCTTTGGCGCGGAAGGCACCATGGAAACCAATTTAAGGATTAAGAATGCCGGGGTTGAACTCGCTCGCAAAGAGATTGACGCCTTATCAGCGAGTGCCGACGCGCTTGCAGAAAGATCGGGCCAAAAACTCACCGATGCAGCGGCTGTAGCTAACACAGCTTGGTTGAAACTCAAGGACACGATAGCGTCTGCGCTGTTGGTTGAGGGCGGCAGCGACAGTCCGAGCACGGGTATCGAGGGTGGTACGGGGCCGCTTGCGGTCGCTGGTGGTCCTGTCGACGAAACAGACAGCGGCAGCAAAACCCAATCAGGTACGCGCGGGTCTAAAATGTCCGCTATCGATAGAGAAGTCGAGGCCGTTATGGCCGGGCTGCAAACTGTGGAAGAGGCACAGCGCGCCTCTTATGAACGCCAGAAAGAGACGCTCAGAGACTTCTTTAACTCAAGGGTAGGCGCGCACGAACAGCACGCCGCACTTCTACAGCGCGTGGAAGACACGCATCAGTTTAAAATGATGCAATCAAGAAACGCAGGCGTCAAAGGTACGCTCTCCGCTCTTGGTCAAGTGTTCCAAGGATCGAAGAAAATCGGCGCGGCTATCGGTGTTACTAACTCGTGGCTCGCATTCACAGAGGTTTTGAAAGACCCTGCCTTCGTCGGCAATCCACTGGGTCGTATCGCCGCCGCTGGCTCGGCATTGGCGGCGGGCCTAAACGCTGTTCGTAACATCAAATCAGGCGGCAAGTCTGCGAGCACCGGAGGTGGCGGAGGTGTTGCTCAAGCGAGCGGTTCAGTGGGGGCAGGCGGGGGCGATGTATCCAGGAACGTGGCAATCCGTCTCGAAGGGCAAGTCTTTGGGCAAGAACAAATTCGCGGTCTGATCAATCAGATCAACGAAGCCGTCGAGGGGGGCGCCATTGTCCGTCTTGTATAAATCCAGCTACACGGTCCCCGGTGGCGCTAAGGATCTCAACCACGCCAGGATAGCCCATAGCCTGAATTGGCAGACAGGCGGCACCGTTGCCGCGTCCACAACAGACGCCGCGTTCTTTGCGGACGCTCCGTTGAATACGTTGACGTATGAGTTCTGGAAGCCGACTGCGACGGCGTCAACTTGGGAATACAATCACGGGTCAAGTGTGTCGTGCGATTACTGTTGTATCGCGGCGCACACTCTGGGATCAAGCGCCGCGACAATCAAAATCCAATACTATAACGGCAGCTGGCTAGACCTAACCGACGGCGACGCCCTGGCAGATGACAGCCCGGTGTTCGCTATCTTCACACCAACTACGGCGACGCGGTGGCGCGTCAACATCACGAGCGCGACCGGCATACCGAAAATTGGCGTTGTCAAATTCGGTACGGCCTTGCAGATGCAGCAGCCTCTATTCGGCGACCACTCTCCGATCGATCTCGCACGAAAAACTAAACTTCGAGCGAACTACTCAGAGACCGGCGAGAACCTCGGGCGCACGAAGCAACGTACGTTCCTAGAAACCTCTTACCAATGGGAACACCTAACCGCCGCCTGGGTACATAACAACTGGCCGACGCTACAGCTCGCTATTGAAGATGAACCATTCTGGGTAGCGTGGCGGCCCAGCACCTACACCGACGCAGGCGTCGGCTTCTGCCAAGTCGACGATACGCCTATTCCGTCTAACATGGGTATCGCTGACAAAATGGCGGTCGCTATGAATGTGAGGGCGCGCGGCTATGAGTAGCAAGACCACACCAGGCCGTGAGGCCGTGCAGATCGTCGAGATTAAACAACCGCTCTGTTCGCGGACTTTTGGATCGTCGCCTTGCACCGCGACAGGAACAGCAGACACCAAGTGCTATAACACTCGCTCGACCTGCCAAGACGCGGCCAACTTCGAATTGGACAGCACGCCCCTTAGCCTGTTCTTTGGCAAAGGCACGGTCGCAGATATCGACATTAGCGGCGTTGATTACCTCATCCCGTCTTTGGTCTCTGTGTCGACCGCGCCAACAGTTATTAACTTCGGTGCATCTAGCGCCGACGCGCAAGGCTTAGGCAATCGCGCCGTTTGCACTCTGACGTTTAACGACCACCAGCATTCGGATAGACTTGTCGACCCCTATCTATCCGGTAGGTCGTGGAATCCAATGTCAAGTGACAGGGGTTCGTTTTGGTCGAGATGGGTAGCGCGCAATCGCTACAAAGGTCAAATTCAAATCGTGATCTACGACGGGTACGCAGGGCAGGCCTTGTCTGCCATGACTAACCGCACTTACTTCATGGAGACGATAACCAACGTCGACAGCTCCGGGCGCGTCACCATGACCGGTAAGGATATTCTGGCGAAGGTCGAGGAACGCAAGGCCCAGGCACCTAAGACCAGTCTCGGCAAACTCTACACAGGTATCACAGCGGCGGCCACTTCATTCTTGTTGGTGAACGCTCTTGAGGCGGACTATGCATCGAGCGGAGTGGTCAGAATTAATGACGAACTTATCGCGTATTCCAGTACGTCCACCGGCGCAGACGGTGTTACATTCAGCGGTTTAACCCGCGCACAATACCGGACGGAAGCCGAAGCCCACGAGGCGAACGACGGTGTGCAACAGTGCGTTGTCTACAGCGAAGCGACGGTCGACTCTGTGATTTCTGACTTACTGACCACCTACGGCGGTATCAGTTCGTCGTGGTTGGATACCGCGAATTGGGCTGACGAGCGCGAGGACTACCTCGACGCATACCGCCTGAACACGGTGATCGCAGAACCGACTTCCGTCTACAAACTGATTAGCGAGATCCAGGAGCAGACGCTCTGCTATATCTGGTGGGATGAACGCGACGCTCTTGTCAAGCTTAAGGCGGTGCGCGGCTATGTCGATACGCCTACCACGCTGACGGACAGCGCCAACATCATCAGCGGCAGCTTGCAAATCAAGGACAAGCCAAGGGACCGAACCAGTCAGTGCTGGATCTACTACACCCCAGCTACCTATCTCTCAGTCTCGAAGGCAACAGACTTTCAAAGCCATTACGTCACAGCGGATCTCGAGACCGAGACAGAAGAGCTATACGGCACAGCGAGCATCCGCAAGATCTACAGCCGTTGGTTGAACGACGAAGCAACGGTCTTCTATACCGGGAACCGGATTTTGGACGGTTTCAAGATCGTTCCGCAATGGCTGTACTTTATGTTGGATGCCAAAGACCGAGACTTGTGGCTGGCCGATGACTTCTTTCTTTCGCACCAGCTCGACCTTGACCAATACGGCAACCGCCAAAATCGGAAGTGGACAATCGTTAGCGCCGAGGAAGTTATTCCGGGCGAAACGGTTCGTTACGTCGCAATAGAGACGGATGCTTACGGCAGGTTCCATTTCGTCATGGACACAGCCGCCGCTGACTTCACCGACTATGATTCCGCCCCAGCAAAGAACGCCTACATCGGCGACGCTGACGGCCTGTTGACTGGCGGCGCAACCGCAGGAGTGATCGCGTAAATGACAACCTACACAGCCATCGCCGATACTGAGATAGATAAAGACAGTCCGTTGACCGCACCGATAATGACACGGCTCAGGGACAACCCTACCGCCATTTCGGAAGGCAGGGGGCCTACCACACCAAGCGCCGGAGACGTTGTTTTGTATCGATGGGGCGGAGAGCCGTTCGGAACCTATACAGGGAACCATCCTTCGTGGCTCTTCACGCGCGCAGGCGGGACGACAATTTCAGAAGATTTCTATGTGTTTAGGTTTATGCGGGCAGGAACGTACCGCATAACGTGGGGCGGGGGGTCACAGGATGCGGCGGGGTCAGGCGGCAACACCTACTTAAGCCTCTATCGCGACATTGCCGGGGGCGGTACTGCGTTGATCGGCGCAAGCTTGACGTTCGTTGACGGCGGCGGAGGAACTACCACGTTTGTGGAGCAGGCCGGAACAACCACCGACGTGACATTCGCCGAGGGCGATAGCCTGTTCTTTAACGCAGGGTCTCGGTCTGGAAGGGGCGTTGGGGCTACGTACCTGCGGATTTCAGCTGACGCCTTCACCGCGCCGATAGGAGCGTAGCGCATGGCAAACGTCGAACAATACAAGCGCGATATCCACCGGCTCCAAAGAGACAAACTTGCTCTCTCGAGGGAAGCAGTTGCCTTAAGGGAGGAGCTCGCGGGCCAAAGTGAAAGACACGCTTTGGAGATCAAGGCGGTCGAGAACAAGGCCGCCGAGGCTAAAGAGAAATCAGCAGAGTACCAACGCCAATTGGTAGCGGAAAAAGCCGCGGTCGAGAACAAGGCCGCCGAGGCTAAAGAGAAATCAGCAGAGTACCAACGCCAATTGGTAGCGGAAAAAGCCGCGGTCGAGAACAAGGCCGCCGAGGCTAAAGAGA
>Ga0070749_10001328_pt1 | contig 16786 bp, 3 predicted proteins | sample VirMetDEL_Nov_18_FD_75180 | JGI IMG/M metagenome (GOLD analysis project Ga0070749, IMG submission 75180) | Aqueous microbial communities from the Delaware River and Bay under freshwater to marine salinity gradient to study organic matter... | ecosystem: Environmental > Aquatic > Marine > Coastal...
ACTGCTGCACAAATTGCTTGCACTTCTGCGCTTTCATTTGTTGTATCATCGCCTGGATTTACTACGTGACGATGAAAACTTCTTGAAATTTCTACTCCGTCTCTTTCAATAATCGTAGCTGTACGAACTTGTACGTGCTTAAATGCGCCTACGATTTCAATTTTATCTTCTTCTGTTCTTTCTGTTAATGCCATTTTCGTTTCCTCTTTTAGTCCGTCCCAATCGTCCGATCAGGATATTGATTAAACGCGATAAGTGATACTAAAATAAAGATCACCTAGTCCACTATCAAAATTGTTGTACTGAAGCAGCGCCCATCCCGCACCGTCATTTCTTGAGCTATAAAAGCGCACGTTTGAACTATTTGATCCAACGTATGCGGTTAGGTCTGCTATAGTGCTAAGACTGACATCTCTGTACATTACAGCGCCGATTGCCGTGCTCGATCCGGCTGATGTAAAAGGCAATCCAGAGATAATAATGTCCTCTGTAGTTGTATAATCGCTGAAAGTCGCTAACGCCCCAGAAACATGAACGGTGTTTCCTATCTTTGTATAAATACAATCAATTGCGCTCACAGTTCCGTAGTTTGGTGATGGCGTCCAAGTCCCTTCCTCGTAATCGTCCATTCGGTTGGCCGCCGCAGTACCGCCCAAATAAATAGAGTAAAACGATCCGTTCGTTCCTTGGTTGCCCAACAGGTTTTCGCTTTTGTCATATAAAAGCCGAGCGTTGTCTGCCGCATCTTTATGGGCTATGTCGCCTGCGATGTAGAAGTCTTTAAATCTTCTACTATCTTGTCCTAAATCTATAGTAGCATCGATGGAAGCACCGTTTCTAACTGGCAGTATCTTTCCTGCTCCGCCATGGCACAATAAACCAGCACCAGCAGTAGTACCTCCTTGAATATATAAACTGTCACCACCCTCAATACCAATACTACCAATATTGGTGCCATCTTCTCTGAATTGAATTAATTGTCCGCCAGCATTATTTGTTTTATTTAAATAAAGCGCTGCGCCATCGAAGTCTCTAGATATAGAAATATAGCCATCGGTCCCCGCTATTCCAATACCATCACCAGTACTAGCTGATATAAGAGTAAGGGGCGTATCAGTAGTTCCAACCAGCACGTTCTGCGAACTATCAATCGTAATCGCAGTGCTTGTGGCGTTATCCGTAATACCTACAGAACTAAATTTAGCGGGAGAGCCTCCAGAAGTAACACTAAGAGCTCCTGAACTGTCTGAAATACTTAGTGTCCCGAGAGTAAGTGTATTTCCGCTTAAATACAAGTCTCTAAACTTATATGTAGAGCTTCCTAAATCATACGTCTCATTTGCATTTGGAATAATTGATCCGGATACAGCGCCGAGTTTTGTTTGTACTCGAGCATCTGTGTAGTATAGATTTGAGCCTTCAGACAAATCTGTAGTGGACTTACTTGCAAAATTAGTATCAAAATTGCTGCTTCCATACGGAGTAACAGCCTCCCACTCTGAGTTGGTACCATTCCAAGTTAGTACTTGTCCGCCAGTAGCTGCTGTACCTGACACGTCACTTAAATTACTTAGAGAAATTGCGCTGGCAATATTTGCAGGGGCAGTGTTTTCCCATTTTCCGCTTGTAGTATTATACCATAAAACGTCTTTATTGCTTGCACCAGAAGTTACTAAAGAATCAACATCACTTAGATCTGCAATACTGCTTGACGTAGTTAAAGTAGAGCTTAAATCTGGGGGCGTATATGTAAAGACTCCAGTCGTATTAGCATAACTTAAGCTTCCCCCTCCGGAAGCTGCTGCAGTAGAAACACTAAGAGCTGCTCTTGCTCTTGCCTCCGTGAAATACAAGTTAGTACTACCTTCAGTTAAATTATCTGAATTAAATGCTGATAAGCTTACTGTTGCATCAATCGCCCCATCGGTTGCATCATCATAAGTAAAACTAATCCCCGTGTGCGTGCCGTTAGTTACAAATTGACCTCCGACTACATCTTGTACACGCTCTGTACTGTGGTAAAGATTAGTTGAGCCTTCTCCAAGATCATCAGTTGTCTTATTTACAATCCAAGCATCTGCAGTACTACTAAAATCGGAAATATTTAACTTATTTCCTAAAGATGTTGACACTGTAGTAGCAAAATTTGGGTCATCTCCAAGTGCTGCTGCAAGTTCATTGAGAGTATCTAATGCTGCAGGCGCACTATCAATTAAATTTGTAATTGCTGTGCTAACTTCTGTACCAACGTATGTTTGTGTTGCTAAGGGAGAGCCATCTACTTCCAGTGTTCCTGAATTATTTGAAATAGTAATATTCCCAAGCTCAATATATCTTCCAAGATGCAGGTCTCTCCAAACTTTTGTAGAACTACCTATATCATAAGTATTTGTAGTTGCAGGAACAAGACTAGAAGTGGAAGTATTAGGGGAAACCCACTCATATTCTTGTGGATGTGTAAGGGTTTTAATTGCTAAAACATAGCCTACGCCAGCAGATGCAGCGGCAGGGTCAGGGACTCCGTATAGATCATCCAACTCAAGAGGCGAAGCGTTCCATTCCGAACTACTAGAATTATACCACAAAACCGCAGGGCTTGCTCCTAAGGTAGAGTTTGACGTATTTGAGGGTGAATCTGCATTTGAGTTTACGTTTGCTAAGCTTCCAATGTTAAAAGCACCATTTTGCCACTTTTGAGTGGTTGAATTATATGAAAGAACTTGATTAGCTGAAGGGCCACTAATTGAAACATCACTTAGAGCATTCAAGTTGTTTAGTACATTTTTCCATAGAGAAGTTGATGACTCATACTTTAATATGTGACCATCTACAAGAGTACTTAAAGTAACATCACCTAAATCCCCTAAGTCTTCTGCAAATCCAGGAACCCCGGTAAGAGAGCTAAAAGCTCCATCAAATGCATCAGTAATTCCATAGCCTGCTATAGTTGTAGGTTTGTTAGTTAATGAACTAAATGAAACGCTTAAAGTATATGCTACCCAGTTAGTGCCATTATATTGTAATAACTGGCCACTTGAAGGAGCCCCTGCAGCTACATCGCTTAAATCATTAAGTACAGAAACATTACTTGTTGCGGGAGTTGTCCACGAATAGTCTGTACCATTCCAAGTTAGTACTTGATTTGTTGCGGCGCTGCTTCTATTTAAATGCGCGTCTACATCGCTATCAGTATATAGATCTGCTGTTGTAAGAATAGTTGGTTTATTTGCAATATGAGTCCAATCAATTACAGAATCCACCCAAGCACTTCCATCCCACTTTAAGTAGTCATTTGTGTTCAGTGTGCCTAGACTTACGTCAGTAAGATTATTTAAAGATAAAGAAGTAGAGTTACCGCTTATTGTTCCTGGCGCCCAAGCACTGCCATTCCATAAAAGAACCTGATTAGTAGAGGGAGAAGTAGTTGCTACATCGCCTAGCTCGCTCAAGCTAAAATAGCTAAAAGTTGCAGCCTCCCACTTCAAACTTCCTGTGGCATCCCATACAAGAATCGAGCCGGTGCCCGGAGTGCCTATTACGTCAGTTAAGTCAGCTAAACTTGTATTAGAACCTCCGTCAACCCACTCATAATCTGTACCATTCCAGCTTAATAGCTGGTCTGTTGAGGCATTGCCTTGATTTAAATGAGAATCTATTCTTGTATCAAAATCTGTAATATTAAATCCGGCTACAGTGCTCGGTTTACCTGAGAGCACTGACCATGTCATTTGTTGGTCAGTCCAGTAAGTGCCATTCCACATTAGTACATCGTTAGTAGTTCTAACATTAGGGCTAGATAAGGATACGTCCGAAAGATCTGTCAACTCTTCTACGGAGCCTACTATTTCTGAGTAAGTAACCCATTCGTAATCTGTACCGTTCCAGCTTAAAATTTCGTCAGTGCCTGCAGTGCTTCTATTTAAGTGTGCATCTACATCTCCATCGGTATATAATAAACCGTCAACTTCAGTTTTGGTATATACCTGTGCTTTAGTATATGCATCTGTAATTCCATAGCCCGCAAGGGAGGTTGGAGTATTTTCTAAATCTGACCAATCTCCAGACATGGCAATATCATGAAAGCCAGCTCCAGTTTTTGTTTTGTTTCTCCAATCACTAGTTGCGGATTGATAAACTAACAAGTCTCCATTAGCTAAGTCAGCAATCGTAACATCTGTTAAAGTATCTAGAATAAAATCTTCTGGCTCATATTTACTAGTGGCAGAATTATATTGTAAAATTTGATCATTTGTGGGAGCAGTGTTAGAAACATCCTCTAACTGACGAGTATTGTGGTCTACTGGCTCATACTGAGTATTTGCAAGATTATATTTTAAAATCTGATTATCAGTTGCCGTCGTAGTAGATACATCTTCAAGAGAGGTTGTCTTAAAATCCACAGACTCATATTGGCTATTTGTACTATTATATTTTAAAACCGTTGCATTTGTGGGAGCTGTTGAAGCTACATTATTTAACTCCATTGTTGTATGGTTTACAAAAGACAAAGCACTTGTGGGCGCATTTACTTGCTTTAATATATAACCTTGAGTTGCACTGCCAAGAGTAAGAGTAGCAAAAGTAGCATTTCCATTTTCATCAATTGCAGCAAATCCTAAGTCAATAGAATTTGCATAAACATTTCCATCTGTATCTACTGCAAAATCTCCATCACCTACATCAATTGTGTCTGCAAAAATGTCCTCTACATATAAGGTTCTCCACCTTAAATTGGTAGAACCTAAATCATATAAATTATGAGTTTGAGGAATAATATGACTATTAACTAAACCATTAAAAGTAATTAAATCAGTTGAAGAATCTCCTAACTCTACATGACCGTCTAATGAAGAAACTCCTGCAACTGTTAGAGAGCCTTGAGTTACTAAATCACCCCCTGAATTAACCGTAAGGCTTCCTGAGCCAATATCAAGACTTTGACCCTCTAAAGCTCCTCCTGCAGTTATATCTCCAGTGGCCTCTAAGTCTCCTGTTATATTTAGTCCCTTATTAAGATTCCATTTATCATCAGAGGCAGTATAAAGTATTGTTGCATTTGCTCCTTCAAGAGTAAATCCTCCTAAGTTTACCGCTGCGGCATTTGTAGCACCTTCGCCAATTACAACATTCTTATCGTCAACTGTCATAACACTACTATTAATAGTAGTAGTTAAACCGTCTACCTGCAAATCTCCTAAAATTTGAACAAGCCCGGAATTTGCTCCTACAGCGGCAGGGTCAATAACAATAGTTGCTGGGCCGGTAATTGTTCCGCCAGCAACTTCTAAATTTCCTGCAATTATTAAATTTCCTGTGTCATCTCCATGAGTTGCCGGATCAATAGTGAAGTCATTAGGGACTTGAAGAGTACTACCTTGAATTTCCATGTCCCCGGCAATTACAACTTCACCAGTCTCGTCACCATGAGCAGCAGGATCAATAACAAACTCTGCAGGCCCTCGAAGCCAGCCACGAAGCTCTAAGTTATTCATCTTAGAGTTTATCTCTTCTCCGTCCCAGTTGAAAGTGTCTCCGTTGGGGTCTCCGATAGCAACTTTATAGTATTGATCGGAAGTGTCAAATCCAAGCCAAAATCCCTGACCTACATCGTAATCAGTTTTTCCGCCCTTAATAGATCCCGCACCAAGAAAGGTAATTCCTCCTCCCTCTTGATCTATAATTACACCATCATTTAAGCCTTGGCTAGTAGTATTGCTAGCCCCTCCGTCGTCCGCACCATTTCCAGGCCCCGAACCAGGACCTCCATTTTTAGGAACTAAATCTAACCAGATTTCTGCTATTATTTTACCCGCCATTAACTTCCCCTATCAATTTGTGCAATAACAGCATCATTTGTTGTATCCGGACGATACGCTGTTCTATATAAATAATTAATTGTGTATGCAGCACCGCTCGTGTTTGCTCTGTCTAACTTTATTACAGTATCAGAAATTACTTCAGCAACTCTTGCACTGTGCTGTGGTACAGTAGTAGAAGAACTTGTAATTTCTACTGCAGTTAAAGCAATTACATCTCCGGCTTCTAAATCTGCTGTAAAAGTAGTACCTACTCCCGTAATTGTATAGCCTACATCATTTGTGAATGAAGTGCCAGAAATTGCTGTCCAAGCAGTATCAAGAGTAGCGCTTCCATCCCCAATATTTCTCCAATAGCTTGGGCCATTTCCACTATTTGTAACATCATCCCACTGAGCTAAGAAGCATTCTGGAGCACTGTGATCAAAGATTATATACAATTCTCGTGTGTCGTTATCGACTACATTAGTCATACTTACTATTGCATCAACTTCTGGAACTTCTGCACCGTTGTTTGGGGCTGCTCTACTTGCTAAAAGCGGAGGATATGAATCAAAAATAAATCTTTCCCCTCCCGCAGCAAGTCCATCTGTTCGAGTAGTTTTTATAGCGTAAAAATCAAAATATCGTGTAGCCGGATATGTAACATTTCCGCCTCCCGAAGTAATTTGAGCATTAAAACTATAACTAGACTGTAAAGCTCCAATTGTGTATCTTTCTCCTCCAGCTAATACTTCGATATCACTTAGATTATGTGCGTCATTAGGCCCTCTCCATTTTGCTGCCACCTCTTCGCCGTTCCATACTAATTGGTATCTTATGCCTCCACTTGGATTTGTTAGCTTTTGCCATGCATAAGCTCCTGAAGGTATTCCCGAAAAATTAGGAGTACCCACTGAAGACCATGCGGAAGATATAGAAAAAACTTCCTCGCTTGGGTCATTTGAAATCTTTCCGGGAGTATTAGTAGTTGCTCCTTTTGGTATACCATGAATTCTTTCAGGGTTACTTGCCGTACCAATACCTTTTATGCCTGTTTCGTTAGTATCAGGATAATACTTAGAAAATACCGGATCTAAATTTGTTGAGTCTGAATTAAGTCCGGGAATAACTTTATATCGAATCCAGTACCACCTTTCTACGGTTCCTGTTTCATTGAGTATTGGGTCAATAACTGTAGTGCCTTCAGCAGTAAGAATGTGTGATGCACCATTAAAGCTACCCCCATTAGGGTTCATCCAAACTTCTATAGAGTGTGTACTTTCAGAATAATTTCCTGTATTTTCCCACGTAAGTCCTATACCGCCGACTGCGCCCTCTTCTTCAACAATAGTAGTTGCCTCTAAGTTTATTGGCCTTGTAATACGAACATTAGGATTTGCAGGCCCATCAGCATAAGTAGATACGATATCATTAGCCATATAATTAACAAGATATGCAGAATCATTATGCTCCCTTGCAACTATATCTACTAAAAGATTACTATTTGTTTTAATACTTTCTAATCGAAATAATTTATTTTCCCAGTTAAATTTTTCATATGTGATTGCAATTAAGTTGCCCGCTAATAGCAAATATCCTTTCGGAGGAAGAGTAAAAGAAATTGTTAAACCTGCTCGGGACTCATCCAAAGCTTGCTGTGCATTTATTCGTAAATTAAAATAATTAGTTATACCCGGAGCAGTATATGTCCCTTGTCTCTGAATACCCTTATCCTGCGATAAATAATTTGAGTTAAAGAATGATAGCGTTCGATTATTAAATGTAAGCGCAGGGTCTGTCATTTGGCAACTAAGTGCATTAAAGGTATTAGCAAGACCTTTATCTTCTATATTTATATCTCCGATAATATCATTTTCTGTAATAACTTCAGTATCAGGATCAAAAAGATTTAAAGGCTTTGCTTTTACTTTTAGGTCTAAAAAGTATTTGCCATTACTATACCGTAGTATCCCATTAAATTGTTGCAGTAAACTATTAACATTATCAAATAGTTTTTTAGAAGTGTCTATAACTACATTCATCTGGTGTCGAGTTACCCAGCGCTGATCCCAAGACTCCCACCCTAAGTATTTCCAATATTTAACATCGTCAGAATCATATAAAGAATATCCACTTACAAATCTATATTTTCCACTATTTTCTTCTATGCGCTTAACAATAGGATTTCCATTAGCGGCATAAAAAGATGAGCGTTCAAAGTCAGAACTCGTTGAGGGGTTTACTATACTAACATCTGTTTTCCAATCTTTTTCGGCCAAAGGGTCAATATTAAAAGTTACATTATTTCTTAAATTTTTAAGGGTTACAGAGGGAGGATTAGTTTCGTTTGAGGTAAAAGGTACGCCAGATCCTGGAGAAGATTCAGGCACCTGAGTTACCCCTGTAGTATTACCTTGAGGTAAACTAACTATCCGATATCTTCCGTTATACCATACTATTTCATTTTCTGCAAACAGTCTCGTTTTAGTCCATTTTTTACCCAGCTTACCTATACAATCTGTAAAAGTAACATTGTGAATATTATAAATATTACCATTTGATATTAATTGAGTTATATCTTCTTGTACAGAAGATATTGTTCCTTGAAATACTAAGTCTCCAGATGCAGGGTACCTACATATATCTCCAACCTGTAATCCTGAAACAATACCGTCCTGCGCAACAATAGTTAAAGTTACATCTGAAGGAGTATCGCAAGCTACAGCCGCTTCTCTAAACGAAGGAATGTCAATAAGATCTGAAGAAAGACCCTTGCCAAATCTTGTGTTTGTTAAATAATCTAATAAAATTAAAGCAGGATTATTAGTAACTCTTGCATCTTGTCCATTAAATATTACTCCTCTCTCATCGGTTCCACCTTCGGTATCTTCTAAAATTACGTTTTCTTTAGTTCCATAACTATAGGTAAGCCCCGTGAAGATAGCTTCATCTCCCGATTCAGGATTAATTACATTTTTTTCCAAACCTAAAATATTATTTGTATCAAACCAATTTGATACTGTTGAATTATTTGTAGGAATAACAACTTTATTATCTACAATAAATTCTCCGCCATCATCTCTTGCAAACTTTATATTTAAGCCATTTGCTTCAGAACTAGGCACTAAACTATCAGAGGAGTCTTGATATATTAAACTATAGCTTTTTGCAGTGATACTGGGCAAGTTTAAGTATTTTACTACTTCTGTAGTTGTGCCTCCCCCAAACAACCTATCACTAGGGTCCCATAGGTCTGTGCTAGTAGTTACTGACTTTGTAGTACTTATTGTATTATTATTTATTGCAGCATTTAGTTTGGCTAAAAGATTGTTGTAAGAAGCATTCGGGCTATTTCTGGCTGTCCATAAATACACTTTTCCCTGGTCAGTAGAATTTAGAGAGGCTGCGACCATTGACGCTTTCACTGCAAGTGTAATGGGCTCGGATCCAATATTAAACGTAAAATAAATAGATTTATCGTTTGCTGCCAAGGCTTGAACAGCCGCTGTCGCAAATGTATTATTATATATCTCGTCTAAAACAAGTGCATAAGAGTAAGTAGTTTGTTGAGTTGGGCTATTTAGTATGGCCCCTATCTTAATCTTCTGGTCATCTTCGAAGAACTCGGTATCCCAATTATTTTTTTCATATATAAAATCTGCGGAAGTATACGTAAAATTACCGCTACCATCAACTACTAGGCCCTGTACATCAAAAAGATTACTTCCTCCGGTAGATGTAGTAGCTTCAGTCTGTACTGGGTTATTATCATCTCCTGTATAGGATTCTTTTATCATTACCCAATCTGTAGCACTACTTCCTCCACTATGTCGTAGAGTTACTTTTCCTTGACTGCCCTCAATTACAGGCGTAAGAAGGGTCATATTACTAGTGCCGTCTGGATTTGGGCCTAGTCTAAAACGCCAGTCTATCTGTTGATAAGGATCATATAAATAAAATTTATCTATAATTTGAGCCGTTGTATTACCACCCGCTACATATACAGTTATGATATCTCCTAGCTTATAGTTTTCTTGTCTTGTTGCGGGATCTGATACTAATGCTTTATAAGACCCATCATAGTTTAAACAATTTACATATTTTCCTTTTATTATATAGTCAAATTGAGGCTGCTGCCCGGAAGAGGAACTAATTGTATCTACTTGTACACTATAAGCAGTATCTAATAACTGATGAGAGGAACTCCAATACTCTTTTTTGGAGCCTTTATAGTAATCTCCTTGAATTTTAAAACCTAAATTTTGTGAAATACTATATAACTTTGCATCAACGTTTTGGTCAAAAAGCCCCACGTGATGAGTAATATCTATCACATCCGAGTCGCCACCAAAATTAAAATAAAATCTTTTTTCGTGCCCTATACCAACACTTCCAATTGAGGCATAACTTGCTGCTTGGGCGCTAGATTGGCTAAACGATAAGCTTTCTATTATCTGTTGAGCTTGAGCTGCTGTTATTTCTCCTGCTTCAATTGCAGCTTGTAGATACGCTTGATAACTTTGGCTGGTTATAGTAATGGTACCCGTAAGAGGAGTAGATATACTAAAACTACTATACTCTCTATCACCTGAAAGAACATCTCCGTCTGTCATGTTTCCTACACAAGCAGGGCCTGTATAGGTATCTGTAGTTGTACCAAATTCTCGTACATCCTTATCAGTAATGTCTCTACATACTAGCCCTTCATCATCAATAATTATATCATAAATTGAACGAATAGGGCCTTCTGATATCACATTTGCTGTATAAAGTGTTGTACTTTGAACTGTTTGAGTTCCATCCTCAACAACACTTGCAGCCCCTAGCTCAATATCTGCAAATACTGGAATGGGCTCTACTTTATTTACTCCATACACTACCGGAATAAATTTTGATGCTAAATTTATATTAAGATCAAGCTCTTCTGCTACAGTATAGGTTTCCTCCTCCATATAGTAGCTTTTTCTAAGACCTCCCCAGCTACTCTTTTTTCGTAACTTTTGCCGTTTTCGAGTATTAGTATAAGGGGCCAGCACATTTAAAGATTTTGCTGCGTGCTCAAATCCTCTATCGAATTCATAAGAAGGTTTTAATAAAGAATCTGGATTTGAAGTTCCTGTCGCATCAAGAGCTCTATGAAATTCGTCTGATGTTAGGCGCCCCTGTACTCGCACGAAATCACCCCAGTGACTTGTAAGAGTCCAAATCATCTCTGAAGTGCCGGAACCTTTTTCTTTTAATTTTGCTTTTGCAATAATCCCCTTAAAAAGAAGTACGGGACTACCGTATAAACTTCCTGTTTTAGGGTTTGCAAAACATCTATAAATATCTACAGTTTTGTTTATATAGCTTTGAAAATTTAATACAGATTGTGCATTTCTCGTAAGAGCAGTTATTGAAGCAGAGCTAAACTCAATATTTGTAACTTGATTACTTACTTGAACAACTTGCTCTAATGCGGTTACTATTGTATCGTATTTTTGAGTAGTATTATTATATCCTTTTATAGAGTCTATTCGTACACTAAACTCAAACGTAGCGCCTGAAAAATTAGAAAGCGTTATTTCATCTCCAGGTAAAAATCCTGCTTGAAATAAATCTAGATCGGTTATTAAAGTGCCTTGCCCTCCAGTTGCAAGCTGTCCAATAGTTACATCTGTTATAGCACTTCTACCAATACTATTTGCATTGAGAGAAAGAGTCATTCCAGTTGCTTTTGCAACAATATCCTCTGTAACAGCCCCTACTCTTGCAAAGCTAGTAGGAGTATAGTTTTGCCCCTCAAACTCTACTGGATAAGGAGCATCTGTTAAATATGTAAAATTTGTTGCAGGAACGGCAAGATTCTTTTTTACATAATCAATATTTGACGGTTTTTCAAACTTAACAAGATGATATACCTGTAGAGGTACATTATCTACAAGTGCATTTTTAAGGGCATTATCTACATTACGAAGAGCCATATAAATTCCTTAGGATAAAGCTTCTTCTAGCTTTACAGAAAAAGTATAGAGACCAGAAGAATCAAGACTATAATCAATACTGCTACCTACGACTATGACTCTAATTTGAGGGGTATTTGGATTCCAAGTTATAACAGGGCTTCCGTTTGCGGAAGTTCTATCTACTTTTCTTTGAAGAGTGGGAGTTATATACAACCTAAAGTTTGTATAATCAATTGAAGTTATTTTATAAGCCTTTGTATGTGTAGCATCCGTGGGGTCAGATATAGTAAACATATCTCCTTTATTAATATTCGTCAAAGAACCAGTAGAGCTTTCTACTTCAAGGTACTGCTACCCCGCAGGTTGCGATAGCATATCAACAGCATAATTTACAGGGCCAGGTCGGCTAGTATAACGATACTGCGGAAGTTCTACATAAAAAGGCTCTTGAAAAGACTGGCGTTGCAATAAAAAAGGATAAACAGTATTAAACTGCGACTTAGTTAGCTTATTATAAGTTATATCAACTTTCCATTCATGGTATTGATTAATTCTGCGGTAGGTAATTCCAGACCGAGAACGATCTGTCATTACTTCTTGTACCGAAGATAACTTTACAGTTTTAAAGCCCGGGCCGGCAACGCCTCCAGAAGTATCATCTCCCTCTTCATCAATAGTATGAAAAGGATCAGGCAAAGTATTTTGAATAGCCATTTTTAAACCTCCTGAATACTTACAGACTCAAGAAAAGTCTCGCCATTTGCATTTGCCGCGTCTCTCAGCATGCCAATAATATTTCCTCGCTGGTTCATTAGAATATCTTCTACTCCATCAGCATCCAAAGCACTAATATTAATATTTGCATTAATTGAAGGCCCGAATTGAGCTGTTTCATCTGCGGGCAGTATTGTTCCAGGTCTTTCTGGTATAAACATTTCTGGGCCCTGCTCACCAACCATAAATGCCGTATTGCCTCCATTTGCACGATACTTCATACCGCTTGCGGCGGGCTGGAAGTTTTCTGGTCCGCCGATTCCTCGAGCTCCTCGGAAATATGCAAGCTCTCCTGCAGCTCCTTGAGACCTTGCAAGGTCTGTGGATGTTCTACGTTCACCCAGAGAAACTGTAGTAGGTGCAGATCCTGCATCAGAAACGCTGCTAGCTCCGCCCTGATACTGAGAGCTAGAAATTGCAGCGAGTTGTGCTGCACCCATTGCTGCTACGATGGCGGCTAAAGGTATTCCAAGGAAGCCCGCTTGAGAAAGAGTTTGCATAACTGCGGTGGCTGTAGCCATAACCGTTTGAGCCATTTTTGCTTTTTTATCCTTCTCAAAAGCTTTACGTTTAATTTGCTCTTTTTTCGCTTCTAATTCTTTAATTTTTGCAAGACTTGCTTTAGACTTACCATCTCGCTTTTTCTCTGCAGCAATTTCTTTATCAACTGCTGCCACAGCTGCATTTGCTTTTGCTTGCTGTATTTGATTTATCGCTGAAATAGTCGCTCCGATAGCTTGCATCGCGGTTTGAACAGACAGTCCCCCACTTTTCATCTCTTCAAAAGCACGACTGAAGGCTTCGCCCATAGCCAAAGCGCCTTCAGTCATAGCAGCTATTACAGCTCCTTCAGGACCTAATTGTTCTAAATCTGCCAAGAACCCCTCTGTTTGCTCTTTTAAGAAAGCAAATTTCTCAGAAGTATTTCCCTGCGCCATTACACCTTCAGGGTCTGCAGCATCTTGTGCGATTCCTGTTACGGCGTTTGTCATACCTTCAGGAGCGCCCATACGTATTGCAGTTTCTCCTGCGATACCGATTCGTTCTTTTGCTATAGCTATATTCTGTCGTTCTAGCTCGTTTATTTGAGCCTGTAAAGCAATTCTATTTTGGGCGTCTTTTTCGTTTGCTAAATCTGTTCGTAATTGTGCAAGTTGCGCAGCGTTTAAAGCTTCTTGTCCATCAAGAGCCTGCTGAAGCCTGCCTTTTTCACGCATCATATCAATTTCGGCTTGAACAAAGTCAAGAGTTTGCTTTCTTAATGCGCGTTTTGCATTTTCTGCTGCTATGTCTGCTTTGTTTGTGGCTTCTAAAGTTTTTGCTTTCTCTTCTTCTACTGCAAGAGCTTGTGCTGCGGCTCTTGATGCTTGAATTGAGGACTGAGCCCCAAGAATACCAGATCCAGCCTCCCCTCCAGTACCTGCAGCGCCCATAATACTATCATATTGATCTTGAGTAATTTGTTTTGTTTCAAGAAGTCTTTTGACTCGGGCCTCTTCAAGTTTAAACTGAGATGCGAGTAAGTCATATTCTAAATCAATTGCTTGCTTTCGAAGATTAATTCTTTCCTCTTCCCTGCTTTTTAATACTTGTGCTTCTGCTTGCGCTAGCTTTGCCGCTTCTGCTGCAGATATACTTCTTCCCTGCTTTGCGGCGTTAAGAGCAGTCTCTCGTCGCATTCTTTGAAGCTCTAGTTGATCTTGGGCTTGAGCAATATTAAATTGTCTCTGAGCAAAATCAAGAATCATTTTTTGTGATTTTTGAAGCTCTTGCAAGTTTTTGTGTCTTTGAGTCTCTAATCGAAGCTGATTTTCTGCTAGGGTTGCTTGTTCGTTTATAAGTAACGTTTCTTCAGCTACTAGGCGATTAATTTCTGCTTGTACTTGGGCTTCGTCTTCTGTGCCTTTTACGCTCTTTAGTTGTTCGCGTTGGTAAACTAAAGATGCTTGAATATTGGCTAATTTTTTCAGCCTCAAGTTTTCTTCGGCATCTATTACTGCTTGCACACCTTCTGCACTTAAGTCATCTGCTGATTTAGCTATTTTTACTTCAAGCTGTGCTTGTGAAATTAAATCTTTTGCTATTCGAAGACGTTCCTGCTCTCCTTGAATTATTTTTGTAAGGTTTGCAAGTTTTTCTTTATCCGTTTTACCTTCTGCTTTTTCAAATAATGTACGTAATCGTCCTGCTTGGCCAATACCTTCATCAATTATTTTTGTTATTTCTGCTATGTCATCGGTACCCTCCAATGCATTCATTACGGTACCTAAGCCATCTGCCATTCCATCAAGAGGAGTAGTTTTTGACAGTGTATTGAAATAACGAGTCGTTTCTTCATTTAAGTTTTTAAGAGCCTCTCTTACGGAGGCTGTTTGCTCTCCTTGAGTTTTGACTTCTTCTAAAACTTTTACAGCTCTGTCTAAGTTTCCTAAATTAATATTTGTAATGCCTTCTGCTGCAAGAGCTGATTGTAGTTCTGCGCTTGCTGCTACCCGATCCCTTAAAAACTGCACTTGCTTTTCTGAAGCGTCTCTTTGTACTTCTGCATTTGCCCCAGCAGCCGCACTCAACTTATCAAGCTGTTGAAGTGTGGTAGATGTAGCGTTTCCAAGCGCCATATACCGCTGAGTTACAGTATTAATAGTTTTAGAATTTCCTTGAGCAGCTGCTGTAATATTCCTAAAATTCGCGTCTAGCTCTTGACCTGCTTTTGAGGCGTCTTCCCAAGCCATTTCAAGAGCTTTTGTCTCTTCAGATTTGAATGCGTTTACAAGCGCCACAATCCCTTCAACTAACAAGGCTATTATAGATACTGCTACTCCGATAGGCCCCAGTGCAACAGAAACAGCGGCGCCAATTGTTCTGGCTGTTGCGGCAAAAAGTGCTCCCGCCACTCTGGCCATAGAAAAGGCTGTAGAAAGTGCTGTTGTTTGCGCCCATGCAGCTCTAGCAGATAATACATAGGCACCCAAAGAAGCGCGTAATTGAGTTAATGCAAGTCTATAGTTTCCAGCCTGTAAAGAAGCCATTGCTTTTGCTTGATTATCACTAGCTGTGGCTAATGTATTTGCTAACTGTGCTTTTCTAACTTCATTAATAGCCTTTTTGGCCGTTTCTTGACGTTTAGTGTTTTCTTCAGCAGTAATTGTACCTTTTTGCATCAAGGTAGTATTTGTTATCTGTGATTGATTTTGTCCGTCAACAGCTCTCTCAAAGTCTCTATATCCTGCAGTTCCGTCCTTTAATTTATCAGTAAGATTAGTAAGAGTTTTTGAAGATCTATTTGCAGAGTTTAAACTCTCAATATTTGCTTGAGAAAGATTTCGTTGCTGAGATGCTGACTCTGCTGCCCCCGCTGCATAATCGCCTAGGCTGCCTATAAGTCTGCTGGAAATTGTTGAGCCAAATAAAGCTACAGACCCTATAAGAAGCCCTGTATTATCAATAAGTAAAGTAAGAAAAGGAATAACACCACTATTAACAATTGTGAGAAATTGTTTAGAAAGATCGGCAAATGCAGCCGCCAACTTATCATATGGATTGGCGTCTACTTCGCTTAAGGCTCCGAACTTATCATTAGCTTCTGCAAGTGTTGCATTTGCAAATGCTTGACGTTTTTCAAAGCTTGTAAGCTGATTTACTCCCTTACCAAGTTGTTGTGCATATTGATCATATGCTTCATCAAGTTTAACAAAAATACCCAGTTCGTCAAGAAGTTCTGGCTCAAGTTTTGTCACACCACGAGTAAAGCGTTCGAGAGAGTCTTGAGTGTTTCTTCCTAAAGCAATGGAAGCATTTTTTGCAGCTTCTCCAAAGTCCTCGATCAAAGAAGGATCAAGTCCGGCACTTGTAATCATTGCCGTAGACCGCATGGCTTCTTCCATGCTGAGAGCATACCCTGTGGACTCTTGCAGTCCTCGAGACAGAGTATCCATTGCTAAGCCAGAAGCTTCTCCGAGAACTGCTAAACCCGCAGAAAGTTGCTCTACTTGAGCCGCTCTGCGAAGCACATTAAAAGCAGAGGATAGTGCGAATACGTTCGCAGCAAGTGTAGCATATGCAGGCACAAGACCGCCGCCCATAGCTTGTTGCATTTTGCTAAAGGCTTTCGTACTGTTTGAAGTTGCTCCTGCAACTCCTTTTTCGCCGCGCTGATATCTATTTCTAGACTGCGTTAATTCTTCTGTAGATTTAGCGGCATCTTTAGCTTTTTTAGAGACGAGCGAAAGACTTCCATCATCAGAAATCTTTACCTTAATATTAATTTCG
>Ga0070749_10001329_pt1 | contig 16786 bp, 28 predicted proteins | sample VirMetDEL_Nov_18_FD_75180 | JGI IMG/M metagenome (GOLD analysis project Ga0070749, IMG submission 75180) | Aqueous microbial communities from the Delaware River and Bay under freshwater to marine salinity gradient to study organic matter... | ecosystem: Environmental > Aquatic > Marine >...
TCTCCTCTACCCTCAACAAACTTCCAGTTGGTTTCGTACCATAGGGGTTTACCATCTTGAAAAATGTTTAAACATCCATTCTCAATAGTTGAGATAGTTTCAAACCAGTTGTCAGTGTATCTCTTTTTGGTTTTATATGAGATGCTGTTTTGAGCAATTACAAAATCAATACCAGATTTTGATGGCTTATCATTCCATGTTAAATGGTCTTCTCTTACCTTATTCCATTCTACTCCTAGCTCATCAGCTCCATAGTTTAGAAAGTTTTCTGGTAAGCCTACTTTACAAGGATGTAATTTGTCTCCTTCTCCGTAGTATCTAGTCCAATCAAAAATTAAGTTGTTTAATGTGTTATTCATAATACCTCCTAGTTTGTGTGTTAGTTAAGACTAATTAATTCTAAAACAAAAGTCAAGACTTTTCTTTGAGCTCGTTTAAACGTCTTCCAGCAAATCAATATACGCTTTGCCTCCAGTGTCTATATTTCTGCTTACAAAATGTTCATCTATTACTTCTTTATACTCATCCCATTTAGAACTTCTATGTGGGTATTTAAATTCAATCGTAGTAGTAAATTCAAGACCATGCGTTCCACTTTCATCTGGGTCATCTTCCCATTGATGATATTCAGTGTTGTTCTCTGCTAATTTCTGTGCCTCTTCTTTTGAAGACGCTATAACATCTTGAAAGTAGCCTTTAACTTTTTTCTCTTCTGCGTATACTCTATATATTTTTTTCTCTATCATATTATTCTCCTTTGTTAATTAAATGTTTTGAGGCTTTGTTTATAATCTCGTTTGTTACTCATATATCTAAGTAGAGTACAGGTATCAATTTAATAGCTTACCTCTTCTATATGCTAACCTCAAATGTGTTTAAACGCTGTCTTACAACAGCTTAGTGCCTTCACCAAATTTATCTTCTACTAACTCATTAATGTTTTTGACTAAATCTCTGTCAAATATGTAGCTGTAATATCTGCTATTCTCATTATCATTTTGTAGTCTTTTTCTGGCATCTTTAATAGTGTTGTAGTCTCTGAAAAATAGGTCAGCCTCATCCATTAGCTTGATAGTGTCGCTTATTACATCGCTCATACTATCAAACTCTCCTCCGTTGGCGTAAAATCCAATAACATAGTATCCAGCCATGTCTTTTTCAAATCCATTTTTTTTGTCGTGAGCCCATTTCCAGCTATCATCATTTTCTGTCAAATGAAATCCAGCTGTTAGCTCTCTGTCATAAAAAGGTATCTGTTTAACTTTGTTTTCTTCTCCAGAATAACTATCATAATTTAATAGGTCGTGGCTGTATGTAAATAAATGCTGATTAGCCCAAGGGTGTTCTGGTGGTAAAGCCACATAACCACAGCCCCAGCCATTATCTGTATCGCTTTTTCTAATTATCCAGTAGTAAGTTGTACCATCTGCTTTTGTTTCTTGTATCCATCTTTCTTTCATATTGTCCTCCTTAGAGCCTGTTTAAACGCTCTGTGTTTTATTTTTCTTTGTTCCGTCTTCGTTTCTACCAAACATCCAAGCTTTGCTAAAACTATGTAAAGTATTTAAAGTATCTTGGTCTGTTGGTATGAACGACATTATAAACCTCGTTTGTTCTGGTGTTCTATCCCAGCTTACAACAGGGTTTTTAGGGTCGCTTAAATCTTCTTTAAAATCTGAGTATAGCATGTTTAAAGCCATTTCTGCATCTTCAGTTGTCATATCCAAAGTTATATTTTTTTTGGTCAGATGACAAAATATAGTTACCTTTTCTGTTTTTTCTAACAGCTTTTGATAAGCTAATAAATGCGTATAATTTACTAGTGCCATAATTTTCTCCTTTGCGTGTTTTCTAATCTTACTAATTTTTATTGGGGGCTACAAGCTAATTCTTCATCATCAGGACAGCCTGTTTAAACGCCCCCAAATCTACTACTCGTTTTTAAATATCTCAAAATCTTGGTCAAGACTTTGTGAGCTTATAAAATCTAATCTAAGCTCTAGCTCTTTTTGATTAGATAAATTCTCTGAGCTTTCTTCCAATCTGAACCAGTCAAAGCTTTCGTCTAAATCTCTATGAGCTATAAATTCTATTGCGTCTTCTAGGTCTTGCTCTACCTTTGCGTGTAAATCTGCAATAGTCTTTTTAATACTCTGTGCTTTTTCGTTATACTCTTTTAAAGCTTTTGTAAATCTCTTATTGATTTTCTTTTTTTTATCGTTTTTCATAATTGCTCCTTTGTGTGTTTTGCAATATGTAAAGAGTTTAAAAATAAACTTTTGGAATTGTCAAGCAGAAAAATAAAAATAATTTAAAAAAGTTTTCATAGTATAAAATAGCTCAGATGTCAAGACTTTTTTATTTCTGGCTGGTTTTACTCCTCTATAAACGCCAGAGAATAGCCCTAGAACGCAATAAAATAAAAAAAAGGTCTTATGGTATGCAAAAAATGTTTTGTCGTCGGAAACCTTGTTCAAATATTCCAGAATTTAGAGCCGTAAAATATGCGATGTTTAAACGCTCTTAACTTATCCACAAGTTATACACATAAAAGTTATCCACATTTTATACACAATTTGTGGAAAACTTCTAGACGCTGTTTAAACGCCCTATAAAAAAGAGCAAAAAAAAAGGGCTATTTCTAGCCCTCTTTTTTTAGTTGGTCTTGCTTTAGAATGTAAAGCCAGCAACATCTTCTGGCATTACCCAGCCACAAGCTGTATAAACAGACTTCATATTTTGAAAGTCTTTAACAATACTAGCATTAGTGTTTTTTCCTCCACCAATAACATAAGTTTTTGATGGGTCAATTTCTACCAGCTCTGTCGGTGTAGAAATATAAGCTTTACCTTTAATCTGTCTTACTTTACAAGTCAAGCCGTAGACTTCAAATAAGCCGTTCAAACGCTCCCTAGTTGTCGGTGTGTTCCAACCAGCCAAGGTAAAGTATAGCCCCTTCTGAATTTGGTTGAAATTTGCTATTAAATTTCCGTGCAAATATAGATACATCTCCACAAATCCGTTAGCGTCTTTAATCTCCTCGCCTTTGCCATTAGTGCTAATGTATCTTCCTTTAACTTCTGTATTATCCATTTTCATTGCTTTTCTGTTATAAAAAGCATCTGCTGTTTTTAGTGTTATTTTTCTCATAGTTACGCCTCCTGTGCTGTTTGTAATTCTTCCTCTAAATCCCAGAGCTTTAGCAAGTCTGGGCTTATGCCAGCCTTAGCTAAAGGCTCGCCTATTGCTAAACTTCCATTTATGCAAGTGCTTACAGCCTCATCTATTTTAAGCTGTAAATCCTCAATATTTGGTCGTATAATTCCTAATTTAATATAATCTATTCTAAGCATTTTCTGACCTCCTAGCTTTCGCTTTGTTTAAACGCTGTCTAATCTTCTTAGCGTCTCTGTTTTCTCTGGCTTGTCTGCCTTGCTCTGCTTGAGCCTCTAAGCCCTTAATTTGTGTAGCTGTTAAGCCTGTGTAATTCATAATATTAACTCCTTGTGTTTTTTCTAATTTACTTAACAATTTAATTTCTGTCAAGCCTAAGACTAGAGACGCTGTTTAAACGCCGTCTCTAGTTTCGCCCTTTAGTGGGCTCATCAGTTAGGCATCAGCTAAGTTTTCAAAAAGCCCCAGCAACGCCCAAAATGGGCTGTTGGTGTTGCCATCTGCTAGAGCTTTGAACGCCTCTATGCTTATGATATGTTCGCCGTATTTCTTAGGCAATTTTACCTTATATTCACCGCCACAACATAAACAAGAGTTATTAACTATCTCGTATAATCTCTGCTTGTTTAGTCTTAGGCTGTGGTCGCAACTCTGGTTATCTGTGCCTTCGCATACTAGGTTAATCATTCTGCATACGTCTTTAGGAAGACCAGCCAAACTAACTGCTTGAGTCGGAAATTTGCCGATTTTCTTAACAATAACATCAAGCGTTTTCTTTAGCTCTGGCGTTGCTATTGTCGCTGTCATTTGACCAGTTAAGCCTATAGCTGTTGCCATCTTCTTAAACTCTTTTTTATGTCCGTGCTTGTTGTCGTCGATAGCGTGGATTAATTCGTGAGCTAGAACGTCAAGAACTCTTGAGCTGTTTTTAGCGTCGGTCGTTGATATGTTTAGAGTTATCATATTCACGCCGTGTGCTATGTCTGAGCGATAGCAACAGCCGAGCGTGTGGTTTTTATCACCTCTGCCCGTCATAGAGCCAACGTTTATGCGTAGCTTTTTCGGAACTTGTAGCTTAGCTGGTGCAAACACTCTTTTTTGTAGCTCTTGCGTAGCTTGTTCTAACCATTGTGAGATTTTTATTTCAAGGTTCTCAACCTTCACCGATGCGTTTTTGGTCGCCACCACTTTTGCTTTCATGTGTTTCTCCGTTTTATGTGTGTAAATCAATTTAATTTAGTTATTATTTTTCAATCTGTCAAGGGCGTGTTTAAACGCCCTCAACATCTCTTGTTTTTGTTTAATACATTCCCCAAGATACTGGACCATATTCAACGCCGTTTTCAATAAAGCAATGATTAATCTCAATATCTACTAAGGTTTTATTTCTAAATTCCACGTTGACATAGCGAATTTCAGAGATATAAGTTTTATGTTCATCCGTTATAATATACCAAGCATATAACGGACCTAAGTCATTATCAGCTCCAGCGTTTAGGTCGACTTTTTCAAATCTTTCGCCGTCGTTGAAAGTGCCACATTTAGATAATAAAGTCATCATTTTCTCTATTTCTTCCGTGTCATATTCACCAGTGCAAAATCTGTTTTCGCCTTCTCTGTGTGAGTGATACCAGCCCTCGATATTTTCAAATCCTAGGTCTATTAACGCCTGTCTAATTTGGTTTTTTCTCATCGTGTTTTTTCCTCTTGTGTTGTTCTCTTTTTCTAATCTATTTATTTCTGTATTTCTCATGTCTAAAACCCCTTTTTTTCTGTGTTTATTACTCATCTAAAACAATCTACTAATATAGAAGACAAGATGCAAATTATTTATATTCCCCCTCTGGTAATGTAGGTATTGTATAGGCTGTTTAAACGGCTTATATATATACTGGCTGGGTCTGGCTTGGGTCTTGGAATAGGTACTATATATAATTTTCCATGCGTGAGAACGGGCTGTAATATAACAATATATAAAGACTTGTCAAGTGGTGTTAGCTCTCCGTCGGTAAAGAGTAGATAGCTATGGTCTGCAATAATTATAATAACATAAGAAAAAAAAATAAAGCTTGACTTTGTCAAATAGTTGTAACTCTAACAATATTAAGACTTAAACCGAATCTCAACGAACTTTTACAATTCCTAACTAGAAAAAGACTGGGGGGGCTATTGAAAAAAAAGAACTCCACACAAAGTTATAAAATTTTTTAGTTTTTTCTGGTGTCTGGAAGTGTTGATATTGTTGAACTTAGGGAATCGGCTAACTAACTAACTATACTAGCTAGTAGGTTTGTAGAGTTATCCTAACCTAAGTTAAGAAAAAAAACGCCTGATGTCAAGTACAAAGATGCTAAGACTTAAAAATATATTATAATTTTTTTCTTGACTTTTTCCAATCTATGGTATTAAGCTCTTATATGTTCAAAGGACCAAATGGAGCAGGTAAAGGAGATAAACCAAGACCTACCTCTATATCTAGAAAAGAATACGACAAACGCTGGGATAAAATCTTTAAAAAGAAAAAGGATAACAATGTCAAAAGAAAAAAGTAATGTATTAACAGCATTAGGTATTATTACAAAAGAAAACGTAAAGCAACAATATGATAACTGGTGTCGTTATAAATCTATGCATCATGCAAATATATTAGACCATGATGAATTAAATGGAAGATTATTAGATGTTATTACAGATGAAGAATTAAACATAGCAATAGAAGTAACTACTCAATCATTTTCTCGCTACATCAGTTCGTTAGAAGATGCATATATAACTTCTATGCTAAACTTAATAATAGAAACAAAAAAATACAACATGGAGGAAACTAATGCCCATCAAGAAACCGAAGAAACCGAGTAAAAAAGAACTAATATACCACATAGCCCTCTTAAGAGATAATATGTTTAAGTTGACTGAAAAAACAATGTTACTAGAATCAGTCATTAATAAATATATAGAAATGAAGAAAGATACGAAAAAATTTAATAAATATTTACTAGACCAAATTGAGGGAGCTAAGAATGAAAAAGCTAAAGAAGCTAAAAAGTAAAACAATGATGCTTCCTATAAATGGTCATAATTATAGTATTAGGTTTATATCTGGTGCGAAAGTAGACCTAGGGTCTATGGACTCAGAAATACTAGGAGCAATATCTATGCGTAATTGTGAAATAGTATTAGAACATGATATGAAAGACAGTAAGCTGCTAGAAGTATTAATTCATGAAGTATTACATGGAATAACACATGGAAGCAGTTTAGATATGACAGAAACACAAGTACAAGTATTAGCAAATAGTTTATACCAAATAGGTTTTGGTGACTATTTATGGAAAAAAGCAGGAGGAAAGTATGATTCCAAACTATGATGCAATAATAAAAAAAGCAAAAGAGCTATGCGACGATAAGAATACAGACTATGCACAAGTGCAAGAACCGTTTTCTAACTTTGAAATGGTAGAAGCCTTGAAGATATGTGATACATCAACTGGCATTCTTGTTCGTATCTCTGATAAAATAGCTAGAATATCTAATCTATTGAAGAAAGACGGAGAAAGAGCTGTTGCTGAAGAAAAGGTAGAAGACACAATGCTAGATTTAATAAATTATAGCGTAATACTATTGAGCCATACGATGTACAGCAAACAGTATGACTCAGAAAACGGAGAAAGAAATGATTAATCCAGGTAAAATATTAGAACACAATACAAAAAAGTCAAAAGTAAACCTACATTGTCTTACTGACATCCATGTAGGGAGTAAGGTATTTGATAGAAGTCTATTTCTAAAAGCAGTAGAAATGATAAAAGATGACCCAAATGCACTTTGGTTTGGAAATGGTGATATGTTGGAGTTTATTCCACCTAATTATCATATACCAGAAGGCGACCAGTTGTTTGATAACAACGAACAGTACGCTCAATTTGTAAAAATGATACGACCTATCATGAATAAGTGTGTGTTTTTACGTGGTGGTAACCATGATACGCTCCGTTCTGTGAGATTAGCAGGAATTGATATAATTCGTGTGCTATGTGACGACCTTGAAGTACCATATTACCCATTTCCAGGGTATGCAGTGATTAATTACAAGCATAATCGCTTCACATTTGCAAGTGGACATGGTAAAAGTGGTGCTAAAAACGGAGATATGGAGCTAATTAGGCTTAGAAACATCTTTCCAGACGCTGATATGTATTATTTGGGACATAACCATCAATTATACGCCAAACCAGTAGATTCTTTTGAAATTATGCAAGATAGCGAAGAAGTAAAGAGACAATGGTTCGTGCGTGGAGGTTCTTTTATAGGATATGCTGAATATGCACGCTATGCTATGTTTGAACCGCAAACAAAAGGGTGGGTAGAAATCAGATTAAGTGATAAAGACCCAGAATACATCGTTCACCGTAAATGAAACAAAGAACTATAAAAGGTAAGGAGCACTTTGTATACGACAATATCAACGAGCTCAGGCAGGCTATGCCATTACAAGACGTGCTAACCGAGTGGAGGAATGCCCCTATAGGCTCATGGACCTTAACAGATGATGGGCAGGTTTGTGAGGTGCTAGAGCGTGGGACAATCAACAACGAACGTTACGTACGCACTGCGATTGGTATGTTTAACTGTGCTCCTACCGTAAAAATGGAAGGCGAACTAAGAGAGAGTATTTACAAGTTTAGTGGTAAGAACTCTAATACAGTATTTAAAGAAAGAGAAAAGCCTACAAAGAAAGAATTTTTATTTGCTAAGTATATTGCGAAAGGCGACGGAGTGATAGACTCGTTTAAACGAGCTTATCCTCAAGCTAAGTCAGAACAATATATAAAAGAGCAAAGTAGTATGTTGTTGAAAACAGAAAGGATGCAAACATTGATTGATAAAGAAATAGAAAAGATATTAGATAAAACAGAGATTACCCCTGAATATCTATTATTAAAGACAAAAGAGATTGTTGATAATATTGAAGCCAGAGATAGCGATAAGATTTCGTCGCTAAAGATGCTAATGGAAATATCAGGTCTATTAGGTAAAAAAGAACAGAAAACAGAATCTATTGCATTGTTTAAAGGTTTTAGCCCTGAACAACTAGCAGCATTGGAGGGGAAAGATGTCAAAAAAATTGCGAGCCAAGAACGAGAAGTTTTTGAACTGCCAGATGTGCGAGAGGAAAGTGAAGGTTCAGAAGTCGCCGATAACGTATAGTGACTTTTTGTTGAATACTATCATGGATATACCTATGGATAAATACATTACTGTTGATTGTGCCTGTCTTTGTATGTATGACGAAGATATGGATTTAATAGGATTTAGCAAGGAGTTTATTGAAAACAATGGAAAAGCTTAGTATATCTGATAAGGAGAAGCTGTTACATAAAGCTTCTAAGGATTTAATACTGTTTGGTAAGTTATTTTTACCAAATGATTTTTTACATAAATCAGCATCACCTCCTTTTCATTATGACCTTGGTAAAAAATTAATTAGTACAAAACCTGGAGCACGTATCTGTAATGTGCTTCCAAGAGGTTTTGGAAAATCAGTATTAATGAAAGCTGCTATAATGCATAAACTATGCTATACTCCACAAGACCAGTCTATGTTTATGGCGTGGGTAGCTGAAGAACAGGGTCAGTCTATTGACCACGTAAAGTATATACGTTCACATTTAGAAACAAATCAAGCTATACGACACTACTTTGGAAATCTATGTGGTGGTGATGAAGGCAAGAGATGGACCGAAAAAGACCTTATAACGACAAAAGGGCATCGTATTATAGCTAAAGGTACTTCACAGCGTCTAAGAGGGCGTGCAGAGGTAGATACACGATATACTGGTATTATCTTAGATGACTTTGAATCAGAGTTAAACACAAAGACTGCTATACGTAGAGATGAGATTAAACAATGGATTGTATCTACAGTATACCCATCACTAGAAGAAAGCCCTGGAAAAGAAGGGTGGATATGGTTATCAGGAACGATTGTACATTATGACGCATTCTTACAGAATATTGTAGATGGATGGAAAGATGCAGACAAAAAGAAAAAGAAATACCCATGGGATTTAACCTTTATTAGAGCTATTGAAGATGGAAAGCCTGCATGGGAAGAACAGTTTCCTCTCTCTAAACTTAATCAGAAAAGACAAGAATACATAGAAGCAGGGAAAATTGACAAGTTCGCTCAAGAATATTTAAACGACGCTAGAGATGCTGCTTCTGCTTCTTTTAAAATGGATAATATACACTACCATAGTTATGACTTCCACACAGATGGACAGTTTACTTATCTGAAAGATGAAAAAGAAATGATACCTATTTACACATATATGGGAGTAGACTTAGCACATACGGCATCAAGTACATCAGACTACCAAGTAATTGTAGTGATGGGAATAGATGCAAACAAAAATAGATATGTTATAGACTATTACCATGATAAGATACCAGCATTTGATATGCCAGAGCAAATACTAAAGATGGCAAGAAAATATTCACCGATACGTAGATGTGCTGTAGAAACAGTAGGTGCACAGGAAATGGTAAGAGATATGGTAGAACGTATGGCTAGAAAAGAAAAAAGACTACTTCCTGGTATTAACAAGGGGGTAAGACCTCCACATGGTATAAAAAAAGAAGACAGGCTAGAGATGTCCTTGGGTAGTGTTATCAATTCTAAAAAGCTTTACATACGAAAAGAACACTCTGAGCTAATAGATGAAATCTTTGAATTTCCTAAAGGAAAGCATGATGACTTGCTTGATGGATTGTATTATGCAGATTTCTTTGCAAAGCCTCCTAGAAGTAAAGCTATTCAAAACGATGAGTACGAAAGACCTGATGATTTTCCTACGCAAGCACGTACAAAAATAAATTGGATGACAGGATTAAAAATATGAGATTTCGACCATTGGGCTGTTTTAAATTACAGAGGGTTATGGTATCTGAATATAAAATAGAAGATTACCTAGGCTACTTAAAAAGGGTAGAAGGGTACGCAAACAAAGTAGGGGACAAATTTTTTCCATACGATTCACCTGAAGGTGGATTAAAAACTATTGGGTATGGATACAAGCTAAAAACGCTTGAAGAACAGAATACATTTGAAAAAACAGGTTTAAGTGAAAAAGAGGTAGAAGACCTCCTATGGCATGAAGCACAAGTATCTTTATTAAAAGCAAAGAACTACTGCCTTAGCAAGAATGAAAAATGGACTAAAGTAGACGATAGGCTGAAATACGCCTTAGCTGACTTCTGTTTTAACTTGGGAGGATTAAAAAAGTTCCCAACTACTGCAAAACATTTAATGAAAAACAATGTTGAAGGTGCAATAGAGGATGACCCAGGTAGACCAGGCTTTAAGCAGTATGAGAGAGTGTTTGTAGATACAGAGGGTAAAAGACAAAAGCTTGGTAGAAATAAAGAATTTTATAATGAGTTTTTAAAACCATATATGGAGAAAGCATGAAAATAGATACACAAGGTTTAGGTAGAAGACTTTACAATTTTACCAATAAAAAAACAAAAGACTTTATGAAGAGATTTACTGTTAAATCTGAAAACGAAAGAAGACAGCAGTATAATGCTCAAAGAGATGCAGGCAAAGTAGACTATGTACCATCAAGAGGCGTAATGAAACAAGAAAAAGCTATCAAGGAAGATAGAAAACGCAGACAACAAATGAAGGTTAAATAATGTCAAAAATTCAAGAAGATTCTAAAGCAAGAGAAAATAGAGAGATTTTTCAACGATACGCTGAAGCAAGAAGAGATTGGGATGTAGAAGCTAGAGATGCGATTGATTTTACTTTAGGTAATCATTATACAGCTGAAGAATCAGAAATATTACAATCTATTGGTCAAGCTGACTTTACGATTGACAGAATTTACGCAGCCATTGATAAGTTAAAATCATTAATGACATCACGACCTGTAAAGTTTGGTGTTACTGCTAGAGAAGATTCAGACACAAAATTAGCAAATGTGTGGAGAACGCTATTAGAATATATCTATGATATATCCGATGGGCAGCATCACTTCAAACAAGCTGTACACGATTATGCTACTGCTGGTATTGGTTACTTTTATGCTTATATAGAGCCAGAAGCAGATTATGGTAGAGGTGAAGTAATGTTCACACACGTAAATCCATTTAGAGTGTACGTAGACCCTGCTTCTAGAGACAGGTATTTTAAAGATGCTGCAAATATTTTATTGTCTACAATACTAACCAAAGAACAATTATTAGATTTATACCCAGACGTAGAAGAGTTTCTACCTAATATTGAAACACACAATATGTCTGATTATTATGATGATTACCCTGACTCTCAGCAAAAGAACTCACAAAACGTGTTTACTCCTGCTGAAGTAGAAGATAAAGATTATGAAAGTACAATAGCACAACGTTATCGTATTATTGAACGTTTCAGCAAAGTTAGAGTTCCATACTACAGAGTAGCCGACCAACAAAACAATACTGAATCAATTATGAGTCAAGAAGCGTTTCAGATATTTGCTGCTGAAAATGAAGTTCAGTTTAACAATAATACATACGCTTTTGTAGAAATACCACAAACAAGAATTAAAGTTACAGCATCATTAGGGCAAGTCCTTTTATATGAAACTATATTGGACACTGATACTTATCCTATCGTTCCTATACCAAATATATGGACTAATACGCCATATCCTAAATCAGATGTGAATAAAGTTAAAGATATGCAAAGATTGCTGAATAAGCTATTCTCTCTTGCATTATCTCATGCTCAAACTTCTGCTGGTCTAAAACTATTAGTACCACAAGGAAGTGTGGAAAGTATTTCACAACTTGAGAAAGATTGGGCTAATCCTAATGCTGTAATTGAATACGACCCAAGTTTTGGAGAACCACATTTTCCTTCTCCACAACCTTTGACAAGTCAGTTCTATGCTCTTATCAATCAAGTAGAGCGTTATATTGATTTAAACTTTGGTGTTCCAGAGTTATTACAAGGATTTAAAGAAGGTGCTCCAAGCAGTGTTCGTGGAACAATGTTGTTAGCACAAATGGGAGAAGGTCGTGGTGCTTCTAAGTTGCGTGACATAGAAATGGGATTACAGCAACTTGGGAAAGTTTTATATCAAATGTCTAAAGAACATTACACATTTGAGAAGAAGTTTAGAATTGTACAACCTAATAATGACATAACACAATTTGCTATTAACAATAGAATGTATGATGATAAAACAAAAGAATTGGTCAAAATAGAAAATGATATTACTTCTGGACAGTTTGATGTTCGTGTTGTATCTGGCTCAACAATGCCAAATAACAAGCACGCTGAATATCAAATGTATTTAGAAGCATTTCAGCTAGGGTTAATTGACAGAACTGAAGCGTTAAAGAAATCGGAAATCTTTGACAAAGAAGGTGTCTTGCAGCGTACTGGAGAAATTCAGAGAGCACAGCAAGTCATAGCTCAATTACAAGACCAAATAAAAGTTCTTTCTGGAGATTTACAGACTGCCCAGAGAGAGTCTATGTCTGACAGAAAACGTGTTGAGGTTCAGAAATTTAAGACTGACCTGAATAAAGTGGTTACTGGGGCAAAGGCTCAACAGAAGGTAAATACAGAAAGAAGCAAACGTCAAGAAGAACAACAGGTGCAGGCTGGAATAAATTCATTACTGTCAGAAGATATTGGTGAACAATAAACAGCACATCGAAGGGAAATAAAATGAGTGACGAATATATAAATGAAAATGAAACTTTAGAAGGTTCTGAAACTTCTGAAAATAATGTTATAAGTGAGCCAGAGAGTCAACAGGATTTGAGTTCCGACGTACCACAAGAAGATGATGTACGTAAATTCCAGTCTATGTATGACAAAGCTCAGGCTGAGTTAGACAAGGTAAAACCAGTAGCAAAGCTATTTCAGGATAATCCTGAACTGGTAGACGTTGTTAGAAGCCACTTAACAGGGGGTAAAGGACAGGACAAAGAAATAAAGATAAATGAAGAGGAGTTTAATCCTTGGGATGCGTATACAAACCCAAACAGTAAATCCTATGCATTAAGACAGCAAGAAATTGATGACGCTGTAAGTTCTAGAATGAGTGACTATATGGGTCGCTTAGAGGCACAACGTCAAGTTGATTCTCTTAGAATGAGAGCACAGTCAGAGTTTAAGCTATCTAATAGTGATGCAGAAGAGTTTGTAGAGTTTGTAACAAAACCTAAAGACCAACTACCTCTAGACACATTGTTCAATGTATGGAATACAAATAAAAATGGTTTACCACAGTTAAATCAGAATATTGAAAGCGTAAAGCGAACACAACAACGACCAAAATCAGCTGGACTAGTTCAAGGTGGACAACCTCCTAAGAAATCTGATGAGGACAATATGTGGTCCAATATTATGAAAGCAGGTAACCCTAATTCTATACGTGGCAATATTAAAAAATAAAATCGTAAAGGGGAAATAAAATGGCAATAACAAGTGGACAACTTAAAGCAAGTAATCTTACTGCTTCCACTACAGCAACTGGTGCAGTAGGCACTGGTGTTGCTCCTGACCAAAGAAGACTGTTTAACTTCAGTGATAGAATCGCTGAATTAGCACCTGAAGAATCACCATTCTTCGTGTACTTATCAAAAACAGCTAAACTTCCTACTGACGACTCTTTGTTCCGTTATCTTGAAGATAGGTCAAAGATTAGTTATACAAGTAGAGAGTTCTTCATTAAAGGAGCTGTAGGCACTGTAGTAGCAGGTACTAACTATAATGTAACTGTGGAAACAGCTACATCAGGTGGGGCATCTGTAGACTTCCTAGTAAAAGGAATGGTAGTTGCAGTGAGAACTGTTGGATTAGCAGACACAGCAGGTTATGGAAATGCAATCTTAAGAGTAGAATCAGCAGTATCAGATAATGGTGCAGATTCTTCTTTTACAGCTAAATGTATTTCTGTATCAGGTGCGTCTGGTTCAAACAGCATAGCCGACGAAGACAGATGTCAAGTAATCGGTTCAGCATACGCAGAAGGTTCTGGTTCTCCAGACGTATTCTCAGAAAGCATTGACGATGGATTTGGATATACTCAAATCTTCAAAACTGCTGCTGAGGTTACAAACACTGCATATGCAACTCAACTTCGTGGATATTCAAACGAATTTGAAAGAGTGTTAGCTATGAAAATGAGAGAACACAAAATCGATATTGAAAGAGCTATGCTTTTTAATCAAAAAGCAAGAGTAGATGGTATTCAATATTCAGAAGGTCTAGTAGGACACATCATTAAAAACAGTACTTTTAAAGCTGGAGATGCAGCTTTAGAATATGAATCAGGTAAAGCATACGCTAAAACTTATGCTCCAGCTGAATTAACTTATGATGCACTATTAGGTGACTTTGAAGTACTATTTGACCCAGCAAGAGGTGGAAGTAACGAAAGATTAGCATTAGCTTCTCTACCAGTTATTTCTTACTTCAACAAAATGGGTGGAGCAGGATTTGCTGAAAACTCAACAAACGGCTCACAGTACAGATTAAACATGGATGAACTATCAGGACAGTTTGGTCACCAGTTAATGGAAATCAACACTATCCACGGTTCTGTATACATGGTTAAAGAACCATTGTTTAGAGGACACTCATCTGGATTAATGATGATGGCTGATATGAGTAAATTATATTACAGACCATTAGTTGGTAACGGTATTAATAGAGATACTCAAGTTATGACAAATGTACAAAGTGCAGATGAAGACTTGAGAAAAGACATGATTCTAACAGAAGCAGGTCTTGAGGTATGCTTACCAGAATCTCATTACTTAATCAACGTGGAAGGAGTATAACATGGCTAGAAATGCATATTTAGAACAAAATAGTGGTGTTAGTGACTTCAAACTAAAATACGAAGAGATTGCAGCAGCTAGAACTTTAACTGCAGCTGACTCAGGAAAAGTATTCGGAATCAATCAGGCATCTGCCTATGAGATTACTTTACCTTTAGCAGCTACAGCAGGTGCTGGTTGGAATGCTAAGCTAGTTTTATCAGTAAAAGCTGCAAACGCAGTAACTATCGCTAATGATACAGCTGAAGATACCATTATTGGTATGACAGTTGGAGCAGATGGTGGAACTGGTAATTCTACAGATTCAACAGCAGTTGATGAAATCGTATTTATTAGTGGTGCTGAATTAGGTGACACAGTTGAATTATTTTGCAACGGAGTAAATTTCTTTGCAAAAGCTGTAGCACATGATGTAGCACATATTACTATATCATAATACAACAGTCTAAGCTACTGGGGAGGGCGTTTAAACGCTCTCCCAAAAGCTTAAAAGAATTTTAAAATAACAGGAGAATAAAATGGCAGATTATAGTGGAGCTAATGTAAAGATTATTATTAATGACTTAAGTGTAAAAGCAGACAGTCAGTCTGGTTCATTAGCAAATGATATTAAAACATTTGTAGCAACTCTTTCTGATAATACTATTGTATCAACAGAGGCAGTAAAGCTTGATGCAACAAGAGTGGCATACATAATTTTATATACTTAATAGATGAATTGTCAACATTGTAGTACACCAAACCCAGAAGGTATGTTTAACTGTTCTTCTTGTGGTAAACGTGCACATCCATCAAAGTGGAGTACACAGTTTGTTGTAAGAGATACTCCTATGGCTACAGCTATTAGAAAAGACCAAATTAGTTTTGGCTCTAAGAATATGGGAGACCATATAAAAGAGACGCAGAAAAAAAATGCGAAAGATAGAGAAAAGAAGATAAACTCACTTATTAAGTGGAAGTAAATTATAGGGACATAAAATGTACGCAAAGACAGTAACTAAAAAGAAGTATGGCAAGAAAAAAAAGAAAGTCAACAAAAAGAAAAAGAAGTAGTAAGCCTACTCCTAAAAATAAAGCTTTATACTCAAGGGTAAAATCAGCTGCTAAACGCAAGTTTGATGTTTACCCTTCAGCTTATGCTAACGCATGGTTAGTTAGAGAGTATAAAAAGCGTGGTGGTAAATATTAATGGCGTACAGAGGTGGACTTAGAAAGTGGTTTAGTGAGAACTGGGTAGATATAGGTTCTAAGAAAAAAGGTGGTGGACATAAGAAGTGTGGTCGTAAATCTGCCAAAGGTAGTAAAAGAAAGTATCCTAAGTGTGTACCAGCTGCAAAAGCAGCAAGTATGACAGCCTCACAAAAAAAGAGTGCTGTAAGAAGAAAGAGAGCAAAAAAGCAAGGAGTAGGGGGAAAGCCTACAAATGTGCGAACATTTGCTAGAAAAAGAAATGGAAAGAAGAGAGCATAATGGCAAGACCAAGTTTTGGACCACAAGCTAGACATAGCAACGGAAAAAAGAAAACAAGACAAGGTATGAGCGTAAATACAAAGTTTGGAAATAAGATGAGTAGTAAACATTATAAGAAAAAATATAGAGGACAAGGTAAGTAATGGCTGATTTCAAAACAAGAATAGATGATTTAACAGGCTTTGGTAGTACTGACGATGTTGCTATAGCAGACTGGCTTGTTGCTGGTGCTAGAGAAATCATTGATGTTTTACCTATGGCTTTATTAGATAGAATGTCTGAAATACAAGAGTTTACA
>Ga0070749_10001332_pt1 | contig 16761 bp, 33 predicted proteins | sample VirMetDEL_Nov_18_FD_75180 | JGI IMG/M metagenome (GOLD analysis project Ga0070749, IMG submission 75180) | Aqueous microbial communities from the Delaware River and Bay under freshwater to marine salinity gradient to study organic matter... | ecosystem: Environmental > Aquatic > Marine >...
AGCCATGTTAGCGTCGTGCTTCCTGGTGTGGTGAACCACAGTGCTGTGGTCAGAGTCGAAAAGTTTTGCTATTGATGTCGTCGTCAGGTCGTTCTGACGCATGGCGGTCATCATCGCCGCTCTTGCTTTTACTTGTTCTTGGTGTCTTGTTCTATCAGGTTTTATTCCAAGTACATGGTAGTACTCTTTCAGTATTTGTCTTCCTTCGTCGTACATTCAAATATAGGTTTTAAGTTTTAATAATCCAAGGAAGAGAGGGACTTTGTTTCTCATCGCTCTCTAACAGGCGAGTTGCAGGATCTCCCTGCACACCATACGCCCCTCTCCCTGTCAGCGTTCTGACAGTGCCATGTCGTATGAATTTAGAATCTCATGGAACTTCACGTAATAAAACATGGATTCTGACACATCGCACAGTCCTTCGGCTAGTTTGTCTTGCGACACCCCCTCTTTGATGAGGTCTCCAGCTAAGTCTCTTGCTACGTCTGGGAACTGCATGAGGTATCCCGACACATCATTTGAAAGCCATGCGTCTACGTCATCATTTAGTATGTCGTCCATAGCGTACATAGCAGCGAGCTGTTCGGTCCGCTCACCGTGTTTGGATTTTTCTTGAATCAATTGAATTGCTTTTTCGTTGGTCATGTGTTCTTTTATTTTCTTGCCAAGAGTTCCCTTGGGTAGTCTATCAGTTGTTTATAATCGTCTATACGATCGGTCACATTGTTATCCCATTGGTCACCGAGAATCCACGAGGGGTAAAACGGTCCATTCAAGGTCTCAAGTATCTTGCCTCGCATTTGCTCATCTGTCATTTGCATGCCCTTGTTTTTTTTGATAATCTTGGGTATGGTTCTGAGTATTTTCGTGTAGATGTCTAACCTGCGAGCAAGAATAAATATTGCCTCGAACATACATTCTTCGTCGGTATAGTCATGACGTATATATGACCCTTCGTTTCTGTGATTCATAAAATGCTCAGGCAATAGCCTGTACTGCTTGGTCCTTATTATGTTAAGAAATTCTCTGCGCTGATCCATAAACTGTTCATCGCGCTTTAGTCGCTCAGGTGGAAGCTCGGAATTAAACTCATGAATAGCCCAATGTGTTCTCCATTCATCACTTGTTAGCTCATCCGTTTTTTTAGCTTTTACCTTGTCCAAGTAGGTGAACAGACTCATTCTGGCAGGCTATCAAAGTTTTTACTTTCTAGGTTCCTATGTTCTAAACGGAACTCATCGTTAGTCATAAGTGCGGCTCTTTTCAACTCGTAATTCAAGAGGTTTGCGCATTGCCCAACTACTTTTGATACGGCTGAGGCTTGGTTTACATTTATTTCTTCTCTGTCCAGCTGGTCAAGAGTTTTGCATAGTACATGAAAGAGGCTTTTTGTGTTTACTGGTTGCATGTGTGCGTGTATTAATTAAAATTAGTTTTCGTTGCATTCGTGGTTGCCAGTTAATACGAAGATGCTACGGTCATCGGTAACAAGGACGTCGAACTTCTCATCGTTCATGATGTTGCTGTACCTGTCTGTCCAGTTAGGGTTGTTGCGTGGATTGAAGCGTACATAGAAGTCATTCTCGCATGGCTTGATGAGGTCGGCTTGACCTATCACCTGGAAGTCTTCGCACTCCACCCAAGCGCACACAGTCTTGCATGCACCGTCATGGATTTTCTTGGATGTACCTAGCTGCACCTTGAGCTTGGCGTTGAACATGGCAATCTGTCGTTTCTCTGGTCGAACGTATGTGACAGCCCCGTCATCTGACTTGACCTGCCACTTCATAAAGTTGTCTCCTCGTGCGAGGTGGAATCTAATTTTGTACATGAGATTTTTGATTGATAATTAATTTTTACTTGATTGTAGATGTGTTGCATCCACTCGTTGTAATCCTTCGCGGGATCCTCGTTTGCGCTTGACCGTACACACACTAACGTCTTCCCCATTGTTTACTTTTTGGTTCTTCGTCGAACACCACCATGCTGTCTTCGTATGACGGGGTGTTCTTCACAATAGTCTGTGCTTGTTCTCGTGTGAGGCCGTCCATCAGTACCTTGGGTCGCTTGTTGTGGTCGCGGAAGATGCGGTATACTGCGTAGTTGTTTGCGTATTTACTCATTGATATTGGGGTTTTGCTCGATGAATGCATCGAAGATGATACGTGCCTTGCCTCGTGCATAGGCATCTTGTTGTGAGAGTGTACCAGACGTCTGCGGTGCAGGGAGGTCGTCGATACGAAAGTTGTCAGTCACATAGCCTGCTGCTCCATTCTTGATGCAGAAAGCGATGTTGCGTATGTGTTCTAGTTTGCGTTCGTTCTTCATGATTCTAGGTATTCGATGTAGTCAAGGTATTCGAGGCCGTACAGGTCTTGCAGTTGTTCAATTGTCATTCTTAAAAGTGTTTGTGCAGGTAGCCTGAAAGCATGAGCTGCTGTTTTACGTCTGATGTTGGTGTCTTGAGGATTTTACGTACACCCTCGTCCTCTGATGCGAGTACGGGATCGATGTTGTACTCCTCGCAGATGAACATGAAGTCGTTTATATGCATGGTTATGATTTAAATTCTACGGGTTGAGATGGGAGTTGAACCTTCGGCATCTGGAAGTAGTAGATGCAGAGGTCATCGGCATCGAACATGGCAGTGTTTCCGTACCATAGGTCGCGGACAAATTCGTGAAAGGCCTCGACATCGAAGGTGTCAGCAACAGCTTCTTGTCGTTCGCACAAGTCCTTGACTACAGACAAGTCAGTGGGCATATAGTCACCATCGAATGGGGCTTCGCAGTTCATCTGGTCCCACACGAGGTACTCTCTGATGTCTTTGTTCTCAGGCCATGTAGGTTTGACCTCGATGACTTTGACAATCTCGTGTTCACGGTCGTCTACATCGTAATTAATAACGCTTTCCGTTCCGTCAGTGGATGTAGTGCATGACTCGGCGTTGTCGTCATCCATAAGTATTGCCACTAGTTTACCCTTGGCTTCGAGGGTCTTGTCCAGGTCGTTGAACCATCGGACTGTGGTGTCGGAATAACCTTCGGCTAGTCCACATACACCATGTAATAGTGCATAGTATTTCATGAGAAAGAGATTTTGAAATTGTTCGACAAAGATACGGTGTCGATTCCGTTTTTCCAAATTTATTTTGTAACTAGCTGATTACCAATCTTTTGTACTACCATGTCGATGGTGTCGTCGAGCATATCTGCAAGCCCACCGTCACGGTCAAACTGTACGTACTCCACGACTTTACGCTTAAGGCAATCGACGTGTGTGTAGTTAAGGAAATAGCCTAACGTGTCAAAATGCTTATTCCACCACCTGTCAATCTCGTAGCTGGTGACCAGTTCATCCCAGTCATCGTAATCCTCGTCCTCGTTTACGATGTTACCTGCGCCATTGTTGAATACATCGTGGTAGATTTTGCTGATGGCGATAAGGGCATTTCCTTCGTCCGTATCTGCATCACCCGTTTCAGGCACAAGCTGTTTCCAGTAATCCATGTATTCGAATTGGTATCGACCTTGTTTGTTCCAGTATTTCATTAGAGTCGGGGTAAAAAGTGTTCGTCATTAGCCAAGATTCCTGCAATGTCATGCACGAGATCGAGGGAGCGGATGTGTGTGTCAGTGTCGTTGGCTGTGTTAGCCACACGCTCTGCCCACTGACGGAGGATTTCAAATTGTTCGTATGTCATCGTGTTATTCATCATTCGTTAGAGTTTTTCCATGTTTTCCCAGTCACGCAGGATGGTGAGGGGTACGTGGTAGTAGTCACCAGTCACGGGGTCTTGCCACGTTTCGGTTTCACCTGCATAGGTTTCCTCGACGTATTCGAGGCGGTCAATAAGTTCTTTGTCCATGTGTTAGAGTTTTTAGAGTTAATACGTTAGGCTTTGTTTATCCCTTCTATCCACGCCACGCAGAGTTTCTCTCTCGTAGATGCAAGCCTCATGATTCCATAGCTTACACCACAGGTAATGGTCTTCCTGGTGATTTAACGTGTCGCTCAGTGGTCCTGGTATCGACTTAGCCCACCTACCAGATTTAATGGTGAGTACCGTTGTAGCGATAGTGGGAGTCGAACCCACCTTCGGACTTGTCCGCCCCTCTGCCGAGGTTATCGAAGGCTACCTTTGAACCTTTCAGGTGAGTTAAACCCACCAAGACCTTCGAGGCGAATTGCTTCTGATGTCCATCCCTTGCGTTCATACAAGGACATTATCGCTATGTGGTGTAGAGGGAATCGAACCCTCAAAGGGAGTGGGGAGTTTTGGCGTGAGCCTCATCCCGATACCACCCTTCTGCCTCCAAGTACACCGTGTGTGGCTATGATGTCAGTATCATATCGATGCCATCCGACAAGTCGCGTCGTCGGCGTGCATCCATCTCCATCGCGCCCTCCATCTTCTTGGCGAACCACTGGTGGAACTGCTTCTCTTCGTCATCGAAGCATCCATACGTCTGATTACGCACGGTGACTCGGTTGCCGTACTCATCGTAGGCCACGAGGTATGCAATCGTACTGCATACACCTGATGAGGCACCGATTTGGTGGCGGTATTCGATAGCCACCTTGACACCGTTGAGGCCAACAGGTGCAAGTGTCATGATTGAGTCGTGACGGTCAGGAGTCATGCCGATGACGGTCAGCTTGTCCCAAGAAGTCAGGACGTCGGTAAGTGTGGGTAATGCCATGTGTAAGAGATTTAGATTTTGTCGTTGTTGACACTGCAAAGATAAGGCAGAGTTTTCGTTATTCCAAATTTATTTTGCAACTGACTCAGTATCAGGGAGTTGAACCAAGCCATCAACTTGGTAAGAGTAGCACCAATGTCCGTTGTTCAATGTCAATACGTAGTTGTCATCCAAGGACACTGCATCCACCTCATCCCCGTACTTCTCGTTCGGGCCTTGCGTCTGCTCGATTGCGATTACCTCTGCGATTTTCTGCGGGTCGCGCCCCCATGACCCACGGTAGAGTACCTGCGAGCCTTTGCGAATGATGCGTGTGTTGAAGATTGATGTTTTCATTGTTCGTCGATGTAAAGGTTATCTAGTGGCATACCCGTCTTGCGCTCGATGTATGCGATAAAGTTTTCCATGTGGGCTTCGTCGTTGAAGACCTTGCGCACCACCCATCCCCGTGAAGGCATGGGACTGCGCCAGTCACCACGGTAGCCGTTGTCGAATTGTAGTGTTGCTTTAATCATTGGTTCACAATTTCGTCGAGAGCCTCGCGCTCTTGCAAGTACTCGTCTATGATTTGGTGTGCTGTTTTGTTGTCGTTCAGGTATTCGTCACGCTCTCCTGACCAGTACGCGGCATTGCGTAGTACGTTCACGCCGTGGTTGTACTTAGGCTTCGGAGTCAGGTCAAACCGTGACCCCTTGAAGGCATCCTCCAACAGCCTAGCGTTGCCACCATCTGCTTTCATGTACGCCATGATCAGCGCACACTCGAATCCGCCTGCTGTCTTCATGCGCTCATACAGCGCATCAATGTGTTGTTGTGTTTTCATCATTGTCGGTTTATAAAGATTTCACGTTCAGTATCGAGGTCGTAGATGGCTCGCTCTCCGCGCTTCGCACCTAGTTCGAGTGCGCTCTTCATGTCATCCACGAGGTTGCACAAGTCGAAGACGATTTTGCCGTCTTCTACCCACATACCCATCACTGCGCTACCGCTCTCATTCAGCTCCAATTGCGCTTGGAAGTGGAAGCGATTGAACATGTGCTTGAAGGCCGCCTTGTTGTCCATATCGATGGACTTCTCAGGCACTACGCCACCGACTACGAAGCCCGTGCTAGGGATGTAGTATTTTGTTTCGCCGTCCTCGTATACGAGAGCGACTGAGCATCCGCCGAACAGCATAGTTCGACCGTAGGCAAAGCACATAGCTTTGTCGAAAGAAAGGTAATTCATATTAGAAGTTTTGAAAATCAATTGAAGTATTTTGAGCGAAGGCATCGCCGACTAAGCGGCAGCCCTCGTAGTCGTGGATGAGGGTGAAGTACGTATACGCATCCACCATTTCGTTCACGCTGAATTCGAGGAAGTGATTGTACATTATCGGTTGAGTTTGAAGGATTCGTCTGCTATGTAAGTGCTGACCACCACGTAGGCAAGGCCAATCGCATACGTCACCCACATCATTGGGCAGAGTTTACGAGGTCTACCAATCGCATCTGCTCGTCACAGGAGAGCAGGTCGAACTCCGCCGTGCAGGTGACGGTAGAACCTAGGAGTTGAACATCGTTGAAGAGGGCCGAAGCCATTTGCGCTTTCTTGCGCTCTGTGTTTGTGCTATGTAGCATGAGAAAGAGATTTTGAATGTTGACTGAATTGACAACGCCACAAAGATATGGCTTATTGTCCTTAATTCCAAATTTATTTTTTTACCCTTTAGGGTAGTTAGTCGATGACATCGTACATTTCCCATGTAGGAGCATCATCATCCCAGCGCACCACCGTGTGCGATTCACACGCTGGCTCGAACACGTAGCTCGCGCTCTCTACTTCTTTGAAGTAGCAGTAATCATCCCCCTCTTTGAGGATGATATCTACAGCCCAGTTCGCGGCGCTCTCAGCGTCCACGAAGTTGCGCTTGCAGCGGAACTCTCCGCCGTGTTCCCCAAAGGGGAAGACAAAAGCAAAAATTGGTTGATTCATAAATCTTTGATTTATAGGGTTTAACATTAAACTTCGTTTAAACTTCGAACATCGGATTGCCAGAGGCAATCAACGCCTCTGCCTCCAAGCGCTCTTGCTCCAAGCGAGCGGAGCGGAGTCGAGCCATGGCCTCCTCTGGCGACTCTCCTGGAAGGAGAGTCAGCTTCATTTGCTGCTTCTTCCGAGCCTTCGGCTCGATCACGGGTACCTCCATGCGGGGCTCGAAAGGCTGAGCCGCTCCACCGTCAACTGCGTTGACGACTTTGGTTTTCTTGACCTTGCCAACTTTGTTGGCAGTGTTCTGCTTTGCTTGGTCTTGTTCAAGACCATCAACCGACGTCCTTTTAGGACGACGAACCGTCTTCTTGTTCTTCTTTGAAGAACGAGCAGCTGCTCTCTCCTCAGAGAGGAGAGCATGAAGCTCCTTGTTCAGAACGGAACGTTCTGCTCTCTTGAGCTTCTTACCAGAGGTAAGAACAGCCTCAATCTCAGCCTTACGGCTGGACTTCGAGGACTTCACTGCCTTCGAAGCCTTTGGCTTCGCTTTAGAAGCCTTTGGCTTCTTCTTAGACTTCGAAGCCTTCGGCTTCGGTTGCTCCTTCGGAGCCTCGATGGACTCGATGAAAGCCGACAACGAAGCTAAAGCTTCGAGGGTAGACTGCTTCTTAGAAGCAGAAGGGTTGAACACAAAGCTGTTAACAGCTTTCTTAGTTGCTTTCAGCAACTCTGAGTGGTTGGTGGTTTTTGCCATCCTTGTTAGATATTAAGAGTTAATAAAGAATTCACAGAATTCATTCTTTATTAACTCTATATCTACTTTCTCCAACCCTGCGGTATCAGCAAGCTGATACTCACGCCGTTGGTAGCTAACCATACGATCATCGAAGATGATTCAGCGCGGTTAGGTCAAGCCACTGATTTTGAGCCAGTTGGTAGCAGTTTCTTAAACTGCTAGTTAGCCTTCAGTAATGAAGGCTTGTAGTTCGACCATAGGTCGAGGTGGGGGATTGTCCTGCCCTTCCCTTCAGCAGTTTACTGCTGTCACTTCTAGCGGTTGATGAATCAACCGAGGGCAAACCACTTAGTATCAGGCTGTTAGCCTGCTACTAAAAGCTGAAAAGTATGCCAGAATCTCTTGAGATTCTGAGGGAGGGGGGGTCAGCAAGTCCGTTTTGGAACGTAGTTCCAAGCACTCTATACTATATATAATCCCGCAGATCTGTATTACACACCACTTTTTTAAGGTTCGCGGTCAGAATTGAGTTTTCCACACCCTGCTCACTAATGCGGTTTAAGATGCTGTTGCTCAGCGCCTTAGAGGAGCTACTTAAAGCAGTTTTTATCACTTGACTTTTCAAAAAAAAAGCTGTAACTTCGCCAAAGCATTGTTAGCGATGACACTTCGAAGCTGTTTTACTACGAAGCTATCTAGTATAGAGTGCGTAGACGCACTAAACAGAAACTACGAAGCGTAAATCAAACTTATTAAGCTGTGAAAGGCGCAAAAACTGTTTTGTTATCTTTGCAGCATGATCGTCAAGAAGAAGAATACGTATGAGATACGCAGCGAGAAAGGTAAGCTGTTGGGTAAGTTCTTGACTGAGGCTGCGGCAAAGAGAAGGCTTAAGCAGATTGAGTATTTCAAGCACAAGAATTCATGAGAGCTAAAAAGCGCAATTACAAGAAAGAGTACGAAAAGTTCCAATCTGGGGGTAAGGCCAAGAAATACAGGGCTGCACTCAACAGGTTCAATCGGAAGAAGGGTACTTATGGGAATGGGGACGGTTTAGATGCGTCTCATAGAGGCGGTAAGATCGTTGGTTTTGAGGCTGAGGGGAGGAATCGTGGGCGGCGAGAGAAGTCCCGACTGAAGAAAAATAAATAAGTTATATTTGCGGTATGAAAGCCAAGAAATCTTACGATAAAGGAGGTAAGACTAAGAAGTCTAACACTACCACCAGCGGTATCCCTGGGGTGGGACGGCCTAAGACTACTCGTCAAGGAGCTCCAGACAAGATGAAGTCTATTGGACCAGAGAGATCCATGCAGGTTGAAGGAATCATGTCCAAGATGAAGGCTGGTGCTTTTTCTGATTCGGCTAAGAAGTTGAGAGCTCCAGGTAAGCCTGTTGCCGCAGTCGAAAAGCCAAGAAGAAAGAAGCGTCGTAGAAAGTTTGAAAATGGAGGCAAGACTAATAAGGATAGCGTTCGAACTGACACCCTGGAAAGAAGTGTAGACCAGGTGTATGCAAATGCAAGACGTGAAGAAGAAGAGAGAGCGAACAGCAATAGGAATAACAGTGGCACTACTAGTGGATATCGCAATGTTGGTAGACCGTTGACTACAGCCCGCCCAGGAGCCCCAGCAAAAGTAAAACCTCTCGGCCCTAAAAAGATTGACAGCGGTGCATCCATGAATAAAACCCTAAAGAAGTCAACCGCTAAGATCTCTGTTCCAGCCGAGAAGAAAAGAAAGCGTAGACTCAGAAGACGTAAGTAATGAGACCGAAAAAAAGGCAACAGCGTAAGTTGGATAGGTCTTTTAATAAGCTTATTCGCTCTACTGAAAAGATCGGTAGGATTCAGGATCGTGCTGACAGACGATCACTGAGAGTCGCAAAACGAGCAGTACCTAAGAAATAATGGCTGTACTTACAGTAACTATAAAAGAAGAGCTTACGCTGAACGGATTCGACCGTGGTAGCGTAAACACGATTGCAATTGACAGCGTAACGCAGTCGTTCAACAGGATCGTTACTTGCCCTGCCAGCGTAGACACTACAGTGGCTATGTTCCAAGATGGCACCAATACGCAAGACGGGGCTTTGGACCTACAAGACGTTAAATACGTCCGCGTAACCAATCTGGACTCTACTAATTCAGTGAATCTGTCGCTACAGGTTTCTTCCGCAGAGAACGGGACAGCTGATTCTTCTTGCTCAGTACTCCTGGAAGCAGGAAAAAGCTTCATGATGGGGGCTGTTCACGACGGCATCGCCGTGGATGACGACGCAGCAACTATCGTAACCACACTTACAGACTTAGAAAGTATCATAATAGACCCTAGCACTAACGAAGTGACGGTCGAAGTATTTATAGCAAGCTAATATGAAAGCAAAGAAAACAGTATACGGCTCCATGAAGGACGGAGGAAGGGTTAGAAGACCCGAAGAGTATAGAGGGCAGACTGGTAGGGCCAAACGTAAAGAGGCAATCGCTAAAGCAAAGCGCGAAGCTCTCGAAGAGTCTAAAAGAACTGGCAAAAGAGGTACAGCGTACAGCGCGACTGTAGGCCCAGAATCCTTGAGAGAAGGTCAAGTCAGAAGAAGGGGCCGCCGCTTGGAGCGCGTTGCCAAAAAAGCTGGCATGACGAGAGATGAAGCTTATACCGTAGGCGCCGCCGAAGCAAAAGCTCATGATCAAAAGGACGCTGGAAATCAAAAAGCTTCCGAAAAGGCAGTAAAGGCATCAAAGATGCTAGACAAGTATCGTGGTCAGAAGAAAGTGACGGCTAAGTACCGACCAGAAAAGGAAAGACCCAAACCAGCAAAAGGCATAAAAAGCCCACCTAAAGGAAGGGCTGAAAAGCCAAAGCCAATCCTCACTCAAAGAGCTGGAAGAAAAGTTAGGCAAATGAGGGTGAAACCAAGAAAAAGATTACTCAAGAGATAAAAAAAGGGGCTTTCGCCCCTTTTTTATTGAATGTAGTAGTAGTAAACATCGTCGTGTCCGACTTTTACTGTTCGGGGTACAGTGTTAATTAGACGTTTGTCTACCTGAAAGAACGTAGGCGCCGAAACATCACCGTCCTCAAAAGCTTCGATGGCGTAAACACCGAACTCATTGAAGGTTTGCTTCACCTTACTTCCGTGAGTTACACTGACAACTTCACTTCTGTCGAAAACTTCTAGTCGGCTAATCTGCATAACCCGAATAAATCGGAAAGGAGCGTTATATACGTCGTCAGACACCTTGTAAATAACAACAGAGTCCGACTTGCAATTAAATGCACGGAAGTTCTGTTCGAGAAGCAGGTCGGATTGACCAAAGGTTACACCTGCAAACAACAGGCAAAGGATTAAGATTGAATTTTTCATAGCAAATAACTGATTTAAATTGTTTCGTAACTTCGGTTTGCTGATCTCAATGTAGGGCAAAATATCATTCCATCCAAATTTTTTTCTAACTTTGCTATATTCAATCATAGATTGAAAAAATTTTACCACAACCCTCGTATCAAACGAATCGACCCCAGCTGGGTAGCAAATCGAAATGAAGTTAAGCAAAAACCTCACCCTAAAGGAGGCCATCAAGTCAAACACGGCCAGCCGCCTCGGTATCCCCAACATCCCTGAAGACTGGGAGATCCACAACCTTCGTGCAGTAGCCGATAACGTATTTCAACCTGTGCGTGATCACTTCGGTATTCCGATCGGTGTGAGCAGTGGTTATCGCTCCAAGGAATTAAATAAGGCGATTGGAGGGAGCAAGTACTCGCAGCATATGATTGGGGAGGCGCTGGATATCGATGCAGATATCTACGGGGGTGTTACTAACGCAGAGATTTTCAACTACATCAAGAATAACTTGGAGTGGGACCAGATGATCTGGGAGTTCGGGGATGACGAAGAGCCTAATTGGGTGCATGTGTCCTACAAAGAAGCTGGCAGAAATCGAAAGCAGATCAAACGCGCCCGTCGAGACGAGAAGAACAGAATTTATTACACTGTAGAGAATGGCTAAACAAGTAAACAACTTCGCCCCTGAATCACATAAGGTGAGCCGCCCAGGGGTACATGCTAAGACAAAGACGTCGAGCAACAAACGTAGCAAGAACTACAAGAAAGCGTACAAAGGGCAAGGAAGATAAAATTGCTATCTTTGCTGTATGAAGTACTATATTACTACTACAGCGAATGCAGAGCAGATCAGCCGCGACAAAGCCACTGAGCTGGGGTGCGGCCCAGTCACCGAGTACTGGTGGGGATGGATCGTTGACGACAGAGATGCTACTCAAGCTGCTTTGTGCTTTCAAGACGATGAGTCTGTAAGCTACACCACAGTGGACACGCTTCCTGAAGGTTTCTTGCCCCCTGATCCTGAATTGTAATGCTAGGTTTAGGGTCTGGCATAAATAGATTGTCCGCCGCTGAGGCAGCCGCCATAGCTGGTAGGATTCCTGGGTTTACTGGTCTACTGGATGAAAGCTATGGTAGCGGAGCAGCAGCAGCATATAGCGTAAGGCAGTTGTCTTCATCTGAGGCTACCGCCATGGTAATCAGAAGGGACAGCGACAATCAAGAAACCAGCATAGGGTTTGACTCTAACGGAAATCTCGACGAGTCTGCCATTGAAACCTTCTGCAGTGGAACTACCTGCAAAGTATCAGAATGGAGAGATCAGAGCGGTAATAGGAATCACGCTGTTCAGACGACAGCTGCGAACCAGCCGACTATTTACACGGGCGGCGCGATTGTGAAGGAGAACGGACGGGTAGCGTTAGATTTAGATGGTGTAAACGATGGTTTTCAATTAAGCAGTTCGGTTGGTTCAAGCGTTGTTAAATATGCATTTACTACGCATTCGGTAAATTCATCCGATACGGCTTGGAGTCTATTCACGGATAACGTGAATACTTCTGTTGTACCTATTGCTCAATCAGGTAGTAGTTCTTCTGCTGCATTTGGTTTCACCATTACCAACTTTTACAAAGACGGCGTTTCTTTATCAATCTCAAATCGCGACGACGTTTATGAGGCGTATAAATCAGGGTCAAAATCTGCGACAACTTTAGACCTTGGGACAACTGGTTTTGTTCAAGCGCTTTTCAACCGAACTTCCTTTGTAATGCAAGGCAAGGCACAAGAAACAATTTTATATGAATCCGACAAATCCACCGACCGCACCTCCATCGAATCCAACGTTGGCGACTACTTCACCCAAAACACGCCACTCCTCGACACGTATACAGGAGCGGCGGGGGCCTACTCTTTACGCAAGCTGTCTAGCAAGTATTCTGGTGCCGCCATTAGGGTACGAAGAGACAATGACAATTTAGAAACCGACATAAATTTCAATATTTTCGGAGAGCTCGACACGGTATCCTTGGCTGCTCACTGTGGGTCAAACAACGGTTACGTTACGAACTGGTATGATCAATCATCCAATTCGAATACAGCTGGACAGACGAACGCTTCCTATCAGCCAAAGATTTACGACGCGACTACGGGCGTGATTACAGAGAATGGAAAGCCAGCAGTAGAGTTTGATGGAGTAAACGATAGAATGACGAGCACGGCAAGCACTGGCAGCGATTTTACTACCTCGGTAGTTCTCAAAGCGTTGACCGCTTCCCAATCGAATCAATGGTTACTTCAGGATACGAGCGGAGCCGATATGCTTTTGCGCCACAGAACTACCTTATTCGATTTCTACGACGGCACAACAGTTTACGACATTGGCACAGCAGGCACAGACCAGCACCATATTTTCATAACCGCAAACACATCAGGCAGCGTAGTTAGTTTTGACGGCGTAGATAAAAGCATTAGCGGAATTTTGAATAACGGTTACACAGATTTGGAGATTGGTGCCGACAGTGGCTCACGCCGTTGGCACGGCCGCTTCCAAGAAATAGTTATTTGGGATGGCTATCAAGCTAGCAACCGCACGGATATAGAAGACAATCTCAATACTTTTTACTCTATCCACTGATGTTAGGTCTAGGATCAGGAATAAATAGACTGTCATCTGCCGAATCAGCTGCTATAGCTGCTAGAAGCGGAGCGTCATATCTATTAGACGACTACTCTGGTGCTGCTGCTGCATACTCGTTGAGGCAGCTGTCTAGTTCGTATTCTGGAAACGCTATCAAGGTGAGAAGAGCCAGTGACAACGCAGAGGCGGATATAAACTTTGTTAATGGTGAGCTCGATACTACTGGATTGGCTAACCATTGTGGGTCATCAGACGGGTTTGTGTCGGTGTGGTATGATCAGTCTTCAAATACTCGGAATGCTACGCAAACGGCGGCGGCGAATCAGCCAAAGATTTACGACGGGACTACGGGCGTAGTGACGCGCAATGGAAAGCCGTTCGTAATGTTTAGCACGGACTTAGGAGGCTTGCCACATTTCCAAACAAATCACAGCTTCACAACGTCAGCAAATGACGAGATAATGATTTCAACAGTTTATGAAGCAACTACCGACCGAGAACACCTTTTCGAATTCAATAACATCGGAATGACCGTTAACCATTTGGCGTCCGAAATTATGGACTTCAACGGCACGAACTGTCGCTTGCTGGCAAAGCCAACGCAAGCCACTACGCTGTCGCACGTTTTAATGTTAGCAGACGGTACGGACATAAAAGGCCGAGCGAATGGAGCGGCATACTCTACAGACGCAAGCGACCCAATTAGCGGCGAAACTTCAGGCGTCACAACCTCAACGACTCAAATAGAAATTGGGCGCAAGGGAAACGGATTTTGTAATGAATCTTATATCGCGGAATTGATTTTGTATCCGTCATACAGCGCAATCGAAACGGGGCTGGAATCCAACATTAACACCTTCTATTCTATCTACACCTAAAGTGAGTTATAGAAACGCTGCACCGCTAGCCTACCTTTCTGCGACAGCGCATAGCGAACTCTGTAGTTATACTTGGTTTCATCACGGAATAAGTGATCTTCTCTCGTCTGAGACGGAGTAAGCTTATCAAAATGCTTGTATAGATACCCCGAAGCCACCAGGGGATATATCATCCTGTCAGCAAGGTTCTTCCTGTTCATTCCGTAGTTCTCAGCTAGCCATGCTATCGTAAAGAACTCCAAGTCGTACACAAACAACAGAAGCTGTAAGTATGACTTAGTTAAGTCTGTGTGACCGTCCAGGAAGTCATTAGTGGCTGAACGCAGGTTCTTTAAGTAGTTATGCTTGACAAAGCGAGAAGGCATCTTAGACACCTCTCGAAACATCCTGGTTCTTTTAACTGTAGACTTAGGCATACTTATTCTGTTGTATCTTTGAGTTAAACAAATTTACATCATGAGCCCTAAAGACACCCTCTTCTTCGCCGAAATGTACTCTCTCGTCAAGAAGATGGAGGAGACTATCGACGAATTCGAAATGAAAGATCGAGTTCTCGCAACGATTGTCGTAGGAGTCATCGACTTGAATGCAATAGAGTTTGGCGACGAAGAAGCCGAAATGAAAACCATGTATAGCTTCAACCTGCAAAGTAGGGCAGAACTGGAGGCTGTAAAAGAGGTTATGGATAATGCGTATCAGGACGATGACGACATCGACCTCGACGGTCTCTTAGGTGACCTGGGCATATCCCTTAACTAATGGAAGGACTTATCAGAAAAATTGTGGTCGGAAGAGACCCAAAGAACGGCATGGCCTATTACGTAGGTATGAGAGCAGGTACTGGAGAGGTGTCAGCCATAGTAGAAGACGAAAGACACCTGGTCAAATACGGAAAACAACGATACCTCATATACATCGAAAACCAAGATGGAGTATCTTTGTGGAAAGCCGTGGATGAAATGCCATGCGTAATTGAATTTGACTTAAACTTCTAATCAATGAGAACGTTCGATCTGTTTATCGTTGAGCTTAAAAAGACGCTCAATGATACAATCGTGACCGATAGAGGTCTAGAACTTTACATCAGCACTAAATATGACGAATTCGAAAACAGAGTCACAGAAGGCCCCGTCGTGGCGGTCCCGTTTAAATACGATCATGGAGTCGAAGTGGGTGACACTCTCTATTTCCATCATCACGTTGTTATTGACCGTGGTCAGCCTCTTACTGGTGAAGACGATCACTATATTGTTCAGTATAACCCTACTTACACCGCTGGCAATCAGGCTATTGGTTACAAGTCTGCGAAGACTGGGCGCGTATCTCCGCTGGCGGGCTGGTCACTTCTCGAACGAGTGGAAGAAGCAGAAGAAAAACAATCTGATATTATCGACGTTATCAGCCTTAGCGACAACCCTGTCACTAAAGGCAGGGTCGCTTTTGAGGCGCCTTGGCTTGACGAGTTGGGTCTGAAAAAAGGAGACGTAGTTGGCTTCAAGGAGAACCGAGACTACAGAATAAAAATAGACGGGAAAGAATATTATCGTACCCGCGCTGAAGATTTAATGTACAAAGAAGTTTAATATGTTTAGCAAAGAAGACACTTGGTCTCTCCTTGAAGACGAGGAGTGCTTGACTGCTGACGGTTTTGATGATGCGGTCATAGGTATTTCGTTTGGTGCCTGCCCCGTAGCTGTGTACAGCGTTCAAAAATGTATTGACATCTTGATGGAGGATGACGAGATGACTCGTGAAGATGCTATTGAGTACTTCGAGTACAATATGGCTGGATCTTATCTTGGAGAAAAGACGCCTATCTTTGTTTACGATGTCCAAGAAGACGCCTAAATTTACCACTATTAGTGCTGCTGAGCGCCTCATGTCTAGCATGGAGATAGCCATCAACAACATGATCGAAGAGATAAAGAAGCCTGTCGATCCTGAAGCTGGTGGGTCTGCTCGAAAAGCCGAGCTACAGTCTATCAAACAAACGGCTATTGATTGCAAAGAACTTCTGGTAGAGCGCCAGAGACTAGAACAAATGGTTAAAGAGTTACAGACAAATGGAGAAATCGAACAAGACAAAGACTACTCAGGAGGTTTTGCAGAGCGCTTCTCAAAGTAGCCCCAGCGGTCTCATCTATTGGGACGACTACAACTTTGATAATCAGTCAGATACGGCTGGTTACTTAAAGGAAGACTTCAACATTATCTACGATGCCCCAGAGTAGTCTAACAGAATATGAATCGACTATAGATTACTACAGTGATGAATGGACTCATGACTGGCCTACCGATGTATCTAGCACCGTACATTTTAATCCATGTAACACGCCTAACCCACCGTGGTGGTGCGAAGAACACGAGCCCATCCCGATCGAACCAAACGTTTTAATGATTGTTGGAATGTTCATATATGGAATTGCTCTCTTAGCTCAGTCGGTTAGAGCACCCGACTCATAATCGGTAGGTCCTAGGTTCAAGTCCTAG
>Ga0070749_10001333_pt1 | contig 16752 bp, 37 predicted proteins | sample VirMetDEL_Nov_18_FD_75180 | JGI IMG/M metagenome (GOLD analysis project Ga0070749, IMG submission 75180) | Aqueous microbial communities from the Delaware River and Bay under freshwater to marine salinity gradient to study organic matter... | ecosystem: Environmental > Aquatic > Marine >...
GACCTCAAGCTATGATAGTTTCAGTCATGCTGAATACGTATATATTAGTAATTGTATTAATTGTGGAAAAAAAGTAAGAACAAAAATAAAAACATGAAAAAGCAATTTGTAATTAGCGACACACATTTCGGACATGCCAATATTTTAACTTTCTTAGATGATAAGGGAGATAAAATTCGTCCATTTTCTAATGTAGACGAAATGGATGAGACAATGGTAGAAAATTGGAATAGTGTAGTAAATGATGGGGATACGGTATATCATTTAGGAGATGTAGTTATTAATAAAAAATATCTACATATTCTTAGTAGATTAAAAGGTAGAAAAATTTTAATCAAAGGTAATCATGATATCTTTAAATTAAAGGACTATACAGAACATTTTGAAGATATTAGAGCATATAAAGTTTTAATTAGAGATAATTTTAAATTTATATTAAGTCATATACCTGTATATGAAGCTGCTTTTGAAAGATGGAAGGGTGGAAATATTCATGGCCATACTCATGAAAAAAGAGTTATGACTGATAAAAATACTATTAACCCTAAATATTTTAGTGTAAGTGTAGAACAAATTAATTATACTCCAATTTTATTGGATAACGCAATAGAAAGGTTAATCTCTCAATGAAGGTAAAAATAGGAGATTATAAGAATGATATTAGCGGAAAAAGAAAAACTAAGATTAAAATATCTCATGATGATGTTTTTAGCTTAGATTGTACTTTAGCTATTATTATTCATAAAACATTAAAAGAATATAAAAAATATAATGACGGAACTCCTGCTAATTTTGAAGAAAAAGAATGGAATTCCATTCTAGATAAAATGATTTTAGCTTTTAAAATTATGAAAAAAGGAGATCATATAGGTACTAATTATCCCGAAGTAAATGAAGGATTAGAATTATTTTGTAAGTACTACAGAACATTATGGATTTAGTAAAATATGGGAGGAAAGATATTGAGAAAACTATTAGTAACAGCAGCTATATTAATAGGTTTAACAGGACCTGTATTAGCTAATTCTACTATAACAATTGTAGGAAGTAGTACAGTATTTCCTTTCAGTAGTACCGTTTCAGAAACTTATTCTAATAAAACAGGTAATAACGCTCCAATAGTAGAAAGTACTGGGTCTGGTGGGGGATTTAAATTATTTTGTAAAGGTATAGGATCAGATCAACCAGATATTACTAATGCTAGTAGATCTATTAAATCTTCAGAAATACAGTTATGTAAAGATAATGGAATAACTCCTTTAGAAGTAAAAATAGGTTTTGATGGGATCGTATTGGCTACTAGTGGAGAATCTTTCAATGTATCTTTAGTAGATATTTACTTATCTTTAGCTAAAGAATTGCCTTCTAATTCTACTTATATAAAAAACGTATTTAAGTACTGGAACGAAATAAATAAAGATTTACCTAATATGCCTATTGATGTATTAGGACCACCTCCTACTAGTGGAACCAGAGATGCTTTTTTAGAACTAGCTATGGAAATAGGGTGTGTAGCTTATCATGAAAGGTTATCTGTATCTTTATCTAAAAAAGATAAGAAAGAAAAATGTCATACTATTAGAGAAGATGGAGTTTTTGTAGAAGCAGGAGAAAACGATAATCTTATAGTCAATAAATTATCTGCTAATAACAACAGAATTGGTATTTTTGGATTTAGCTTTTTAGATAATAATATGGATAAAGTTACTGCTTTGTCAGTTGAAAATGTTTTTCCAGAATTTGAAAATATAGCTGACAAGAGTTATCCTATCTCTAGAAGTTTATACTTTTACGTAAAAAAAGAACATATGTCAGTTAATCCAAACATTAAAAAATTCGTACGAGAATTTGTAAGTGAGTCTAGTATGGGTGATGACGGATATTTAGTTGATAAAGGATTAATTCCTTTATCAAGTCAAGACAGAATAAAGCTTCAAGATTTTTGGAAATAACGTAAACCATAATTCAAAACATAAAAAAAGGGGTGTTGCTTGACACCCCTTTTTTTAATATAATAAGAACATAAGAAAAAACATGGAGAAAGAAAGTGATCAAAGTAAGAGAAATTTCCAAAATTGTGCAAATTAAAAAAGTTGCTACAATTTCTTTAACTGATCTCATTTCTTTCGTTACTGGTGGTGGATATGCTGCTAGCATGAAAGTAGAGGTAGATTACGAAGATAATGATGATAGAGAAGAAGATTACGGATATATTCACTATTATTATAATAATTTAAAAGGAAATATGCCGATTTTTAATGTAATTGATAATTATATTATTAGATATGCAGAAGGTAGAGGGTTCTTTCAAATCGAATATATTGATTACGATGAGAACTCTCAAGAATTTAATGTTACCTATATTTCAGGATGATAAAAAATGAATTTAGTAAATTTATATACTCATAGAGCAATTGCAACAGTTGACGTTAGTTTTGATGAATTAGCTGATTACTATTGGAATAATGGTAATTTAGAAGATTTTGGCAGAATTATGGCAGCCGTGTATACTAATAATATTCATAAAGCTACCGATTATTTAGATGATTACTTCAAAGATAATATGGATAAGTTACCGGAATTTAATGGTATGTCAAAACATTCTATGTATATTAGTATAGAAAACGTAGAAGCAGAATCTTTTAGGTTAATGATTGAGGTAGAAGCGTAATGAAAATAATTTCTGAAGATAAAGAGTTCAGAGTAAAATATAAATTAACCTAAATACAAAATTTTAAAAATTTTCTTTTGCTGTTTTGAAAAATTTTTAGTAAAATAATAAAACAGTCAGGGAAACGGGAAGAACCCAAATCACCTGAATTCAAAAAAATAAAATTTTAATGTTGCTATTAACTCAAAGTTATACTACAATGTTAATACAGTCAGACGGGGAACGAAAAATATCCCGCGGGAATTTAGTAGACCGAAAGACAAAAAACTAAAAAATTCTAATTGCTGGTTTGTTAAAGATTTAGTAAAATAATAAAACAGTCAGCGAGACGGAAATTTCAAGACTAACAGCGAAATACAAAAAACTATAAAAAACTAATTGCTACAAAGACTAATTTGAAGTAAAATAATTAAACAGTCGGACGGAGAGTGAAAAGTATCCTGCGGGAACTTAATAAGCTGAAAGACTGAAGCGGGATAGGATACTACTTTGGGAAGTATCGGAATAACGGCGGTAAGTGGGAGCCAGTTATTCAAAATAAAATGGCAAGACGATTATATATTACTTAATAATATGAACCGAGAAGCCTACAATTATAGGCGGATGGAGATCGTCAGAGTAACAGCGGGCTAGAGGGGCTGGTTACTCATACTGAACGGTAAGGTGGTCAATATTCGTTAGACGTAGTAAGCGAGCTTGCAATTTCAAGCGGTTGGCGGACCATCAGAACGTAGGCGGGACAACGAGGGGCTATACGTTCGTAAATGATAAGAATTATGTATAACCTTATTCTGATTGGTTATATAACGAAAACAGAAAACGCAAGCTTGTATGACGATATTTAAGCGTCGCAAAGTAATTGCTAGATAAGTGGGAAGTACACTGTCTTTTCTGTTAGTCCGACCAACAGGACTTTAAATAAGGTTGAAGTGCGACAGCACAAATCGGTGAAAGAGGTCAGTAAGTACCTGTACAAGTATCAAGTAGCCGTACACGACCAATGCAAAACAATCGTACCTTCGCAAAAGGTCTCTAAATAAAAAATAGGTATCTGGGTTATAAACGTAGCCAAGTTTTTCAGGGAGTTTCGAGGAAACCCTGACTAGTTTAAGGTTAGTAAGAAGCAGCAATGTTGCGCTCACCTTTGAGTTTAAAGCGGATAGGACAAACGGCTAAGTCGGGAGTCTCATAAACTCCAGGAGGGTGGTTCAACTCCCCCATCCGCAACTTTTAATGAAAGACAAGTATCGTAACAATAAGAAAGCCTAGAGCATTATGTTTAAGAGGATTACTTAGTCTTTTATCGTCGGGTAGCTTAATTGAAAGCGTCAGGTATACTGAAGATGGTGGATCGCACCCACCCCTTGCGGCCATTTTGTAGGTAAGGAAAGTAAAATGTACGACGGTATGTTTTAGCAGTATGCGCAAGCTGTAAAAGGAGAATGGGCACCGCATAGGCGGAGATACCTCACCTGCCTACATTACTAATTGGTTGACAACTGACCATAATAGTTGTATATTTTTAACTCTAACAAACATGCCTTGGAGATAGTATTGAACTTCAAACGAAGTTTGACAAGGTGGCAGAGATAATATAATAGGCGGCTCACGCTAAATCAATAAGTCGTGATTAATAAGTTGGGATATGTCGCTCCTTCTAAATATTCTGTCCGTACTGACAACTTACGAGAATAGCTGTCAACCAATTCTAATTACTGTGGTTGTTATAAAAGTCGAGACTAAGTAAGAATAAGCTGCATGAGCGACACCGAGTGCACATTTAAAGGCAACAACTAAGGCTTATTCCGGGACTCATCGCCCGACTAATGTGATGAGAGCTTATTAGGACTGTCTATCGCCTCAGCAGGATAGATAAATTGAAGAATTTATTAATGACAATCCATTACGCGATTGCTAGTGAAACTAAAAATCGTCCTTATTATAAAGGTAATCAAGAGTAACGTACTTGCTTTATGTTCGTAATCGGATGGCCGACTAATAGCTACTCCCCGTAGCTAACGAACACCATGCCTAGGTAGTTTAAGTGAAAACGCATAACGTGGGTTATGAGACAAAGGTTAAAACCCTTTCTGTGGCACCAATTATAGGAGCCTAGGGAAACGATCACTGAGCATTGCGACTCACATCCCCCTAGGACGAGAATTAGGTAAACAGGGTTGCAATATATAGCTATAAGTTTTTAATGTTGATTAAAGTAAAGAACCCGTATCAACGCCTAACCATAACAGTGCTAAGTATGCAGCTTAGCATGAGTGTGACTGAATAATCACCTTTTGGAGGTTATAAGGTATAACTGGTAGGTAGCTCCTACGCTTAGCAGCAAACAGTTAGTTTCAGCGAAAAGATTGTAGGCATCCAATAGCTGATTGAGGGTGAAACCAAATCCCTCCACTCTACTTCACTCTATTTTCAACAATATAAAGGGCTAAAAATAAATGTTTGCTAAAGAAATGTCGAGAGATACAATTAAGAAGATTATGAAAAATACTAAGCCAGATACGTATAGCGAATGTTTAGTATTACAGAGTGCCGCAGGCTATTATGTAGGTACTATTTTTAACGAACAAGATATTGATATGTTCGTTCCAGGTTCGAGAGATAGTGAGTATTTTAATACTTATAAAGAGGCTAAAAACTATTTAGAATTTTTAACTAATTAAAAATTATGAACGTGTGCGACAGAAGGTTATGGTAACATAATTCAAAGGGAAAAAATCCTAATATTCCCGCGTTATATATTATATAGCGTAAAGCACGCAAGCTGGAAGTTGCCTATTCGCCAAGAATAGGGTATCTTGTAATTAAGGTACGAAGGACAGACAGTTAGGTAAAGAGTTCTGTGGCAAGAATATAATGTAGGCAATGCTGGCATTTAATAGAGGGTGGAACCTCGACTCTTAATCCAACCTAACCAAAGTTGTATTACTAACCAGTAGATAGAGAAAATAATCCTGTTATTTTCAATAGTGCGAGTGATAACAAGCAAGTGCGGCTATCAGTATTAAAGTAGGCGTTAGGAGCGTAACTTGAAATACCGTTAAGTAAGTGGAAGCTGAAAGACACGAGGTGCGTAGTATTAACTATCTAACAAGATAGTTAGCAACAGAATTGGGCGCATCTTATAGGTAATACCTTTGCGGGTAGGCTAACAAGGTAACGCCGTTCGTCTTTGAAACGAAAGATTATGGGTTCGATTCCCATTTCGCAAACCATGTAGGAAAACGCAAAGACCCAATTCGATAATTAGTGTAAGTGCTGAAATGGGCTGCCGAAAGGAACAGTCCCATCTGAGAGCCGCAAGCTTAAAGATGTTTCTAGTTAAAATTACATAGGTGTTTAGCGGCATCGAGCTGTCTATTAAAAGGACAGGTGTAACAGAGATTAGAGAGTAGCTAATTATGACAGTGTTAAATGCCATACACTTAAAACTAAGGCCAGCATGAAGATTACTAATCTAGCGAAAGCAGGTTGGTGGATAAGAAACTAAAACATACTGTTTCTAGAGATCTTCAACAAAAGGTATAATCTCAGCCTTTAAATTACCTTATTTCTAATGACAAAAATGCGTAGGATATAGTTACATCGTAAACTTACCAGAACTGAGTATAAAGAAAATTGCTATATTCGATTTTTCTTTTTGTTATTTGATATAAGGTACGCTGACACCTAAAGTTAGCAAATGACGTAAAAAAGCCTTCTAGATAACTTCTAGGGGGCTTTTTTTATGTGTAAAAAATATTTTGATGAAATCAAATAGAGTAACGTGTTATTCGTTTTATGTTTGACACAGACCCAAAACTGTTGTAAAATATAAAAAATGGAGAAAGAACATGATAATTCACAGTAAGTTCAAAGATTATTATGATATTGGTCTGCGATATGGAGTAGATACTACTCTACATTGGAATAGACAGTCTGAAATTGTTGACAGCGAAAATAGACTATATTATAATCATAGTCTTTTTTCACTAGATTATGACTATATGAAGTCAATTTATTTCTATAAGTTTTCTATTATCGTATGTGGTGTTAAATATCGTGGTATTAAATGTACTACTAATGATTTCAGTAACACTTATGAATATTTTTATGACTTTGATAGTCTAGATAGATTTATAAAAGGTATAGGTAAAAAATGCTATAAAGCCTTTTGTAATACTATTAAGACGTATGATAATAAAACTCTTTATCAGGTTTTTAGTAATACTAAAAATTTCTTCTATACCGAAAATAACTATATTAGAGAGTGTGAACAATATGACACTTGTATTATAGTAAGAACATATGAGGGTCTAGAAATAAATAGTTGTCTGAAAGATTATCAATTTTATAAAGTATGGGATAGTTTTACTTGCTATCAAAATATCGTAGCATTTATGACTAATCATATTCTTATTAAAGAAAAAGAAGTAAACGCTATTCCAGACAAGTATAAAATTAAAGCACACGGATTCGATAAATGGTCCTTTAGAAAGCAAGGCAATATGCAAAAATAAAAAAATTGCATATTGCTTTGCTATGCCTTTTTCTTGTAAAATAAAACATAAATTGAAAAAAGGAAATAAATAATGGATATGAAGATTATGGGCAGAAACTATGGAACTGCTGATGCTTGGGAAGAAAACGGAGACTATATTATCACTTTTTATAATGTAGAAAGTGATATTTTAGGTAACTATGAAGAAGTTCAAGTAGACTTAGTTAACGGTAAATTTTATTGTATTAAAGATAATAAAGTAGTGAAATTTTATGACGCTAATTAATGTATTGATACTTTTATTTATTATTAACGCAATTTATACAGGTTTTAATATTTATAAAAGAGAAGATACACCCCCAATTGTCTTTGGGGTAGTATACGGAGTTATTGTTATGATACTATTATTAATTTTTGGAGTATTAATTTAATGGAGAGTGTAGGAGATACTATTATGTTATTTTTAGCTATACTTAATGCTTGTTTACTGGTACTTAGTATTATTTATATGGCGCCTGTATATGTATTCGTATTAAACGGAGTTGCTAGTATTATGTGTTTTCTAGCATTTTTATCACGACGGAGTTAAAGATGTATAAATATTTAGATAGGATTATGATTGTAGCAACTATTATTAATTTAGTTTTCTTAATACTTACTATTAGTGCTGGGTCAAGTTTTATTGTAAGTTTAATTGGGTTAATCTCAGGTGTTGTGTATTTTTTAAACAGAAAGATGATGATAGATGATTGATGTTACTGTTATGGGTACCGTTGTAGGTACTGCTGAAAGTTGTGAATATTTAGATAATAGTGATGGTAGCTGGTATGTTTATTATGAAAATGTAAAAACTAATGATTTATTAGATAATAGCACATATCATCATGCATATGTGTATGACGATAGTACTCAAATTCATTGTTTTTATGATGAATTTGAAGAAGATATTAAAATTTTTGGAGTAAATCCAGTTTCGTTTAGAGAGATTGAAGTATGATTACAGCTATTATTGTATATTATATCTTAATTAGTATTGGCGTTTGTTCAATATATTTTAAATTACTTGGTGAAGCTTTTAATAATTACTTTTTTGATAGACTACGTAAAGTAAGTAATTTCGAATACTTTCTATCCATACTAATTTGTCCTGTTTATGTTTTATATATGTATATATTATATGTTAGAAGTAGATGATGAATGGTATTTAGTATCTTATAATAATGATGCTAATTACCAAAAATTTAAAACCCAGCAAGACGCTATGCGTTATCAGAAAGAAAAGTTTAATGAGGGTTTCAGTGATGCTAAAGTATATTATAACGCTGAAATTAGTATAAGGATAAACTAATATGGAAACTAATATGTATTCATTTTTGCGAACTAAAGAAACAAACGAGCAAGTAAGCTTATGGTTTATTAGACTTTGTATTTGGGACGATCTCAGAAATTGCATTAAATATTACAAAAAAGATTTTTTTATTAAAGATTATATAGATGCTGTTCATATTTACAGAGAATTTGAAGAACAAAAAATGAATGAGCGCAGATTAGAACAATTTAAACTAAGATATAGGTTATATGATGACAGTTAGTAAAGAAATACAAAATTTAATTGATTTATTTATGGAAAATAAAACTAAAGTAGAATATGGCACATCAGAAGAAACAGACAGTACATATTTTATTTTTTCCGAAATAGTAATTAAGCAAACAGTAAAATCAACAGGTAGTAGATGTAGCACTCATTATTTAATAACGTCTAGTAAATATGACATAGATATTAAACCTGGAGAGTTTACAGAAGACGAGCAAAACTTATTGGGTTGTTTATTTACTAGATTACATCAATATAGAACACACACAGAAAAACAGAAAAAATTAACTAACCTTAGTAAAGCAATAAAGGAAATTAGAAATGCTACTACATGAATATCTAGAAAAAGCTAATGAGAATCTTAATTATGGGAACATTACAAGAGACAATTTCTGGAATAGAGGTTTATGGATGTATACTAACTCCAAGGAGATGGTAGTGCATGAAAAGACTCTTGAAATTTTACAAATCACTGAAGTTAATGATGATTCGATTTATGTAAAAGATGAATACTTAGATAAATATATTGAAGAGTATGGTGCCTCTAACGTAAATAAGCTTAGTGAGTTTAATTAATGTTTGATTTTTGTTTAGGTTTTGCCGCAGGAATGTTACTATCAATAGCAATTTTTGCTAATATAGTAGAAGATGCTCAACACGATCAAAAAATTCAATGTTATGAACAGTACACACAAAAAGAAAATCAGAAAAAATGTTTAGATATCGTAGAACAGAGCAAATAAATGAGTATGAGTGATAGAGATTTCATCTCATTATGTACAAATAGTGATATAAATAAAATTGATAATATCAGAGAAATATTAAATGAACATATGGCAAAACGTATGCTTAAGCGAAAAGACTTTGTTAGGTATCACCAATTATTAAACGATAGGTATATGAAACATAATAATATTAATGCAGATTCGCGTCTTGGAAAAGAAAAAAGTGTTTATCAACTAATTAAAGAGGTAATTGCAAGTAATGCAAAGTATCATTGAGAATTTAAAGCATTTAAATAACGATAGACTACGAAGTCTACAGCTTAGTTATAATTATGCTAAAAATAACGATGGAAAAGTAGATCATATTTTAGAAGAAATTAACAAACTAAATAACTTTAACGATCAGTTAAATAAGGTACTAAATTAATGAAAGAAGTACTAAAAGAAGCATTATATCTCTTATTAAATCCTTTAGTAGTTTTTATGTTATGTATTACTATTTATCAAATTGTTTATTTAGACAGCAAAGAACAGTTAATGACGGAATGTAGAGTTACTTTTGATGAAAATAAAGATATTTTAGAATGTATTAAGGAAATTAACAAGAATGGATCAAGAGACTCAGAAACAAGCGATTGATTTAAGATCGAAAGTATTATCAGCTAAGACTCAAGAGGAAGAAAAACTAGCTACTCTTAATTGGTTAAACTTTTTAATTAAATATTACAAGGAAAGTTATGATGGCTAAATGTTGTGAAATAGTTAATAAGTGTACTACTGTAGATCAAGTTGAATATATTAATATAAATTTATGTAAATATTGTAGTATCAAAATATCTTCTATTTATGACATGGAAGATGCACCAACAAGTATAAGAGAAGTTTATTTAGAAAATAAGATGATGGATAAAAATTATACTTTAAAGGAAGTTAGATGTTAAAAGAAATTATTGCTAATATGTTGTTAGTGTTAAATCTCGAAAATGCTAATGTTCAATTAGTAGATGAAAAAGACTTATGTGTTATGATTGCTAACAACGATCAAGATATTGTTAGAGCTTGTGAGGCAGAAAGTATTGATAAAAGAGGTTGGGGTCCTTTAGGGTTAACTATTGGTAGGAATGCCTATGTAGCAGATCATTTAAATTATTATAAATTAATCAATCAATCAGTTATTTTCCATGAATTAGTACATATCAAACAACAAGATGAAAGTGTTATTTATACTTGTATAGGGCACAAGGAAAAAGACGCATATGAAAGACAATATGATTGGTTGTTAGTAAACGGATACGAACATTCTTTTGAAGATATGTTAAAAGAGTTAGGAATTAATATGTTAGCTTATAAATTAAATATAGCTTGTGGTATGTTTTAATGAATTTATTTGAAGAATATAACAAATTAAGATATAATATTTCTAAATTTGTTTGGTTTATAACTAACAAGACTGGATTTTATATTAAAGATAATGATATTTATTTTTATGATCCAGAATATGCTGCTATAACATATATCAAACCCTATCAAGTAGTTAAAACAGTTAGTTACAGCAATCATTGGTTCGTACATAAAATAGATTATACTAATAAAGAATTAGAGAATTATATTCGTAAGGCTAACTTAGGTATTACACTTTTACTTGAACACGAAGAATGGAAAGATCTACAAGAAGCATATACTACAGATTCTGACAAATTATATAAATATTTAGTAAATAATAAAGTAGCTATTAAATATACTAACAATGATGTTTTTCTTAGGTTTCATAAATATGCTACTAAGTATTATAAAGACAATTTATTCTTTCTTTATAAAGTAGAAAATTATAGATATACTAGTTTTAAACTAGTTTATTTTGATACAATTTGTAAAATTTTTCTAAACAAAGAATTTAAAGATAGTGAAGAAGATCTTGATTTTTTTATACAAGCAGAAAAATGGCTTGAAATATATAAACCTAGAGATGATAACAGTCTTAATGTATATTGTATAGAAAATAATATATCACTGGAAGAATATGATGAAAAAATAAAATGTTATAAATATACTATTAATAATAGCGAAGTATATTATAGCTTAACAAATATTGATGTTAACAAGGTAACTAAATTAGGTATTAAATCAGAAGAAGAAATTAATACTATTTTCTTTAATAATATAACTAAATTAGAAAAACGAACCAAATTTATTAAAAAAATACCCGAAATACGATATGAAAAAATTAATTTAGTACAAATTGAGGTGATAAATTGAATTATACTAAAAGTATGGAAGACAAACTAAAACAAGAATATGAAAATAAAAGTGTTAATAACCAACAATTTATTGAAGATATTCTGAAACAAGAAGAATTCAAACATCTAACTATAAAAAGTATTAGAAGCAAATTAGTTAGTATGAAAGTATATAATGCAGAAGAAAAAACTAGCACAAAAAGTGATGTAGATAAAAAAACTTTATTATCTAGACTAACAGAACTAACTAATAGCGACCCTCATATAATTGATGGTGGAAAAAACGCTAGTAAACCTTTTCTTAAAACAATTTTACAGGCTTTAGAGAAATACAATGAACAGTAGCACAAAATTAGACATTAGAGGTATTTATAAGCTGTATATTGATAAGGAGTATCATTATGCTAAGTGGGATGGCTCTTCTTTTTATAATAAAGAAAATACGTTTACTAATCCAGAAGAAGTAGTATGCTTAGGAATTAACAAAGAACAATTTGATAAAGATTTAGATAGGAGAAAACTACTATGAACTTAAAAGACGGACAATACGTTAGTATTATGTATGAATTAAATGCATATATATTTAAAGGAAAAGTAATTAGACTAATTAATTCTGAGTTATCTTATTGCGCAGATGATTCTATTTTATCTAATTTAGTTAATTTAGATAGAATTGAATTAACAAAGCAAGACAAAAAAATGCTAAAATGGTTTATTAAAAGCAATTATGATCGAATGAGTGTTGAACAAGCTAAATTAGGTTTAACAGACGAACAAATGACTGAAACAGTAGAATGTTATAGTATTTCTACTAAAGATACAAGTTGGTTTGCTTATGAAGTAGAACAATCATCTGATGATAGTTTTAAGTTTACTAAATTTGTAGATTTAAATACTAAAGAAGCTTATCAAACATCTGATGTTAGTTATCTTTCAGTAAAAAAAGTAAAAATTGCAAAATATATTAATAAAATTAGAGAGAAGGTTAGAGTTACTTATCCATGTTAAAAATAGTTTCAACAGATTCAATATATCAATATCAATTAGATGAAAATAATTATGTTGAAGTAGTTAATAAACAAGGAAAAGTTATTTGTAAAATCACGAACTATAATTTAGACGAGCAATTTAATTGGTGTTTAAATTATTTTTCTGGTTATTTTACAGTACAAAAAGAAGAAGAATTAGTAGATTGTTGGAAGTTAACTGGAGCCACGGGAGGGCTAGTAGGCTATTATAAGTCAATTAACTTTACTGATAATCCTAGTGATTATAGTAAATTACAAGTAACAGTGTCAAAAGTAAAAATGCCTGAAAAAAGAATAAGAAAATATAGGATAAATATATAATGTTAAAAGTAAAAGCAGTAGATTATAATTATAATTATGAATTACATAATGACGAAGTTTATATTTATGATGAAGGTTACTTACTAGGAATTATATGCAATTTTATTATAAATGAAAAATGTACTTGGTGCTTAGGTAAAAAAATAGGCACTTTTATAGTAGAAAAATATGGTTATTTAATTACTGATTTTAATGATAATAGTTATAAATGTAGAGATATAGAGATAGTTAAAACAAACGGTACAGTTGTAAAAAGAATAGAGCGTTTACCTCTTAGTTGTTATGATTGTTATATTATGAAGGTGATATTATGAAAGTAGAAAGTTTAGATAATAAATATAACTATACATACAATAAAGGCTTTAAATGCGTAAGTGTGCGCGATGATTTAGGATATAGAGTATGTACTCTTTACAATATAAACAACTGTAGAGTAGATTGGACTTTTGAAGATAAAAAAGGTAGTTTTATTTTATATGATTCAAAACATTATATTATTAAAAGAAATAACGAAGTAATTAAAGAAGATTACTTAACATACGAAGATTTAGAAAACTTTGATAGTATACAAGTGATTTACGAATGACATTAATTATATTAATACATTGTATATTTTTATTTTTATTTTTAGTCAGTGATTACAGATCAATCATAATAGCTATCTATTTATTAACCTTAGTTATAGTTATGGATAGTAATACGAAAAAAGAATTTTATAGTAAAGCACAAAAAACGTATCAGGAGCAAATAGAATGATATACACAGGACCATCAGGAGCTAATGATTATGATGATGTATTAGACCAATTAAAATATTCTACTTTACCTGAGTACAAAGAATGGAATATGATTTTCTGGGATGACGTTAGATCAGCTCATGCACAAGGTTTCACAAGAACCTGGTATAGAGAAATATATGCAAGTATAATTGAAGGATACCAAGAGGATTTAAGAAATGCTATTAAAGAAATAGAAAGGTTAAGAAATGAGTGTAGGTGAGTATATTCTAGCAATCGAAGATCTACTTGCAGAAAAAGATGAATTAATGAATGAAATTAAAGATCTTTATAAACAAGCTAAAGACGAAGGTTATGATAATAAAATTATGAGAAAAGTTATAGCTTTACGAAAAAAAGATGAAGAAGATATATTAGAAGAACAAACTGTTTTAGAAATTTATATGGAGGAAGTAAAGAATGTTAACTCAAACGCAGTTTGATAAGTGGATAGAAGCACTAGAAAGCGGTAAATATAAACAAGGAATTGGGCGATTACGTGATAATAACGAAAAATTTTGTTGTTTAGGAGTACTAGCAGATACTATAGATAGTACTAATTGGGAAAAGTTTGGTACAAAACGTTGCGCTTGGGCGAACTTGGATTGGTTTTTACCTTATGATATATTAGAAGAGGATTTACAAAAACCTTTAACTCAGTTAAATGATAGTCCAAATGGAAATACTTTCAAAGAAATTGCTAGATATTTAAAAGATAATAAACAAGATTACGTTGAGTGATATAAAAAATCTTATAAAATTTAAATTGCTATAAATAGTAAGCTGCTATAAAATAAACAAATCATGGAAAATAAGGAAAAACAATGAAATATACATTAATTGATAGCGACAAACCTGATTTATATCGCGTTAAAGCGTTAAAAAACTTTGGTGATGTTGAAGAAGGCGATATTGGTGGTTATGTATCCTGGTATCACAATCTATCACAAGAAGGGGATTGTTGGGTTTATAATAACGCTATTGTAAAAGATAGCGCCATTGTGAGAGATAATGCTAAATTATATAATAATGCTACAATGTGTAATAAGGCTGAAATGCAGGGTAATTCTAGAATGCATAATAATTCTAGAATGAGTGATAGTTCTAAAATGTTTGATTATACCGTAATGCTTAATTACGCTAGAATGAGTGATCAAGCAATAATGCAAGGTTTTGCTAGAATGTTTCATTATGCTGCAATGGTTGAAAACAGTGTTATGAAAGACAATTCTTTAATGATTAATGATTCTAAGTTAGAAGGTAGCGCTGTATTACAAGATATACAAAATCTGTATACAGGTACTTTAGATGTAACTTGTGATAGAGTATCTACTATGCAGGATAGTAGAGGTTATACTTTTCTAGCTGCTTACAAAGATAATGAAATTATTCAAATTACTGCGGGCTGTAGAACTTGGTATAGTTATAAATCAGCTAAAGAACATTTTACAGTAGACTATGATAGCAATGCTAACGTACCAGAAGTGTTATTTATCCTTAAAACTTTAAAGAAAATGAGAAAATTAGTATGAAATATACATTAATTAAAAGTGATATTCCAGGTTTATATCGCGTTAAGGCAATAAAAAACTTTGGTAATGTTAAAACAGGAGATATTGGCGGCTATGTAGCAGGATTTTACAATCTATCTCAGACAGGAAACTGTTGGATTTATGATTATGCTGTTGTAAAAGATTACGCTGTAGTACAAAAAAATGCAGTTGTTAAAAAATATGCAGTTGTTCAAGACTACGCAATTATTACTGATAACGCAATTATTACTGGGGACGCAACTATCTCAGATAAAGGGCATGTTTATAATAATGGCTTTGTAGGATATTACGCTAAAATTGAAGATAACGCTAACATTTTTGGTAAAGCTACAGTAGTAGATAGAGCAGTAGTCAAGGATAATGCTTTAGTATTTCATAATGCTATTATACAAGGTAATGCTGTTGTACAAGGTAATGCGATTATTTCTGGATACGCTATTATGAGAGGCAATAGTATTGCAGAACAAGATTGTCTATTAGACGGTCATGCTAGAATCGCCGGAAATAGTAAAGTTTCTGGAGATGCTAGATTATCTGCTAATTTATATAAAAATGTTAATTTAACAGCTGGATTTGTTAATTGTCACGCAGATAGAGTTGCTAATATTATTGTAAATGATACAGTATATACAGCAATGTATATAGATAATAAAATTAATAATGTTACTAAAAATCATGAAGATACGAATAGTAAAAAGATTTATAAAATGTTTAGGAAATTAAAATGAAAGTAACATCACATTTTTTAGTTCAAAAATTAATGTAACAAACGACATTAAATTAAATAAAAAAGATTGAAAAATTATATGATTGGAACCCTGATTTCGTGGTTGACACACCAATAACGATATCGTTTAAATAACTAAAACAACAAGTTGAATAAAGGGAGGATGCACACTGTATCCCTCCTTTTTTAATTTCATTAAAATAATAGAATTTAAAAAATGTTTTTGCATAATTTTTCAAAGTGTGTATATCTATTCGTTTGTAACGAAATGTCTAGTGAGATTGGGCAAAATATAATATATAACTATCAATAGTAAAAGGGAAATTTACGATGGTTCCAACAGTGTTGTAATCAACCTGTAAGAGAATATTGAAAATGCTAACATATTGAATTAGAGCTTTGAAAAGAATATACATTTGAAATAACTATGAAATGTACGAAATAAATGAAACATATTGAAATAACTGAAATGATATTATATCTACTAGAATAACGGGGATACAGAAAATTACAGGGAAGTATATTATATGAAATATAATTCGGTGGAAAAAGGGGCCGAGTATACCCTATTTTTCAATAGAAAAAACAATATTTTTTGTGTTCTGGTATGAAAAAATAGAAAA
>Ga0070749_10001335_pt1 | contig 16717 bp, 6 predicted proteins | sample VirMetDEL_Nov_18_FD_75180 | JGI IMG/M metagenome (GOLD analysis project Ga0070749, IMG submission 75180) | Aqueous microbial communities from the Delaware River and Bay under freshwater to marine salinity gradient to study organic matter... | ecosystem: Environmental > Aquatic > Marine > Coastal...
AACGATACAAACACCACCTCTGGCGCTCTAAACGAACTCAACAGCGCAGGGATGATGGGTCGTATCGGTGCTTTGCTTACCGCTTCCGCTTCTCCTTCCGGCCCAGTCGGTGCTGCTGGATCCGGTAAACTTAGCGGCTCTATCGACGAGTTCCGTTTCTGGAAGGATCGTCGAGACTCCAAGCAAATCTTTGACAACTACAACCGACAGGTTCGTGGTGGAACAAACACCGATATCAGCAATGCAACTCTCGGTGTATACTTCAAATTTAATGAAGGTATTACTCAGGATTCAACCATCGACAGCATGGTATTAGATTATTCGGGTCGTATCAGCAACGGTGTCTGGTCTGGGTATGGCAGTAATTCTAGAAATACGGGTTCCGCTATGGTTTTGGGTGGAGCAACTGTTAGCGAATATTTAGATCCGATTATCTATTTTACACACCCAGATGTGGTAAGTTTGTTGGCTTCATTGGAAGAGCAGGGATTTGATCACGATCTTCAAAATAATAATAGTTTTGTTAAACTTCTGCCTTCATGGCTAAATGAAGAGGACGAAGAACACGAGACAAATATTAGAAAGTTATCCCAGATTGTCGGAGCTTATTTTGATAAAATCTATTATCAAATAAATGCATTGCCCACTTTTAAGGGTCCTAGTTATACTAGTGCCTCTTACATGCCAGTTCCATTCGCTCGTCATTTACCACAGTCTCTAGGACTATATACCCCAGAGCTATTTATAGAGTCTGATGTATTGGAACGGTTCCTAAACAGAACTCCAGATGCAAACATGGAGTCTGATTTAACTGAGACAAAAAATCTTATTTATCTAAATCTTTATAACAATATCGCTGATATTTTTAAGGCGAAGGGTACAGAAAAATCTGTTAGAAATGTGTTGCGATGCTTCAATTTAGATGATAAAATCATAAAACTGAAGACATATGCAAACAACCAAATATTTGAGATAAGAAATAATCTAAAGCTAACATTAGAAGACAATACTTCTGTTAATAACAACGATGCCAATAACCTAGGTGGTGTTGTATACCAGAAGGCCGATCCTTCTAATACTGATGCACTTGGCTTTATTTCAGGCACATACGACAGCAGCAAAGAGGTAAACTATGGGTTCACTAGCGAAGCAAACATAATCTTTCCGAACTACGAACGTATTTATGCCGAATATGATAGGTCTTTCACAGAAGTATCTCTATTTGGTATGAACGAAGCGAACACTTCTTCCGCTGATGATACTACATGGTTGGGAACGGATAATGCTAACTTCCAAGTTTTCGCAGTTAGAGATGCTTCATGGTCGAAGAATGTTTACTTTAAACTAACTTCTTCTGTATCTCCTAACCCTTTCCCAGAACTTACCAGTAGCACCTTCTTTGATGTATATGACAACCAAGAGTGGAACTTCTCGGTTCGCCTAAAGCCTTCGAATTACCCTCTAACTAACTTGGTTAGCGGAGCAGATAGCTACACCTATACATTGGAGTTCCAAGGTCTAAATGCGGTTGGTGATACAATCCAAGATAGTTTCCTATTGACCGCTTCCGTAGATCAGGCAACTGGTGAAGAGTTCTTGAAATCCGCAAAGAGAGTATATGCTGGTGCTTATCGCACAAATATAACTGGTGCTTTGCTACAGAAGAGCGATATTTTAGTCAAAAATGTCAAATATTGGACGAAATACCTCGATAATACCTCGATATATCAGCATCTATACGACTCAAATAATGCTGGTATTTCTGGTTCCTACAAGAATTTGTCTGCTCTTGATGCCAATTTGACACAGACAGATGCCAAAAATCTCAATACTTTGGCTCTACACTGGACTTTTGACAACATAACTGGCTCCGATAGCAGCGGAAATTTCTATTATGTAACCGATTTGAGTTCAGGATCAGCCGAAATCCGCAATAACTTTGGCTGGATTGGTGGTGTTTCCGGATACCAATACACAGGATACGGCTTTGGATATGCTCCTTCTTCCACAAATGTCGTGAAAAAGGGCAAACACAATGTCCTAAAGTTTGTGGATCCCGAATCTGCTGTATCTTCCAATATGATCAACATTCTTAGCGACTCTGATAAGATGTTCAACTTGTCGCAAGACAAGCCAGAGTATTATCATGTTCTTGAGAAGAGCATGTACGGTGCTATTTCCGAAGATATGATGGACTTTTTCGCTGGTATTGTTGACTTCAATAACATCATTGGAGAGCCAGTTCATAGATACAGACAAGAATACAAGACTCTAAGCAAACTTAGAGAGATTTATTTCCGTAAGGTAACAGAAGTATCGTCTGTAAATAAATTTATTGATTACTACAAGTGGCTTGATGACTCTATCGCTCAGGTTATCACTCAGTTGCTCCCCGCCAGCGATGGAGTTATTGAAGACTCCTACAATGTTATCGAGAGCCATGTATTAGAAAGAAATAAATATCGCACTCAGTTCCCAACTATCGAGTTCAAGGGTATAGAGCCGCAAGCACCAATGTTAGGTATCAATGAAAAGGTGCTCAACTGGCGTTTGAACCATGCTCCTGTCTCTGCTTTGGAAAGAGAACATAGTCCTTGGTGGTTGGAAAGAACAGAGCGATCCAATGTTACAATCACTTCTGGTGATTCCACAATAGATTCTCAGCGAGAGACAATCAGGCAAACCGCAAATATTGATAATAACCAACCACAACCAAACTTAGCAACCATTGGCGCCACAACTTATCAAGGTTCTGTCGATGTTCTTCGTCGTCATGCAAAACCATATCGTTTAGAACTAATCAATAGACAAGAGATTGGCGGCGGTGTAAATTTCGAGCACAATAAAAACATCCACTTCACTTACAACTCTTTGGCTCCAGCCGGCCCCGTTTGGACTGGTGTATCAGGAACTATCTTTGTACCTCAGAACGTTTTGGTTGCTTTCACTGAGGATATGGCGGATCTAAAAGATTCTGTTGATGTGACAAACCCAAGCAAGAAAATCAAGCGAAACTTCCAAGTCGCTCAAGGTCGTGATTGGCTCGATGGTGGAGAATACACAAATACTAAATCTACCTTCTCCTTTCCTTTCAACATTATCAGCGGAGCCGTAGGAGGCTCAGGATACAACAAAAAAGTTGTTGAAGATACAGAACTCAATATCGATATTGTAAACCTCCACAACGATACCTACCTTCCAAGTATGGAAGTTCCAATGCAGGGCCCGTTCACCAACTATGCGGTCGGAGGTCACCAGTCCAGACACATCAAACTAAACGATGGTACAGATAGATGGTACAACCGTCCAGAAGCTTGGAAATTATTATTAGGCACCGATAGTATTCCGTTTGGTTTTACTGCCGCTATAGGTATGGCAGGAGCCGACTATCCTTGGCCCGAAGCCAATGAGGTCGGTGAAACTCCATACCCAATGACTGCTTCTCAAAAAGCAGTATTCTTCCGCGATGAAGTCGCAAAGCGTCCTGTAAATATTAAAAATATTCAGCATCGTACAGGCTCTACTATTCTAGGAAACTACAACCATAACTATGAAGTGGTGCAGACATTTGGTGGCTTCTCCAACCCACGAGGTTTTGTAGATAATCCGCCAACCCTTCCAGCAGAAGTTACACAAACCCCTTCTGCTTCGCAAGGAAGAACGATCCTAAGTAATCGTAGAAATGCAGAGTCTCATTTTGAGTTCACACCTTCTTACGATATCTCTTATATGACTTCCGCTGCTGGAAAGAGTGTTATTCGCACCCGTTTCTCCGCTCCCGGTGGTGTCGAGACATTGGGGCAAGGTTATGGAGATATCCGTTCGAACGATTATTCTGTTTATAACGCGATCACTTATCGTAATCTATCGGTAAAAAGACCAAATCAGAATATCTCTGGTACAGTTTCCGAGGCTGTTGGCGAAGGCACACCCGGTATCAGAGTATCCGATATTCACGGCAATGATTACGGACTTACCACTCATCTTGCACGACACAGCGGAAGATTCGGTAGAGACTCGGTTTTAGTCGCCGATCCCGGTGCGAGTGCAGACGAATCTCCTTCGATGTTCAAGGTCAATCGTAACCCAAGACACAGAATCATAACAGATGCCAGTGGAAACCCAATCGCTGATGTTGCTTATGATAACTTCTCCGTTCGGCACCAGATCCCAAGATCTGACCGCCAATATGCTTGGATTACTGGGTCTTTGACTGATGCTGCTTTAGATATCAATAATATTCGTTATTGGGGTTTCGCTCCTTTATCCGGCCCACAAGCAGGTCTTTACCATACCGGATCTGAATATCTTTCTTACTTTGATTTTGTAAGTGCAAGTTCTGTTCTTGGAAATAGCGGAACTGCTTCCTTCTATCAGCCAGCACTTGACTTGGCGATATATGTAAATGATCCGGTTGACCGCGATTCTGATAATGTTTTAGGCCAACCTCTAGATAGATCAAATTCCACATATCTAAATAGAACTTTGTTGGATGTATATGGCATCGTACCAGATCTAAACCGCAACGAAGATGTTTTTAATCTTCTAATGACAAAGAGAAAAAATGTCTTTGGATACCGTGGTATACCATTAAACGGCCCCGCTGCCCCCGCTATCATAAGAAAGCACAGAGCTAATAATATTTTCACTTATGTTGAGTCTGGCGACACCATCAATCGTACCGAAGTGAAACCAGTTTCCTTGAGAGGTCGCCCGACAACCTTAAACTTGGATGTAAGCTCTTCCACGACGGGCATAACAAATGGAACTCTTCGTGCGACTTATAACAATGAGTATATTTATTTTTCGAATACCACTTTAAACGATTTGCTAATAAATGATGCAGATAAAAGAACAGTATATGATAATATCCTTATTTTAGCAAACTATAGTCCAAATTATACCCTAAACTGGGTGTCTTATTCTGAAAATGTATTTCCTTCGGCTATCAATGAATTTAGTTCTAGAGCATCTGGTAGAACCGGATATGATAATCTATACTGGAGAGATTCATCGGCGGATAGAATTGAGTTACACGGTTTTTCACAAAACTCTTACGGACTTTACACTAGCGGAAGTTCTTGGGTTCTAGATGCTCCAAGTGATTTCTTGACCAGAACAAGTGTACCAACTATCGATCAAAATAACGATAGTTTGTTGAGGCTATCAAACTCGGCTGGCGAGTTGCAAAATACATATCTACATGCGATCCCGGCTACACCAACATATACATTAAATGTCCTAAAGCTTAGAAATACGACAATGGGTGGTTTGTACAGTCGTAAGCACATGTTAGGTGGTTCGCGAACAGTCGTTTCTCCATCTGGTATGTATATTGAAGAAGCAGGCTATACGACAACCAGTCCATTTTTTGAAGATAAAATCGATCTTTATGCTGGCGAAGCAATGTGGGAAGCACCAACACAAGCTGGAATCGTACAAACAAGCGGCTCATCCTATACTTTTGTTTCATACCCATCGGAACCGTGGTTCAACAGCTATGACGATTATATTGAAGATATTAAACTAGTCAATAGGGGCTTCGCGATTGTTCCGGAATTCCGCATCAGCGAACATGTTGAGGAATATGAAAAGTCTGGGATCAATTCCACTAGTATTACAGATACTTTTGAAATAGTTGGCACCACCGATAATAGTTCTAATTCTAATTTTTATACAGACTTTAGCAATTCAGAATTTATGGAAAACTTCGCTAAAGTATCGGAAGATACTGGCCTAGATGCTTCCGAGTTGAAGCTAACATGTGAAGCGACAATCCGCTTAAATCCTTATGATGGTTTTTATCCAGCACAGAGAACACTAGATTTGGTTGAGCAGTTTAAGAATTCTTATGGGGACTCTGTTGCCGCACAGGCTGGCTCCGGAGCCGTGGTTGGCTCAGATAAAGGCGGTGCAAGACCAATCATCCAGCCTCTTTTCGCACCCGGTATTCTTTACAATACAATCAAATCTGGTATTGCAGTTGACTACCCGGTTGTTACAGAGGGTTCTAAATTCAAGAAAGATTTTTATGGAAGCTCAACTTCTTCTTCTGCTGGTGTAGCATGGATGTTGAGTTCTGTAAATAGTGGTACTTTCGGATATCAGGGCGGTGGCGAGTTTTGGGATACTAGATTGCCTTTTGAGGCTATTGTGAACCCAAATGAAGTTATAGGCAAGATAACCTTATTTGATATGGAGCCGCATCCATCCGGTACGGCCAATGTCAATGGTTTAACCAGTTCATTTGATCCCAGCAACAATGATGAAATATACGATAAAATGGCCTCCAACTTCTTTGGAGAGATAGGAAACTTCTTTTTGAAAGATAACACCTACACAAAAATATCTTCTGATGTTGTAACCTCTGATTTGAGATTTGAGACAGGGTCGGTATACGGTGCGAGAATCAAACTTCGTAGAAGTTTAAGTGGTAGTCGAACCTATGAATATGAGTCTGGTTCTACCGGTAATAATGTACCTTACGGTTTATACGGAGCGAAATATTATAATTCTTCCGCCAATGCTTTCGAAGATGCGACCTTCCCATTACCGCAAGATCCTAGACAAAAGCCACAAGAAGAGTTACAAGAATCTTTCACAATGTATAGTCGTCCTACAGCTTTCGGCCCCGCTGTTGCTGGTAGACCATCAGGTTCTTTAGCTACCAGTTCACAAATCGATATTACATATCCAGCAGACAGTGTATCTGGATTCAACTGGGCTTTCACTCCTCCATATTACAACGGAGAGGCTTGGTTAGATATTATTTTTGAACCAAATGCTGGCGAGTCTTATGATCTCGAAAAGATTCTTTCCGAGGTCAAGACAAAATACTGGCGTGTTGACGCCGGCCCTTCTGCTTCTGCTGCTCCTGTTAGTTCTTCGACAGGATACACCAACACACAACTTATCCCAACATTTAGCGGAAATGTCGGCAGTGATGGCGATTTGATTTATGATGGTAAAAATGTTAATGATAATGCAATGCAAATTAACTCTAGCATTAACTTATTCGGTGTCGAGAGAGTGTATCGAGAGAGATTAGATGGTTTTGGTAATGTAATATCTAATGAAAATGAAACTGTTGGTTCTCGTTGGGTTATTCAGCCAAAAATGGAAACCCCAATGTTGAACTTCAGCAATACTGGTGTACATCCAATCACTAGTTCCAACGGAACCCTTACTCTCCCAACTTATGCTTCTGGTGCGGTTCCAAGAGGCATGTGGCATCAGTTTGGTGTTATCGAGCCAGATGCTTCAAAGGGTATTTTCTTAGAGATTGGAAGAATCCCAACGGATTGGTTAAAATACCACTATGATGTAAGAGATAATGATAGTATCTATAACAAAAATAATGCATCCACTTACGGAAGAAATGCTTACAGAACAATAAAGCCTTTGACTGATGTTATCTCTTTTAATACAAAGACACAAAAGCTTGGTCAGTTAAAAGAAAGTATGACTATTAAAGAAGCGATTGTAGCCGTTCCATATACTCGTAGCACAGTCCGCCGAGCAGAATCGGGAACAAATATCTCAAAAACTTTTTTCAAGGTTGATCAAGATCAAGTCGATGCTGCTTTATCTGAAGCAAATGGCAGTGCTGTTGGAGATAGTTTGGGCTTCTGCGGCGAATCGATAAGAAACATGGTGTCTAAAGTTCAAGAATATATCTTGCCGCCTGAGTTTGACTTCTTGCATAACGACAGCATCGATCCTATGGCAATGTATTTCTTCGAATTCGAATACACTTTTGATAAAGATGATCTAAGTTATATTTGGCAGAACCTTGCTCCTAGGGATTACAAGAAAATAACTAAACAAACATCGTCTACAGCACATGTGTTTGGAGACAACGAGTTGCTAAATAAAGAGCAAATTTTGGATGATAATTTAAGATGGATGGTTTTCAAGGTCAAGCAGCGATCCCAAAAACAACACAGCGATCTAACTGTTTCGCAAGTAGGCCAATCTACGAATGCATTCGGTAGGACATCCTCCGCATTTGGTAAGGCGACACAAGCATTAGGCACAGATACAGAAGGATACAAAGTAGAATTTAACTGGCCTTATGATTATGTGTCTTTTGTTGAAACCATAAAAGTTGCAGCCGAAGTACTATATAAAGAAGAGGATTGATAATGAGCAAATTCTTAGACAAAAAAGAACAAGTATTCGATATTAAGCTTACTTCTTATGGTCACTATCTTCTTTCTGTAGGCAAATTTAAGCCTTCATATTATGCTTTTTATGACGATAATATCCTGTACGACAAAAAATATGCAGATGGAAATAGCAACGAAAACCAGAATGATATCGAGAACCGAATCAAAAACGAAACCCAGTATTTAGAGGGTCAAGTTTTATTCAGAGATGTGGAAGAAACCTTAAACAATGGTGAAGGCCCAACAGATTGGTACAATCAGTTGTTTATCTCTTCCAGACAGTTGGTTCCAGCAGCAGATGTCTTTAAGTTAGATAATCCAATTGGTGATGTGCAATATCAAGGAGATATAAGTAATTTATCCCCAGCATGGAAGTTCGCTAGCATCACCAATATGATTAATAGCATACAAGAAAAAGATTTGGGAAATGTTTCTCTGATACCACAAATAAATATTAGCCCAACATATCGTTTGGCTGCTGTTGATCCTAAAGCAGCCACAACAAGACAAAATTTAAATAACGGAAGTGTTCGTGGTTATTCAGCAACTTCTTTAAGTTTTGAAGACGATAAAATAATCATGCTAAAAACTGAAGACCCGTTATGTTATATTGAGGAACTAAACACAGATATTTTAAATAAAAATTTTGATATTGAAGTATTTGTGAATCTATCCTCTTCTAATGGTTATGATCAATTGGAAAGAAAAGTATTCAGATCCATGCCGGAACAAGTACAAAACGGCTTTCTAATGTTCGAAGACACTCCTCGTTCTTTAGATTCCACAATCGATACCAACAGTGTAGAATATTATTTTGATGTATTGACCGATATGGAAATAAATAAAACAGAAGCCTGTAAAGGAGCTTCATATTTTAATAAGCAAGCATATTACATCGATCTAGATTTTGATTGCGAAGAAGAGCAAAGAGACAATATTTATAATGATATCTACGGATCAGTTACGGAGCCAGAAATATGCTTGGATTAACATTTCAGGGAGATCCTGTAAAATCAACAGGCGAATATCTACCTTCACCTTATATTAATAAGGTAACAATAAATGAAGATACGATCACCGCTGATATTATTGTTTTTATAAACAATGTTGTCTCTGGTTTTGTATTGACACCATCTGGAGTGTCGGAAGCAGATGATGCATACAATAATAGAGTTTTGGGAACAGGTATTATTTATTATATTTTGTGGCTCAAAGGTTTTTCTGAAGAAGAATACCAATCTTTAACGAATGGAGATGTAAACCCATTATACTTCTTCCACAATAATAGTGGTGGGCAGAAATTTCTAAATGTTTTAAATGTAGACCAAAGTAGTAAAAAGCAGTTTTTAGATAAGGATAGAAATTTTATTGATGTATTTGTGGCTTCTGATAGACAAATAATCACCAACCCAGATTATGTTATGTGTTTTGCGAGCACATTTGATTATTTTACCAACTCATATCTGCTGTCTAGAACTGGATTTTCGCAGATTATTTTAGATCTTCAGACCAGCGAAGTTTCATACGAAAGAATTTATAATTCTGATGATACACTGAACACAGACGGAAGGCTCGATTTCTTAGATAATCGAAAAGATATTTACGACATGGTTCCTTTGCAGTCAATCGACAAAACAATTTATAAGATAGGAGCAATCGACCATAAATATATAAAAGATAATATTGAATCATTGCTGTCCGAATACGACACCGAAAATAATAGTCAGCTAAAAACAGTTGTGGATTCGATTTATTTGACTTTAGAAACGGGTTATGAAGACTACGACATTCTAAACAAGTTGGACACACTTAGAAAATCTTTTCCAAATAAAAGCCCTAGCACTGATGTAGGCAAATTATACAAAAGATTTTCCAGAAGACTTTCTAACATCAATACAACAGTTAGACAGGAAGAGCAAGTATACAAAACAATTAATTACAATTCAAAAGTTCAAATGGGTTTTTCTGCTTCAGCAACAGCTTCACCAACAATATCAAACGATGATGGGGCACAAATTATTTATACTGACTGGAAAGCTACAAATTTAGAAGTATCCTCCAGAATCTTATCGAAAACTTATAATGTTATTTTTGGATATTTTTTTCTTGATTATGAAAAACTATTAAGAAAAGATAGTTATGCTTCACAGTTTGTTGATGTTAGTAAACTAGAGAAATTGGGTCTTCATATACCGTATGAAAAATTTTATATAGAAGAGATATCTATGTATGATCGCGATAGTTCTGATACATCTGATACATCACAACTAATAGTTATTACAAACATGCAATCTGGCTCCGCATATCCTGTAGCAGAAGAAGAGACTCCGTCTTCTCTCCGAGGCGATATTTTCACAGAGCCAGAATTATATTTTAGGAATGCTCTAAAAAATACACCATATGGCTCAGAAAGGACAGCAAACACTACCGCTGCAAATGGTTTTTGCACACATTTAATAAACAGAAAATACACACCCATATACGACAACACCTCTGATATAGAAGATTATCGGCTAATGTTGTTTGAGTATCTAGAATATCGCGACTATAGAGATTATACAGCGAATACATATGTATATGATGTGCACTATAGAACAAAAGATCGTACTTTTGATATTTTGTTGGATTTATCTGATTCACTACAAAATGCTATAGATCAGATGACAGAATACCAAACTTTTGCTACAGAAGCATGTACTTTCAACAGCGATTTGGGTATATTCAATCAGTTTTTTACAAATGCAATGGCTGAGATGTACAAAGATGCTGCCGAACAAGCACCTTGGTATACAGCAGCGGCAATCTATGTTATGCAAATGGATTTATTATATGATACATATGGCGGAGATTTACAACAAATAGAAAATGCTGCTAGCCTCATAAGCAGAAATATTGATCCTTTTACCGGAACTTTGACGGCAATTAATGACTTTGTAGACAGCTTAACAAATCTCAAAACAAACACATGGGATGCTTTTATCGCTGGAAGAAGGGACTTAATAAGGACTATAAATTACACCGTAACATTAAGCATACCAACAGCACAAGAGGTGGAATAAAATGCAATTTACTTCTAAACAATTGATTAATAAAAATAGAGAACTGCAAATTGATGAAAGTTCCCCACAATTGACTCCAGATCTTAAGTCAGATTCTGAAACATATGTCGATAATTCTGGGGAAACAAGAAATAGACCATCACAGACGGTTACCAATTCTTTTGGTGCCGTGCCTGTTCCAAAGATTTATGTTGGAGAAGACAACGGTTTTGATTTGGATACAATTTTATTTTTTGAAAGGATTGGATGCAGTGTTTTGGATGGCTTCACCTCTGAATATCATTTGGTAAATTCGTCCGATGTTAGTTCAAATACCATTCAGAACCCTAACATACCACAAGATCCAAAAAAGAATACTGTATTATCTACCGATAAAAGTTTCACAAATTCATCAGATCCTTTTTACGAGATTTCTTCACAGAAAAGCCAATCGCAACAACTATACAAAGTTCAGGAAAAAGTCAATCGTTTAGCCTCATCTACAAAACAACTACAAGCAGACTTAATCGATATTGTTATAACCAATGGTTCAGGTGGTTCTATTCCAAGGCAATTTAATAAATAAGACTAAGTATTACTAAAGGTATCATAATGGCTACATTAACACAAGAGTACATTGGCTATTTAAGCTCAAGTTTCGATTCAGATTCAACCATCATAAACGACAATTTTAGTTGGAAGACGATAAGAAACGATTTTTATGCTTCATTACTCGGAACGGCTTCTTATGACAATATCATTAATGCCGGTTACGATACCGGTATAACACCATATAAAATCAAAAACACTTCTAGCGGCTCTTCTGTGGAAACTGTTGTAGCTTTTGCACACAATGTTGAAATGCCTTATTATACAGGTACAGATAACGGCAATATCAAGGTAAACTACGATAGTGAGGAAACGGAAGCTTTGAAGCAGCAATTCCAAAAAGATGATTTTTCGACTTCGTTACAAAATAAAGTTAATGCTATGGCTACATCTTTATATAACAAGACAGCAACAAATCAAAATTTTGTTTTCAACAAAACCAAAAAGAACCCATTAGATTTAGAAGATGTGAAAGGTTCTATCTGATATTACGAAAAGGCATTTTAAATGAGTTTAAAAAAGACAATTTTCATAAATGATAATTTATTAAAAGATTCCTCAGATAGTTTTCGCAACTTTGTCGGTGGATATTACGAGAATATAGAGGCGGATGAGAACCAAAGATTGAAATTTACCGACCGTTTTGAGTACCCGATGCTAAACGGAAGGGTGGCATATGCTTATTATGGTGTTCCAAGTGCTTACAATGGTTTTTATAATGGAGTCGAGACAGATTATTCAAAGATAATTCCTTCCTATAAATTTCCTGTTAGAATCACAGCCAACAAATCAAGCAATGCTATCGAAAACGACGAACATTGGAGAGCCACTGTTGTTGGAGGCACCTATGCTGACGAAACTTATGAACCATTAGTCTCTCCCGGCACACATGAATATTTCAAGCTTTCGTATGATATGTCATACGAGAAGCAAGAGACATTAGAATTGTTAGATACGGCAGTGTACGACACAATAGAAATAACTTGTGACTATGACCAGTATATATCCGGATATCAAGATAAAGCGATTTCTTTTGAAAGCGACTTGTATTTGCCAAATTATTATATTCTATCGGATTATTATTCCAAGAGACAACCAGACATGGAAGATATCAACAAGACTTATCCTTCTGAGATGTTGGAATGGATATCCTTGGAGAACCAATATAAAAGACCAGAAGATTTATTTTCCTTTAATCGAAAAAATATTCCGTATTCTGTTCCTAGAAGCTACATTGATACATTTACTGATATAAGAAAGAAAAACACTAACCTAACTGTAGAGTATCTTCCTTCTTCCATTTATAACATGCCAACTGGATCCTTAGTTAAAGATTGGGTTACAACAAAACAAAAAAATATATTTGTCGATAATAGAGCTAGAATAAACTTAAATTCTTTAAAAGACTTACAAGATTGTTTGCCTTACAAGATAAAAATTAGCTTCCCCGCACAACCGCCGGGAACGATATCAAATCAAGCGGTTGCATCTAAATTTGATAGCAAAATGTTGTCGGCATTAAGCGATGCATTCGTTCAACAAAATAGTGTCTCGATAAGTGATGCGGCATTATTAAAAGAACAGGCTCGGTATATCAATAGCGACGGAATACAGTCTTTGCAGTTTTCTGTTGACAACAATAATTTTAGACAAATAGATTATTTGGAATTATTGACTTATGTTAGAAACAACTACAATAATCAAAATCCTGATTGCATGTTTATCGGAGAAAATAATTTAGAAAGATTAAGTGCTTTAGACGATACGGGGGTTTATCGACATATAAATACACTTTTATCAACACGAGCACTGGAAGTTGTGTCTGAAATGACCGACAAAAGAGATTTAAAAATAAATCATATTAATGATCTGTATTCGCGAAAAAATAGTTATCAAGAAACTTTGGCTTATAGAATAGAAAAAATTGCCGGCCCTCCTGCTGGAGATGGAAGAACACAAAATACTCTTCAAAATTATTGGTTTACAAATTCCAAAGATTTTGATGGATTGGAGTTTTTTGATAGTCAAATCAAATATGGTACTGATTATACATACAAGATTTATGCATATGTATTGGTTAGTGGTTACAAATACGAATATTCCGATGTGCGATTAACAAGAAATATAAAATGTTCCGATACTGGCGGCTTTCGTAACGGATTAGAATTTTACGATCCAGCAACAGATGAAGCAACAGATGAGTTGTACAAGGGCATGTCCTCTTCTACAAGTACAAGTGGGTTTGCCTCTGGCTCGGTGATATTGACCGATTCTGATTATATGGCTGATTTTAATATTTCTTACGAACCTTATTTAAGAATTATTGAGATTCCAATCCACGAGAAAACATTAAAAATACTCGACAATCCGCCCAATAAAATTAATACAACACCATTCCAAGTATTGGATAACTCGCAGAAGATTGGCTTTATCACAAGATACGATAATTTTAATGCTGATGTTTTTTCAAAACACATTTCTTCTGAAGATGAAAAAATGGCACAAGATTATTTATATGCTTATAACATGTTGGAGCAAGACAAAATAAATGTATCTTCGCGTTCAAAACAGAGTATTATAGAGGTTTATAGACTTGATAGAAGACCAAATAGTTTGCAAGAATTTGATGGTAACTTGTACAAAACTATTGATCTCGCCTATAAAGATTCGAGTCGGATATTTAAACGAGATGAAATTTTTTATGATCGCATATCTGTAAACACTAAATATTATTATTTGTTCAGGGCTTTGAATCAACAAGGTATTCCCGGCAGAGTTTCAGAAATTTACGAAGTTGAACTAATTAATGATGGTGGGTATAAATTCGCTTTATTCAATGTTATTCTAGAATCCGAACTAGAACAACCGCCACCAAAAACGAATAGTAAATCTTGTAAAAAGATTTTCCAGTTGAAACCAAATATTTCACAGATATCGCTAAATACTGAGAATGTAGATTATTCACAATCGGCTGCTAGTCAACTTTCTAATGTTACAATCGGAACTGCGGAAGATTTGATTTGGGACAAGACTTTCAAAATAAGACTTACATCCAAGAAAACTTCAAAGAAAATTGACCTTAACATAACTTATAAAATAAGTAGCGAATAGAAAAATACAACTATTTAAGGAAAGAGAGGAAAATATATGGCTTTTTTAGATAACTCAGGTGACATTATTCTTGATGCAGTACTCACCGAGACTGGCCGTCGCAGAATGGCAGAAGGTAACTTCACAATTACCAAGTTCGCACTAGGCGATGACGAGATCGATTATTCGCTTTACAATAAGAACCATCCTTCTGGTTCTGCTTACTACGACTTGGAGATCTTGCAGACTCCCGTATTCGAAGCATTTACACAGGTCAATGCTGGAATCAACTATGGTTTGTTGGCAACTACGGCTTTAGATTTGCTTTATCTGCCAGTTGTGAAAATAAACGAATTAGCAGCAGTTAGATCAGAGGGTGCACCTGCGATTGCCTCTTCCGGCAGTTCTGGTCTATTTTTTGTTGCGGATAACTCTAATGATTCCACAAGTACTGTTGGAGAATATTTGACAAATTCGGGTAGTATTGGCTTTATCAATGGAAATGACCCATTGAGTAATTTTGTACTCTTAGAGTCTGGAATGGATACAGGAGTTGGCTCAGTACCCAATGGTACTCAAGCAAATCAAACAAATTATATACGTAATAATAGTTTGTTGGATGAGGAAATATTGGTTTCTTTTGATAACCGCTTCTTTTCTACTGTCAAAGGAACAGAACCCACAACAGAGTTTGCCTATGATAGAACATTCCGCAGTACTCTTCAATTGGGGATTGAAGGAGCAACTACTACAATTAGTACTGGTTTTGAAAATTATAGCTCGGTATTACTGCCAACTAGTTTAAACCAAGTTTACTATAGTTCTGCTGGTACTCTGGACAACAACTATTCCGTAATCGCCGGCCCTCGCGGATTTGTTGTTGGTATTGCCCCAGTTCTAAACCCCGCTCTTGATGCTGAATATATTATATATGGCAGTCCGACATCTGAGTACGGAACTGGAATGTACTTTGTCGATACTACAATATATGTACAAGGTTTAACAACCCAAGCTACAGCACAGATACCAATTCGCATCATAAAACTAGCATAATAAAAGGATTTATAAATGGCTGTTACAAATTACGAAACGTTGGATGATGTTACAACAACTAGAACTCTACTTCATGAGTCGATTCCGCTAACTGGAACCATTGTTAGTGGAACTTACAATAATGATAATATCAAGAACTATACTCATGGGCAGTTCCAGTCTGTTTATGACTATCCATATCTAAGTTCTTCCGCAAATCATATTTTCGATATCACTGTTGGATATGATGAAAGTTCTACTTTGTCCGGTTCTGCTGGTGCGACTTTAGAGTCTAAGAAAATCAACATGTATAACCAGTTTTCTCAGGTACTCTTAGGATATACCGGTTCTTCTAACGCTGTTCGCAAGTTCGAGTTAGATACTACTTTGGACGGATCCGGCGTAATGCCAGAGGCTATGTTCCTAAACTTCTCTCGTCTAATCACCAAAGACCAGATCAAGAAGGGGACTTTCAGCATTACTCTCGGTAATGGTGCTTGGGCAACTCCTTTCGGTGCAACCACGACTCTGACCGACGCTTCTGCTTCTGCTACTGGCGGTACACTCAATACTCTTGGTGGAGACTACGGACTTCTTTACAACTCTTCGAACTTGGTTCGTGGCTTGGTTTTCTATCAGTCCGGTATCGCTCTTTTGAGCACTGCTTCTTTCGCTGGTCTTGCCGAGTTTTATAGTTCTTCCGCAGGCACACAAAGCATCGCACAAGCGTTCGTTAGTTCTTCAATCACTGCTTCTTGTGATGCACTTCGCCATAGACTA
>Ga0070749_10001341_pt1 | contig 16695 bp, 13 predicted proteins | sample VirMetDEL_Nov_18_FD_75180 | JGI IMG/M metagenome (GOLD analysis project Ga0070749, IMG submission 75180) | Aqueous microbial communities from the Delaware River and Bay under freshwater to marine salinity gradient to study organic matter... | ecosystem: Environmental > Aquatic > Marine >...
CAGAACCTCTGGTATTGAGATTCGTGGTCAATATGATCCATTAGTCAGTCGTGGTATAGCGATTCCTATTAACAGCACGGTATCAGATAATTATCGTGTAAGTGCTATGCAAATGTGGATGAGATCTGATCTAGACAAATTCCCACTAGCAGAAACAGAACTATTTGAAATTGAACATAAGGGCGACACTATTAAATTCTTTATTCAGGCTTTAGATAGCGATGGATCACGTGCTAATATTTTTGCAAAAAGCGTAGCGACTGGATCAACATTTAACGGACTTGCATATTATTGGAATGGTACGCTAGTTAGAGAGCCAGTAATGACAATTAAAGAATGGGGAGTGCTTGGAATAGCATTTTCTACATCTCTTAATTTTGATCTTTATCTTGGTGGTATTAATCTTAATGGACCAGTTTTATTTAATAATATTGCTTATTATCAGGCAAATAATTTACAGCAGGTTCAGAGTACCCTCACTCGCCCATGGCTCCGTGTTGAGTCTGACGGGGTAACTAATTATGACTGGGAATACTGGTTAAATAGTTTTACATGGGATGGGGTATTGATTATTGCCTCATCTGAACTATATGGAGTAAATCCAACAGATGTATTTGAAACATATCTTGGTACAAATAAGATTATTATTGATGATGACGAAGGCTTAACCATAAATCCTGACAATTTGAAGGTATATTCAGAGGTAGTTTGGTCAACCAATGTCGCAACACCAGTATAATCTGCTATACTTATGGTATGAACAATAAAAATAATCCACTTATTAGCCCAAAAACTGGCAAACCTATTGTAAGCAATGTCAGAAAGAAGGTAATCCCAAAAAATTACAATTGGGGTCTTTATGTTTATAAAAAGGCAAATGGTAAGTGGTTTTCAGATGGAAATGGCTCTATTTTGAATATTCCAGCAGTGCGTGGAGATATTGAAAAGATAGCAGAATTAAAGAAGGCTGCGGTATATTATGGCGATCCAGGAGATGGCGAAGCAGTATTCATGCCTGGAGTAAACAGGGTAACTGATGAAGAATATAGTGAGCAAATGGATAGATTCAAAGAGGGTCTAATTCCATCTCTCAATGATCTTGGTGCAATCGATGCCGCACAACAAACATTAAAGACACATGGAAGAGACATTTACGAAAATGGATGATAGATTTGATTACATTCAGGCAAGCCTGAATACAGAGCATTATGATACAAATCCTTTCCAGGACAACGATCCTTTCTTAAAATCATGGGATCAATTAAAAGACTTATCTGGAATGGATACAAACTTCAAGCGTAGAACAAGTCGTAATATGGCAAAATATACTTTGCCACTAGATAGTTACAATCCACGCTATCCAGCAATAGAGCCTACGCCAAGATATCTAAATGATGCAAATGCTTTCCCGTCAGGAAAAGACGGGGCACAGTCAAAACAGATTAATCCTGGCACGGTATATCAAAATGGTTATGGACTATTTGATGTAATAACACCACCATACAATATGTATGAATTGGCAAGTTATTATGATACTTCATTTGCTAATCATGCTGCCATTGATGCAAAGGTAGAAAATGTTGTAGGTCTTGGATATAAGTTTGATTTGACAGACCGCACAATGCTGCGCTTTGAAATGAATGATGATGATGAGCAGGTAGACCGTGCTCGTCGCAGAATTGAAAGAATGAAATTAGAAGTACGTGACTGGCTAGAAACACTAAATGATGAAGATACATTCCAGCAAACAATGGAAAAGTTTTATACTGATGTTCAGGCTACTGGAAATGGATTCTTAGAAATTGGAAGAACTGTATCTGGAGAAATTGGATATGTTGGACATATTCCTGCAACAACACTTCGTGTTCGCCGTTTGCGTGATGGATATGTTCAGATTATTGGACAGAAGTTGGTTTATTTTAGAAACTTTGGTGCTAAGAATATAAATCCACTTACAGCAGATCCAAGACCAAATGAGATTTTGCACTTCAAGCAATATTCTCCTTTGAATACATATTATGGTGTACCTGATATTTTGTCAGCAGTTTCTTCTCTCGTTGGAGACTCTTTGGCTGCTCAATATAACATTGACTATTTCCAAAACAAGGCTACTCCAAGATATATTATTACAGTAAAGGGTGCAAAACTTTCTGCAGACGCAGAAGATAAGATGTTCCGTTTTATGCAGACTGGTCTAAAAGGACAAAACCATAGAACTCTTTATATTCCACTTCCTGGAGATACAGAGGGTAATAAAGTTGAGTTTAATATGCAGCCTATCGAAAACGGGGTACAAGAAGGATCATTTGAAAGATATCGTAAGCAAAATCGTGATGATATTTTAATTGCTCATCAAGTTCCTATTTCTAAATTAGGTGGTTCTGATTCTGCTGCTATTGCTGCTGCTCTTTCTCAAGACCGCACATTTAAAGAGCAGGTATCAAGACCAGCACAACGTCATCTAGAGAAGATCGTAAATAAGATTATTAAAGAAAAGACTGATATTTTAGAATTGAAGTTTAACGAACTTACTCTTACAGACGAAATTGCACAGTCTCAGATTATTGAGCGGTATGTTAAAACTCAGGTTATTACTCCAAATGAGGCTCGTGAAATGATAAATATGTCACAGCGCCCAGATGGAGATACTCCTTTCATAATGTCTCCAAGACAGGCCACAGATGCTAGAGCAGATTTGGCAGGGAATCGTCAAAGAGATGCAGAAAGAGCAAATAACAACTCAGATTCTCCATCCACAATTTCTGGAAGAAATCCACAGGGTGAGGGTCGTTCTTCACAATAATATCCACAAAGTATTATAAAGGAATGATATAATTAATCTGCCATGAATATAAGCAAAGCACACTGGGTTACTGATGGCGACAATGTACGCTTTTCAATGCCCATTGGCAAAGTAGATCAAGAGCGACGTATCGTTTCTGGTTTTGCTACATTAGACAATGTAGATAAGCAGGGCGATATTGTCACAACTGAAGCAAGTATAGACGCATTTAAGAAATTCCGTGGCAACCTTCGTGAAATGCATCAACCCAGTGCTGTAGGTAAGGTTGTTTCATTTAAAGAGGATCGTTATTTCGATCCAAAAGATAAAAAATTCTATAGTGGCGTATATGTCTCTGCATATGTTTCAAAAGGTGCTCAAGATACTTGGGAAAAAGTTCTTGATGGTACTTTGACTGGTTTTTCAATTGGTGGAAATATTACAAAGTCTGATGACATGTATGATGAAAAAATTGATAAATCAGTGCGTATAATTAAAGAGTATGACTTGCACGAATTGTCTCTTGTAGACAATCCAGCAAACCAGTTTGCCAATGTTATCTCTATTGAAAAGGGACAACTTGGAGGTTTTCTTGCAAAGGCTGTAGTTGATACAGTTTATTGGTGCAGTTCCGACGATATTGTTAGACTTTCAAAAGAGGCTGACGAAACTTGTCCATCTTGCGACGGTACAATGAAAAACATTGGATTTGTTGAAGATCAAGAAGATACAAAAACACTAAAGTTCTTAGTTGATAGTGCAAAAGGCATTAGGACAATTAAGATGACAGAGGAGGAAAATCCTATGACAGAAGAAACAATGGAAGTTGTAGACGCACCAGTTGCGGATGCAGCAGAAGTAGTTGAAAATGTTGAGGTTGCTCCAGAGGCTACAGCAGAAGTTGTTGCAGATGCAGCAGCAGAAGCGCCTGTTGAAGTTGTTGCAGATGCAGCACCAGAGGCAGAGCCAGTAGTAGAGGCAGCGCCAGTAGCAGATACTCCTGCTATTGATGCAGCAGAGAAGTCAGTAGATGCAGTTGTTGATACAACAGCAGAGATTGCAAAGTCCGTTGCTGATATTAATGACTCTCTAACTAATGCCTTGAGCAATCTTGCTGAAACAGTAAAGTCTATGCAGACAACTGTTGAAGCAATTACAAAGTCCCTTGAAGCCGTTACAAGTGAGGTAAAAGAAGTAAAGGGAACTTTTAATGAGTTTGGAAAGCGAGTAGATCTTGTAGAAAAAGATACTGCTTTCCGCAAGTCTGGCGATCTAGGCGAGATCGTGCAGGAGCCTGCTACCAAGCAGGTTCAAAAATCCCTATGGGGCGGACGTTTCCTCACAAATGCCGACCTATTTAACTAAAGGTAAATTCACTAGGAGGTGAACAATATGTCGGAACAAGAAATCGTAAAAAATTATCCAGGCGCTCCAACCGTAGCACACCAACACGCAGGTGATGGTGCTTTTGCTTCAGGTGATATCGGAGGTGCGACTGCAACAAGTCCATCTACCAGCAATGTTGGTGCAAACCTAGGTAACATCGCAACACCTAACTGGGGCGATACAACTGGTGCTAACTCAGTAAATCCTACTGGTACTCCAGGAGGTATTCTGCTACCAGAACAGGCTCGCCGCTTCATCGACTACGTGTGGGATGCAACAGTTCTCGCCAAGGATGGTCGTAGAGTTACAATGCGGGCAAACACAATGGAGATCGAAAAGGTCAACGTTGGAGAGCGTGTTATTCGTGCTGCTGCACAGGCAAGCAATGATTACACAAATACTGGTGCAACCTTTACCAAGGTAGAACTAACAACCAAAAAGATTCGTCTTGACTGGGAAGTTTCTACTGAGTCTCTAGAAGACAATATTGAAGGAGGTGCTCTTGAGGATCATCTAGTTCGCTTGATGACCAATGCTTTCGCTAACGATATCGAAGATCTCGCTATCAATGGTGACGGTTCAACAGGAGACTTCCTTTCAATCATGGAAGGTTTCACATACAAGGTACTGAATGATGGAGAAGCACATGAGGCCCTCGTCACAGTAACTGATGACAACTGGACAACAGAGGTAATGCAGGACATTATCCTTGCAATGCCACGTAAGTATCGTGCTGTTAAGCAGAACCTAAAGTTCTACGCTGGTACAGATGCTTTCCAGGGTATCGTTAAGAACAACGGTACATTGGCTGATGCAATTGCTGAGGCATTTGCACCACGCACAGGCGGTACAGAGCGTAACCGTCAGCAATACCTAGATGGTGTTGGTCAGACATTCGGTGGAGCACGTACAACACGTGTTCTTGGTGTCGATGTTATGGAAGTACCTTACTACCCAGCAGATTATGTCGATTTGACATTCCCTGCTAACCGTGTATGGGGCTTCCAGCGTGATATCACGGTAAACCGTGAGTACAAGCCAAAGAAAGATACAATTGAGTACACAGTATTTGTACGCTTTGGTATCCAATGGGAAGAGCAAGACGCAGTATCTTACGCAGACGCTGCAGTTGATCCAACCGCATAGTTTGTAAAAACTAAAAGATAAGGAGGGCAGTTTAACTACTGTCCTCCTTAATCATTAGGAGCACAAAATGTCATATCCAGGAAGTCCTACAGTTTCTCATCAACATAGCGGTGATGGGTGCATTGCAGTTGGCGGTATTGGAACAATAATTAGTGGACCAAATGGAATAATTACAGAAAAGTATGCATTAGGATGTGTTCCTACAGCAAATTTTGGAGAAAATATAATAATGAGTGGAACTCCTGCGGGAGTTAGAAGACCACAAAGTTTGTATAAATAGTCAATTCTGATATAATAGCAGTGGAGGAAAAAATGGCATCAACAAAAGAAGTAGTAGAAGAATTTAATAAAATGACAGTACCACAACTAAAGTCGTATGCAAAGAAAAATAAAATTGATACAGTAGGTGCTAATACAAAACTAGAATTACTAGAGGCAATTTTACCTTTTGTACCAAGAGATGATCATAAAGAAACTAAGTCTAGTACCCCGCAACCAAAGGTAGCGGTGTATTCTGAAAGAAATCTACACTGGAATGGTGTAGGAGAACTTCAAAAGGGTTATAATATTGTTACTAAGGAGGTATCCGCAAAGTGGCTAAAGCATAGGGCAGTAAGAGAAGCAACCCCTGCTGAAGTAGCCAAACATTACGGAAAGATATAATGCAAATATTAAGGATTCCCCCATATCCGCTTTCTATCACATATGATGTGCCAGAGGCTGATACTGACTATATTCTCGTAATAAACGAGGGTGCGAGAAATGTCAATGATCTTACAGAAACATTAACATCTGATTCAAATGCGAAGATTACATATACTTTGCCTAATCAGTTTAATACATATGATGAGTCATATGCTCTAACAATATATGATGCTATTTATACTACGGCTTCCACAAGCGCAGAAGAGGGCGATATTGTTGTAGAAGATAATCTTGACATTATGCGACCATATGTAGATCCCAACAGTCTTGGGGCCACAGCATCAGAAATTGCACAATATAAAGAATATGAAAATTTAGCAAGAGCCATTATTGACTCAATCGTTCCTGGTGGGTTTTATTATGAGCGTTCTTGGTATGAAACAATTGGAAACAATACAGATTTTATGCCAGTATGGGATAGAACATACTTAATATTAAAAGCATATGAAAACAATCAACTTGTTTGGGATTATGACGATAGTCCACAAGCACAGGGAGATGGTCAGTGGAATTATCTATTAACAAAAGATAAAACATCTATCATTAAAGATTGGGTGCAACAGTCAGACTCTTACATCCGTCAAGCAAGTTTTCCAAGAGGAGTTCCGTTAGGATACTCTGACTCTATCTATTTGTATGATACAGAAGATAGCCCAAACACAATTGCAGTTGCTCCAGGAGTAACATTTCCTATGGGGTGGAACTATCTGTTCCAACTCGCAACTGGCTACAAAGTAGTTCCCTATGATATTAAAGATGCAACATTAATGCTAATTGATGACATTAAATGTGGCAAGTTAGAATACCATAAGAGATATATTACAAATTATTCAACTGATCAATTTAAAGTACAAATAGACAAGAGTGCACTAGAGGGAACTGGAAATATTCTTGTAGATAAAATATTGCAGAAATACATTACAAACTTCGGCACACCTGGAGTTTTATAATGTCATTGGTATCTTGCGATCAAACAGATGCCTTTTATCCAATGAAGGCAGATATATATTATCCAATAATTACACAGAATGCTTACGGACAACCAAATAAAGAATGGGTTTTTGATCGCACAATTTCATGTAATGCTACTCCAGTTGGTGGAGCGGGTACAGACGAATTAAAGCCTGAAGTATTTTTACAGTACGATGGAAAACTTATTTGTAGATCTAGAACAGATATTAGAATATCCTCAACAGAAACACCAAATGCAATAACAAATATATTAATTACAAATATTAGAAGTACATCAGAAGAATTAATTTATAAAGAAACAGCAGGCCCAAGAATGGGTCGTGGAACTATTTATGAGGTTGGCACACTAGAGCCTTTTGTTGGTCCTTTTGGAAGTATTGAATATTATAAAATGCTTTGGCGTAGAACTGAAAATCAAGCGGTAGGTGACTAATGAGAGTATCTCTTAATGCTGCTAGTTTTGAAAAGCAATTAATGAACATTGCTGACTATTCTCTTGGTTTTATTGACGGAATAAATAAAGGCAAAAAGATATTTTTTGATAATCTTGGCAAGTCTACAATTTTTGCTTTGGGGCAATATATAGACTCTGAGGCACGTTCTAACAGAAGCGCACTTCATCATGTTTATGAGTGGTACCAAACGGGTAGTCCAGAAGCAAGACTATTTGATATAAACTATACAGTAAGCAATCTTGGACTTTCTATAAATTCTACTTTTAGACAATCACGAACAATTCAGGCAGATAGCAATGTACCATTTTATAATAAAGCAAAAATTATGGAAGAGGGAATCCCAGTAGTTGTAAAGCCAAAAAAGAATTCTGTATTAAGATTTTATCAGGGTGGAGAAACAGTATTTGTTAAAAAACCAATTACCATAAGAAACCCTGGCGGCGAAGAGGTGCAAGGATCTTTTGAAAGAACATTTGATGAATTCATGCAAAGATATTTTACACAAGGATTTTTAAGAGCAAGTGGACTATTCGACTATATTAAAAAGCCTACAATATTCAAGAGAAACTTTGCTGCTGGAGCAAGAAGCGGTAAAGCAAAAGGCGTTTCTACAGGATTTAAATGGATTACAAATGCTAAGATTGAGGTAGAATAGAATCATGCCATATGTATCAAGATTAACAGACACATCTTTTCCGCCTATTTTTGTTAATCAATATGTGATAAAACAACTTGAACTATTTGGTATTTTAAGTACTTCTGAGCAGATGGTTCCTATATTTCCAACTACCCCAACAAATATTGAGGATGTATTTAAAAACTATATTGGTGCACCAGGAATAGACGACCCACTTCTTATTCAGTACGAAAGATTAATGCGTTTTAGACCATCACCATTTTATCGTCGTAAAAGAGAACAGTTAGTTTATTATTTATATTGTACAGATTTAAGTAAGATTACAGACGGAGCCAGAGTCATATCTGATGCTTTAGATCGTGAAGACGCTGCTGCCCAGGATGTTAATGCATATTGTGCATCAGTATCAACAGAGGCTCTTCCATTCAATATATTTTTCCATAATATGCGGGTTTACCAGGCTGACGAGACTAGGGATATATTAGAACTAGCCTCAGCCAGGACGGTATATGCAAATAAACTAATTATTGAGTATGACTATCATTCAAATACCCCTCCAGACTACCCCTATAATTAAAAACACTGATATACTTTCCTTGAGGAAACCCGCCAAAACTTCATATAGATTCTATTGAAAGTAGAGGTGAAAATATGGCATATACACGTGGTACTTCGAATAATATTATCGTAGGTGCTGCCGCTTTCTTTATTGCAGATTCAACATTGACAGCAGGCACACTTCCATCATTCGTATCAAGCGAGTCTTACAGAGATACACTTTCTGATGACGCAGATTTTACAAATGTTGGCTATACCATGAACGGTCTTGAATTGCAGTTCCAACCTGACTTCGGTGAAGTACAGGTAGACCAACTTCTTGACGTTGCTAAATTGTACAAGCAAGGAATGCAGGTGAATATGGCAACTGCTTTTGCAGAGGCTACACTTGAGAATCTTCTCTTGGCTCTTGCTTACAATGATGGCGAACTATCAGGAACAAAATCAACATCAGCAGGACAAACTCTTAATCTCTCCGCAGGAGACATTGGAGAATGCCCAGTTGAGCGTGGTATTGTTGCTGTAGGACCTGGAACTGGAGATTGCGAAGACTCAGCATACGTAGAGCGTGTTTACGCTGCATACCGTGCACTCTCAATTGAGAATGTAACAGTATCTGCAAAGCGTGACGAACCATCAATGTTTGAGGTTTCCTTCCGTCTTCTTCCTGAAGATACTTCGGCTTCCTATGGTAAGATCGTAGATCGTACCTGGGCACCAGCATCTTAATAATCTAATTTTAGATTAACGACAGGCCCACCCTAGCGGTGGGCTTTGTTGTTATGATAGAATAGATAAAATGGCTACAGAAGTTTATAAAAGCGACAGTATATTTTTAATTGATGGCACAAAATTAGAAATAATACCGCTAAAGATAAAATATCTTAGAGAATTTATGATCGCTTTTGGCGAGGTATATAAATCTAAAGATGATGATGAAGCAATAGAAAAATTAACTGATTGTGTAAAAATATGCATGAAGCAATACTATCCAGAAATATCTGAAAATGTAGATGATTATATAGATCTACCAACAATATATAAAATATTAGATATTGCTGCTGGAATTAAAATTAATGAAAGATCAGAAGAGACCGTAAAGAAACAGGCTACAGAAAGTGGAAGTAGTTGGTCTGAATTAAATTTGGCAAAACTAGAGTCTGAAGTATTTTTGCTGGGTATTTTGAAAGATTATCAAGAATTAGAAAAATCATTATCTATGCCAGAATTACTAACTACCCTAGAAAGTAAAAGAGAACTAGACTATGAGGAAAGAAAGTTTTTGGCTGCCATTCAAGGTGTAGATTTAGACAAGGCTACTGGTGCAAGTCGTGGGCAGAAAGAATGGGAAGATATGAAAGCCAGGGTATTTAGCAAAGGTAAAGCACAAGATAGTAATGACATACTTGCATTACAAGGAGAAAATGCTAAAAAAGTTGGCTTTGGAATAGGTATGGGGCTAGATTATGATGACATGAGAGACCCATCCGTTATGAAATCTTAATTTAAAAAAAATAGCGTTTTATGCTATAATTGACATAACCTATATAGGAGGAAATAATGGCAACAACTGTGCATGAGTCTTCAGAACTCACGCTTATGGACGGGACAAAAATCTCGGTTCGCCCTCTAAAAATATCTCTTCTTCGTCCTTTTATGAAGAAGTTTGAGGGAGTTGCGGCGGTGGCGGATGACAACGAAAAGTCTATGAATCTTCTTATTGAATGTGTTGCAATTGCAATGCAGCAATATAAGCCAGAGTTGGCTGAAGTTTCTAAACTAGAAGACATTCTAGATTTGCCAACCGTATACAAAATCGTTGAGGCTGCATCAGGTACAACCCTTGCTGCTGAAAACGCTTAAGCAACTACAATTTAAAAAGAGGTGACATAAGTGGCTGACGTTAATGCTAATATTGGCGTTAATATAGATACGTCTAATGCATTAGCGCAACTAAAAGCATTACAGCGTCAGATATCACAATTTCATACCTCAATCGCTAAAAGCAGCGAAACTGCTGCACTGGCACAACGTGATCTGCAGAGAAACTTTATCAATGGCGTAAATGCTATTGGTGCTTTCTCTGCAGAATTACGAACTATAAAAACAACTGCAGAATCTTTTACCGACTCCTTAGAAAAAAATAAATTTTCAATGCGGGAATACTTCCGCTTTGCTGGGGCATCCACAAAAACTTTTGGTAAGTTATTTAAGTCTGAATTTGACACAATAAATAAAGTAGCAGCAGAAAATGTAAAAAGACTACAGACTCAATATATTAAAATGGGTCGTGATGCTACTGGCGCCATGCGAGCCATTGCAATTATGCCTAATGAACTTGACATGTCACAAATGTCAACTCAGTTGCAAATGACAGCACAAAGACAGGCACTATTTAATCAACTACTTAAACAAGGATCTACCAATCTTCTAAACTTTGGTAAAAATACTCAGTGGGCTGGCCGTCAGTTGATGGTAGGCTTTACACTACCACTTGCTACTCTTGGTACTGTTGCTTCTCGCACATTCATGGATATGGAAACTGCCGCTATCAAGTTTAGAAAGGTTTATGGAGATTTATTTACACCAGTACAAGAAAGACAACAGGCATTTGATGATATTCTCGCATTAGGCGAAGTGTTTACTAGATATGGAATTGCTGTTTCTCAAACAGTTAACTTAGCAGCAGATGCAGCAGCAGCAGGTTTTCAGGGACTGGATCTTCAAAGACAGGTAACAGAGGCAACAAGACTACAAGTTCTTGGACAGATTGATCAGCAGAAGGCTTTAGAAACTACAATATCTTTGCAAAATGCTTTTAAATTATCAAATGAAGACTTATCTGATTCAATTAACTTTTTAAATGCTGTTGAAAACCAGACAGTTGTTTCGCTAGACGATATCACCACAGCAATTCCTAAAGTTGCACCAGTTATTATGCAACTTGGTGGAAATGTAAAAGATCTTGCATTCTTCCTTACCGCCATGAAACAAGGTGGTGTTAATGCTTCTCAAGGTGCTAACGCTCTAAAATCAGGTCTTGCTTCTTTGATTAATCCTACAGAAAAAGCATCAGACATGCTTGCAAATATGGGAATCAACATAAATAAAATTGTAGAAGAAAATCAAGGAAATCTTAGAGCAACAGTAATTGAATTTGCAAAAGCGCTTGATACTCTTGATCCGCTAACTCGTGCACGTGCTATTGAACAACTTTTTGGTAAGTTCCAGTTTGCTCGTTTGTCTACCTTATTTGAGAACGTAACTGCTGGAGGAACTCAGGCTGCTCGTGTTCTTGATTTGGCTGCATATTCTGCTGAAGAATTAGCGTCAATTTCAGAATCTGAGTTAGGCATGACTGCAGAATCTGGCATGAATAAGTTTAGAGCAGCAGTAGAAAGTTTAAAACTAGCATTAGTTCCAGTTGGAGAAACATTCTTAGAGGCAGTAACTCCAATTGTTGAATTTATTGGCGGCATATTAGAAAAATTTAATAACCTATCATCTGGAGTAAAGAAAGCAATTACTATTTTAACAGTTGCCATTGGCGCAATTGGACCAGTTGCTCTAATGACATTTGGTTTATTGGCAAACGGAGTGGCAAACCTTCTTAAAGGATTTTTAGTTCTTCGTAATGGATATTTAAGATTAACTGGACAGTCACAGATATTAAGTGAACAAACAGAATTTTTAACCGTAGAGCAACAAAGAGCAGCAGCAGTCGCTCACTCACTTGATCAATCACATGCAAGACTAACACAAACATTTAACGCAGAAGCAAGTTCTGTAAGAGCATTAGCAAATGAGTATAGATCAGCCCTTAATGCATTACAAAATTTTGCAGCACGTAATCCTGGCATGATGACGCCACCTAAAAAATATAATAAAGGTGTTGTAGTAGTTCCTGGAAGTGGAAATAAAGATACAGTTCCTGCAATGCTTACGCCAGGAGAAGCAGTAATTCCTGCAGATATGACCCAAAAGTATGGAGCATTAATTCAAGGAATGATCGCTGGAAATATTCCAGGATATCAAGAAGGTAGGCTTGGAACGGCTCGTGCACACTTAACAGCACCATTTGCTCCTGGATCGCAACAATTTATGGCGGGTATACAGATGGCTGGTTTACAAGAACTTGCATCTAAATATCCACAATTTATTAAAGTTGTATCTAATTTAATTGCAGAATTACCACAATCTTTAAATATTCTTCTTGAAAAAGGTACTGCATCAATTCAACAATTTGAAACAAAATGGACAGCAGCCACTAATAAAATGCTTTCAAGCGTTAAGGCTGGTGGTGGAGATATACAAGATCCAGAAATGCTTGCCGCTCTTGATCAGGTAGAAAGAGAAATAGGTGAAAGAACAGTTGCTCTTGCACGTGGAACTGATGAGCAGGTCGTAACTGATGAACTTTTAGCCCAGGCTACAAGAGAAGTTATTGATCAATATAAGGGAATGTCTACTGCTCTTGGTAAAGTAACAACTGCACTGGATAACGCTGCACAACAAGTAGGACAGGTAAGAATACAACCAAGATCTACAGAGCCTGGAGTAAGAAATACAGATTTTATTCGTGCAGGATTGGCATCTGGAGAGTTTACTCAAGTAGGTGGAAATATATTTGCTGGAGGAACTCAAATTGCTCGTGAAAGCCAGTCAATTCCAGGAAAACTAAGACCAGCAAGTTCTTTTAATCCAGCAGGAAGTTATACTCGTCAACCATTTAGATCAGAACCAAGACAGGTAGTAGATACGGTAGTTGCTGAAACCGCAAGGGCAGCAGGAACACAGTCTCCTTCTAAGAGAACTATTCCAATAGGTGAAGACATTGCTCGTGGTCTTTCTGTTGGAATGATGAATCAGGCCGATGATGTTGCACAGGTTGGACAACAGGTTGCAACTAGAGCAGTTCGTGGTGTAAGTAGAGGCGCTAGAACTGGTGGCCCAATAACTCCTGGAACAAACTTTCCAGTTGAAAGAACTCGTGGCGGGGTACCATTACAACAGGTTGCAAGTGCTGCAATAATTTCGGAATCTACTAAAAAGTCTGCAGAAACAATGGTTGCTGCGTCAAAGTCATTCCAAGACAAAATGACAGGTCTTAATAGGGGGTTGATGAGTGGAACATTTGCTTTAGGATCACTTGCTGGACTAGCGTCATTTAGCGGTGGTAAATTAGGAGAATTTGCTGGAGTAGTATCAAAACTTAATCTTGCAATGTTTGCATTAATGTCAGTAACACAACTATTAACACAGACGCAGTTTACAAAGTTAGCAGCAGATAGGCTTGCATTAGCGCAAGCAGCAGTAGCCAGTGCACATGCTGCTGGAGCAGCAAAAATTTCTGGAAGGGCAGGTCTTTTAGGAAGTTTTAGCAGACTTGCAATTGGAATAGGAAGATTTTTAGGTCCTATAGGAATTATAACAACAATAGTTGCTGCTGGTGCTGCAGCATTTAAAGTATATCAAAATAATCAAGAAAAAACAAGATTCGAAATTGAAGGACTTGGAGATGCAGCGCTTTTAACAAAACAAAAATTAGAAACACTAGGAGATTTCTTTGGAGTAGCAGTACAAAGTACACCATTAGAAACAACTGGCCCACAACTTGTTGTAAATCAAGAAACTAGAACTAAACTTGATGAACTAAGACAAAATGCAGGGTTCTTAAAAGATTTTGCTAAAGATATTGAGGCATTAAGAGGCGCAACTGGAGATCAGGCAGAGTTAATATTTAATGCTCTTGCAGTTCAATTAAAGGGTAAAGGATTTGCAAAAGAGCAAATAGAATTAATAGTTAAAGCACTACAAGAAGAGTCTGGTAAAACAGATTTAAAGTTTGAATTTGCAAATATAGATTTAAATACGAAAGAAGGACAGGCACAACTTAAACAAACGATTAGAACTATTGGGGAAAATCTTGGAAAAGATTTTGCTACAGGATATACTTCACAAACAAATAGTGCTGTAAGTTTTGCAACAGGAGAGGTTGTAACCTGGACACAGGAAACACTTTCTAAAGACTTAAAAAAGACAATATCTACAACATCAAAAGTTATTGCTGGAATGCTAAATGGTATTTCTGGACAACTTGCTAATGGAACAATAACTGCAAAAGAGTTTGATCAGAGTTTTGTTACTATCTCTGAAACTATAAAAGGAATGCCACAACCACAGGCTGCTTTGGTTCTGGGAGAAGTAATAAAGAATCTTCCTGGAGACTTAGCAAAAAGTGCTGCGGGCTTAAAGAATACTTCCGATCAATTGCTATTAGTTGAGGCCGCAATGGTTGGAGTTACAACAATTACTCCTGCTATGATTGCTGCTTTGGAAATGGCTGATAAATCTCTCGATGGTGGAGCACAAAGAACGGCAACAAGAGTAAGAAGAAGAATTAAAGAAGAAATAGCAAGCCTTAAAGAATTGCGTGAAATTGTTGCAAAAGAATTAGGAAAGGGAACTGGAACTGGAGATGGTGAAAAGTCCGCATTTCAAAAAGCAATTGAGGCACTAAAAGAACAAAGAAAACAACTAGTTCAATCACAGGAAGCATATGCCAGATTAAAGAAGGCTGGAGTAGAAACTTCAAGAGCATTTGAAATAGCATCTGATCCAATTCTTGCCGCTGCCATTGCTACTACAAAAGTTGGAAGTGAAAAATGGAAACAACTTCTTGGACTTATTAAAGATGTAAACAAAGAATTACTTAGCAGTGAACTATTAAAATTCTTCCAGGGTAGAACTGCAGATCTAAAACTAAAAACACAATTTGCAGAAATTGTTCCATTGTTAGAAAAACTTGGGCTAGATGCAAAAGATATTCAGGAAATATTATCTAATCCAGATTTAGCAAGGGCTTTTATCGAAGACCTTAAAGATGGTGTTATTAATTCAAAAGAACTTGCAAAATATATTGAGCAAATTCCAGAGTTAAAAAAGATAGACATTGTTCTTGGAATTACTACAGAAGAAGATGCATTTGCAGCACTGAAGTCCAAGGCTGATGAATTATTTGGATTCCTTGAAAGAGCAGCAGAGCGTGAATATAAGCCTAAGATTATTAAAGCAGAAAAAGAAGTTGAGGCTGCTCAAGATGCCGTAGATAAAATTCAAACAATTATTGAGGGCTATGAGCAAACAATTGAAAGAGAGCAAAGAAGAATAGAATTAACTCTTAGCAGACCAATAGAGGCATTCCAGGAAGAAATTAATGACTTACAGCGTAATATAGAAATGCAATTTACTCGTCCAATTGAAGATCTAAACGAGCAAATTAATAATATTGAGCGCACAATTCAACAGAAATTTGATGAGCCAATTGCTGGACTACAGTCAGACATTGAAAAAATGCAACGCAGTATTGAACTTGGATTTGAACGACCAATTGCTGCACTTCAGGAAGAATCCTCTGACCTTGCTAATGAATTAGAGTTAATGGATCGTGCTGCAGAACAGATTAATGAAAAATATGACGCACAGGAAGCAGCATTACAAAAGATTGCAGATGTAAATCAAGAAATTTCTGCACAGCAAAAACAGCAGTTAAGCATTGCTGATGCTTTAACTCAAGGTGATATTTCTGCTGCTGCTCAGGCTGCACAACAGGCAAGAGAGCAGGCCGCTGCATCTGCTGCAGAAAGAGCATCAGGAACAATAGATGCTGCTCGCCAAGCACAACTAGAAGCCCTTCGTACTCGTCAGGGTATGACAAGGGCGCAGGTAGAAGAGCGTCAGTTTGCAATAAGTCAACAAGTCTTCGCCTTGGAAGAGCAAAAAGAGGCGGTAGCAGCACAAATACTAGTCAAACAAGATCAAATCTATGCTCTTGAACAAGCACGTATTCCGTTACAAGATCAAATTAAGGTTAAACAAGAACAGATTTATCAATTACAAGAAAATCAAAAGGTAACTCAAGAACAAATTCGTGTTATTGAAGATAAGATTTATGCTCTTGAAGAACTACGTGAAGCAGCATTATTAGAAATACAAAAAACAGAAGACCTTATTTATAATACTAAAAATGGCATTAATGTTAAAGATGAAGAAAA
>Ga0070749_10001345_pt1 | contig 16649 bp, 28 predicted proteins | sample VirMetDEL_Nov_18_FD_75180 | JGI IMG/M metagenome (GOLD analysis project Ga0070749, IMG submission 75180) | Aqueous microbial communities from the Delaware River and Bay under freshwater to marine salinity gradient to study organic matter... | ecosystem: Environmental > Aquatic > Marine >...
GGATCGCGCAGTGCGGCGCCGGTGTAGACGTTGTTGCCGGGGATCGCGTTCTCCCGCGCCGCGTAATCGGCGGCCCGGTCAAGGCCCTCGTCGTCGGCGTCGAACCAGCCGCTGTACACCTTGCTGCCGGTCGTCTTGTTGATGATCGCAATCTCGACCTTGCCGTCGCTGTACTCGCCGGCATCGCCAAACACGAAGCCCAAGTGCTGGCGGATCGCGTCGCGGTCGGGCTGAAAAAGAGGTTGCACAGCCGCGCTCAATGTCATCACTCCTGCTCCCACAGCGCCTCGATGGTGACGCGCGTCATTGGCTCGATGTCGGTGTGTCGTTTGATCGCCCAGAGTTCGGCGACCTGGGCGTCGTCTTTCCAGACGGTGCCGGCATTGTTGATGCCGTCGAACACCCACTTGACGCAGTTGTCGATGTCGCCCGCCGTGATCTTGTAGAAGCCGTTCGGCTTGTCCTTGCGCTTCTTGGTCGTGGACTTCGGCCACGCATAATTGAAAGAGATCTGCACCTTGATCGCCCCGACAATCACCGGGCGGTCTCCCCACGCCTCGCGGGCGATGGCCGCCACCGTTGCCTTGGCGGCACGGTTATCTTCGGGGTCGAAGACACGCTGCGACCGCTTGGAATAGCGCGGGCGCTTGAGCGGGTACGGCTGGCCGGGGATGATGATCTCGATCACTTGCCGGCCGCCTTCTTCCGCTCCGCCCGCTTCTTGGCGTCTCTGGCCCTGCGAGCCTGTTCAGCCGCCAGCCGCTCGGCCACATCCCGGCGGGTGTCGTTGCCGGCCTGCTCCATAGCCCGCAGCGCCTCGACCAACTGCACCAGCGTCTCGCCGGAGTAATGGCGGCGGTGCATCACCTCGACCAGGATCCTCTCGGCGTGTTCCTGGGCCAGGTCGTCCAGCCGCCAGTCGATGCCTGTCTTCGTAGTGGCGTCACCCATCAGAACAGCCCTCCGTCACGTTGAAGGGGTCGGTGGTGGCCGCATGTGTCACGCAGTAGGGTAAGGGGCGCTCCAACATAACCAGGCCACCACCTGCCACCGCTCTGCCTGCTGATCTTGGGGTAGCGCAGGGCGGTGATCTGGATAGAAAGGGCGGCGGGCGCGTCCACCGGGAGCGTGATGCCACGACCGCCGCCAGTCGCCAGCGGGCGCAGGGAGAAGAGCCGCGCTGGTGAATTATTAATCATTTGTTGACATCCCCACTCGCTAGGTGTTGGATGTCCGGGCGCAAAACAGCGCCGGCTAAGCCAGTAAAGCTGGCGACGACGGGTAAGAGCGAGACGGCGATCTTCGAACGACCAGTCTCCCACCGCCACCATGTACCTCTAGAAACACCAACCTCGTTGGCTGCTTTGGCAACCGACAAGCCTGATGACTTGCGCCAATCTGCGAGTGATTTGATCATGTTCGACGTGTCCCATAAAATGAAACGACCGTCAAACGGAAGTCCCAGAATACGATACGGATATGTTGATAAAGTCCTAAGTATGCCACGCCCAAAGACAATTCATGGCGGCAAAACGCCGATCAGGTTTCACTACATAGTTGAGTGGGCCGAAAAGCGTTTGATGACGCCACCGTCCATCGCCAAGCAAGTCGGCGTTGAAAGAGCCACTGTTTACCGTTGGTTTGGCGGGCAATTGCCGTCTGAACGGCATTTGATAGCCTTGGCTGAGTTGTTTCACATCGAAGTGACGGACTTGTTCCGACACCCAGATGACAACTGGCTACACCGATTGCTCAGGGAGAAAACCCCTGAACAACGCGAGGCTTTAGAAGACGCGATAAAGGCCATGCTCAAAATCGCCAGCTAATTTGGCGGCCTAAATTTTTAGGCAGATCAAAGCCTTGCCCTTTTTGTGGGGTATTATGATACATTCGCTGTTGACGTTTGTTTCATAAAATGGGACAAGTGCCTCCACCAACAGGGAGGCTTGCATGACTGTAATCATCCGAGAAACCTTCAAGACCGAGGCTGGCGCCCGCGCGTTCATTGAGAGTTACGAGAACGCTTATTCGCCTTTGGCTTATGGCACCCAGTTGAAGAAATGGCAGTCCGACAGCGGCTGCTGGTTCGTTTCTGGCTCACGCTACAGCAGCGCGGACTGAGCCATGATCGACACCATCATTACGCACCACCAGTGGCTGCTGGTGCCGGCATTGACCCCGCTCGCCGTGCTGGCGTTTGCCATGTGGGAGTGCCGGCAATGACGCCGCGCATCCTTCCAGAGATGACCATCCCGCAGGTCGTCGCCGCCTTCAAGGCAGGCGAGATCACGGCGGACGAAGCGGATAATTCGATCTGGGCTTACAGCAACAGCATCCGCGAGTGGCAGGACGCCATGCGCGAAATCGGGAGGCTGTGATGCAGACAGCTTCTGAGATCATCAGCAACTACCGCGCGGTGCGGTCGCGTCTATGGGGCGCACCGGCCAAGCCGGTCGTGACCTACAAGCCGCCGGCTCCAGCCGTGCTGAAGACGGGCAAGCCGCGTCGCGTCAGCTTCAAAATTATTCACGTTAAGGGGCGGCATTGGCGCCGCCAATCTCTTCCGCAAGGTGTGTTGGAGAAGTCACTGAAGGCCGCTTGTGAGAGGTGGGGCGTTGCAGCGTCTGATGTGATGGGCAAGCGCCGCTACCGCCTGTGTGTGCTGGTCAGGATCGACGTCATCCAAGATCTGCACGACGTGGGTTGGTCGTATGCCGGCATTGGTCGGGCGCTGAACATGGATCACTCCAGCGTCCTGCATCTGCACAAAAAGTACACGCCAGACAGCGACGCCTACCGGCGGCTGGTGGCTCTGGAAGAAAGGATCCCGACATGAGGGAAAACCTGTTGGGCAAAATCGAGCACTGGTCCGCGTCGTCGCTGTACTTGTGGAGCAACGATCAGGCGCTCTGGGGCATGGAGAAGCTGCTGGGCAAGCGCCAGCCGGTCGGCGCCGCAGCACACCGTGGCACGGCTGCTGAGTTGGGGTTGGCCAAGTTTCTGGCCGGCGAGGCTGACTATGAAGAAGCCGCCCACCAAGCCGCGACTGAGTTCCACCGGCTGACGGCTTTGTCGCCCGATCCCAAGCGCGAGGACGAAGGCAAGGCGGTGCCGGCGTTCGTCGAGCAGGCGATTGCTGCCCTGAAGGACTACGGCAAGCCGGCGTCCATGCAGCGCATGATCGAGTGGAAGCACCCCGACCTCCACCTGCCTTTTCTTGGCTACGTTGATTTCGACTATGACGGCTGCTTGGTGGATCTCAAGACCACGCATCGGCTGCCGTCGTCAATCAGCCCGTCACACGCCCGTCAGGTGGCGCTCTACAAGGCTGCCACGTCCGACAACCTGTCGGCACGGGTGGCTTACGTCACGCCGAAGAAGAGCGCCGTGTACGAACTTGAGAACCACCAAGAACACTTGGCTGCGATGGTCAACATCGCCAAGCGGGCTGAGAGGTTCCTGTCGATGTTCACCTGCGAGGAGGATTTCCTCGATGTGGTGGTTCCCAATTACGACAGCTTTTTCTGGTCCTCCCCGGCGGCGCGTCAGGCCGGGTACGAGACCTTTGGTTTCTGACGCAATTAGGAAAGAGAGACGGATATGGCTTTAGGAATTGGTGGATCTGGTGGCGGTGATTTTGTCCCGTATTGCAAGTACGACGCCCGTGCTGGTCGCTGGTATCGCAAGATGGAAGATGGTGAAGTCGACTGCACCGACGGCTTCACGGCGGTGTTCGACTTTGACGGCATCGAGGTGGGGTGGCTTGCCTTTGCCGCTGGTGCTGCACCGTCGATGGTGACGGCTCCGATCGGCCAGCCCCAGCCGGCAAAGCCTGCTGACCACTTTAAGCAGGGCTTCAAGCTGCACCTGGTGTTCGATGGTGGCGCAGTCCATGAACTGGCCTCGACCGCCCGCAGCCTGATCGGCTCGATCGACCGGCTGCACACTGAGTACACGCAGGCGCCTGAGAAGGCGGCTGGCAAGCTGCCGGTGGTCAAGATGACTGGCACGACGGTCGTGGAGACCAAGGTGCCAGGTGGCGGCACCACAAAGAACTTCGCGCCGAACCTGGAGGTGATTGGCTGGGTAGACCGCCCTGCGTCGCTGGATGCGGCGCCGACGTCTGCACCTGCGGCGCCTCCGGCTCCTGTGGCGTCTACGCCGCCGGCCACCGGATCCACCCCGGTTCCGCCCCAGACGCCCCAGTCTTCGGGCGGGTCTCTGAATTTCGGCTAACCACACAGAGGCGCCGGCGGGCTAATAACTCGCCGGCGTTGCCGAACTCACTAGCTAAAGGGAAACGAGAAATGGCTACGAAAAACGCTGAAACGCTGCATATTGACGCTCTGAAGCAGGGCAGAATTACACTCCGCATTATCGGGACCACACCTTTGTACTTTAACGCGATGAGCGTGAAGGCCAAGCGGACCTTGCTTTTGGGGGGTGCGAAGAAGACCGCCGCCGAAAAGAAAGAATTGAAGCACGATCCTGAACAGGAGTTCCGCGACAGCGTTTATCGGATGAGCGACGGCCCGACGCTGTTGGGCTTCCCGGCACCGGGCATCAAGGGCGCGATGGCGACGGCGGCGCTTGAGACTGCCGGCGTCACCAAGACAAGCGTTCAGCGCCTGATCTTTCTGCCGCAGCAAAAGGTGTCTGTGTACGGGCTTCCGTTTTTGAAGATGGACGTCGTGCGATCTGCCGACATGAACAAGACGCCAGACGTCCGTTCTCGTGCCTTCTTGCCCCGTTGGTGCGCCGAGGTGGACATCGCATTCGTCACCCCGACGCTGTCTACACACAGCATTGTGAGCCTGCTGAGTAACGCTGGTGTCATTGCTGGCATCGGCGACTTCCGGCAGGAAAAGGGGCGGGGTTCGCACGGCTGCTTCCGTGTGACGTCTGCTGACCAGGAAGACGACGAGTGGAATGACATCGCGCTGGAAGGTCGTGAGGCTCAGGTCAATGCAATGCAGTTCCCCAACCCGGCAGATGAAGAGACGGAAGAGTTGATGGCGCTGGTGTGCGACGAGCGCATCCGCCGCGCAGCGTAATGCGTAATGGTCAAGGAAGTGCGCGGCGAGCCAAGGCGCTACTTGGCTAGGCAAGGCGGTCGAGGCGTGGCATCGGCAAGGCATGGCCGGGTGAGACGAGGCAAGGCAAGGCGGTCAACAGACCAACATCAATTTAGGAGGACACTATGAGTTACAAGCGTTCAGACAAGCAGCGGATCATTGACGGATATTTGGCGAACACCGGTCGCAATCTGTTTGTTCCAACTGAGTTCATCGATTGGCTGGCTGGTCAACCCGATCACGAAGCCTACGATCTGTTCTATGGCAAAGACGACGCGTCGGCGGCCCGCGAGTGGAGGGTCGAACAGGCCCGCAAGTTCGCCAGTGGTCTGCGCATCGTGGTTGAGACGTCTCAGGCAAAGTCCAACGTAGTGCAGATCCGCGTTCAGGAATATCCGGCTTACATCTCGCCTATGGCTCAGCGGAAGATGGGCGGTGGATACCACGCTTTTTCGCCGGAAGACGGTGAAGCTGTAGAGGAACTGCGCCGGCAGGGAGTGGTCGCTCTGCGCACCTGGCTGAACCGTTATGGTGGTGCGTTCAAGCTGCTGGGCGATGACGTCTCCGGCATCGAGCGCATGGTCGCCAGTTACGAAGCACGGCAGGAGACCGCGTAATGGCCAAGAAGCTACTGAATAAGCCCGACGCCCGCCGCATGGCCGAACTGGCCATCCAGGCCGGCTGCACAATCAAGGTTGAACTGGACGGCTACACTATCGAGTTCACGCCGTACCAGCCGCCAGCCAAGACAACGACGCTGGACGATCTGATCAGAAGGAGGGCGGGGTGATGGATAGCAAGCCGCACAAGTACGGCAGCAACGTGCCGGAGGCGCGGATGATGCTGCAGGACATCAGCTTTTGCTTGAAGATTGGTGTGATGAGCATCGACAGCGCAGTGAGTGTGATCACTAACCAGGTGCTGCCGCTCATGACGCGGAAGCCGCCAGTCCGCAAGACGGCGGCCAGAAACCGCAAGCTGACCAAGGTGCTGGCCGAGCAGATCCGCCAGTATGCGGCTGAGAACCCCGACGCATCATACCAGCACATCGGCAACGTGTTTCGTGTGAACGTCGGCCGCGTGTCTGAGGCGATGAACGGGAGTGACGGGGATGACTGACGATCTGGTGAAGCGGTTAGAAGCACTTGCGTCTTATGCCGAGCGGGCTAACCACTGGACCGACACGACGCGCTACATGGACGCAAGTGGCGTTGCGGACACAGTGTACGACGCGCTCGACCGCATTGAGGAACTGGGAGCCAAGCTGGCATGGCAACCGGTTGAGACAGCGCCAAAAAACGAACGTGTTTTGGTTACTGATGGTCAATATGTGTGTTCCGGGTGGCATGTCTACGACGATCAGTGGATGGAGGGAAGCTCGCCGTCGATAACGGCGACGCACTGGATGCCGCTCCCAAGGCCACCTGATGGGGGGTGATGCTTTTCCTTGTTGACACTGTTGTACGGTTAGCGTACAAATGGGTCATCAACACAGGAGGACAGATTGATGACCCGCAAAGAAATCATCGCCAAGATTGACGCAGAAACTAACTTCGACGCCAGCACCGTCAAGTTTCATCGTGACGGCACGATCAGCGCTATTCTGGATGCGGACAAGACATTCAATGCACCTGAGACTGAGCGTTTGCTGGTTGGTTGGGTGAAAGATTTCCAATGACCCCAGCCGACCTTAAACGACGTCGCCACGATCTGGGCTTGAGCCAAACAGCTTTAGCCCAGGTCTTGGGCGTTCGCCGGCCGACGATCTCTGACTGGGAGACCGGCAAGCAAGCAATCCCACCAATGCTGCGACTGGCATTGTGGGCCATTGAGAAAGGAGCAAAGTGATGCACAAAGTGAAGGCCAAGAACGGCACCACGTACATCTACGCATGGCGTGGTGGGCCGCGCATAAAGGCGCCGGAAGGCACCAAAGAGTTCGACAGGGAGATGAAGGCGGCGCTGGACGCCAAAGGCAGACCGGCTGCTGCAACGCTGGCGGATCTGGTCGAGCAGTATCAGCAGACGCCGGATCGGATGGGTCTGCGACCTGAGACGAAGCGGGTGTATACACGCTGCCTAGACAGGGCTGTAGAGCGCATTGGTAGCGCGCCCATCGAAGACTTTGAGCGTCGCGGATCCCGTGGATCCCTGCTCGCATGGCGCGACGAACTGGCCATGAAGGCGCCGGCGACCGCCGACCTGGCAATGACCGTGTTGGGCATAGTGTTCAACTGGGCTGTCGACCGTGAGTTCCTTTTGGTCAATCCGCTGCACAAGTTCAAGCGCCTGAAGCGCAAGACCCGCAAGGATGCCATCTGGTCTGACGACGCCATTGAGGCGTTCCTGCAGGTGGCATCACCACAGATGGCCACGGCGTTGAAGCTGGCGCTGTACACCGGCCAGCGGCAGGCGGATCTGTTGAAGATGAAGTGGTCGCAGGTTGGCGATGTGATCCGCGTCACTCAGCAGAAGACCGGCGCCGAGGTGGCGATCCCAGTCGAGGGTGAACTGGCTGAATTGCTGGCCGGCATCGAGCGGATATCGGTCAATGTGTTGACCAACACGCAGGGCCGCCCGTGGGAAGCCTCTAGCTTCCGCCACGCCTTCATCAGGACGTGTCGCAATGCCGGGATCTCCGGTCTGCACTTCCACGATTTACGCGGCACGTTCATCGCTCGCAAGTATGCTGCAGGCGAAAGCGTGGGGGATATAGCAGCGCAGTCTGGTCACTCAGAACGCAACGCCGAGCAGGTCATCCGCAAAAATTACATGCCCCGCACCGCCAATGTGGTGCGCATGGAACGCAGGATGAACAAGCGGTAGCCTTTTTTACACGCAGGGTGTAAAACTGTAAAACGTAAAACAGCCAAGTCATTGATTTAGAATGAAAAAATCGGTAAAACCTGTAATCGCCGATTGCCTTGTTTCATCAATCAAATCAATGGCTTGGCACTTGTAAAATGTAAAAAGCTGCAAGTCTGATTTGATACAGGCTTGCGGCTTAACAATCACTGGACGTCCCCAGCAAGCTGCTGCTGCAGGTAAACGGTGCCGGCCACCAAGTGGTGGGCTTTGCCGGATCTGGACGACGTCACCGCCACGGTGCCGTCTGGCTTGACCACAATCACCGCCAAGGCGCTGACCTGGGCTACCTCGGCCATCTCCACCACCTCGGCAAGCACCTCCAGCGCGTCCTCACGGTCGAGGTCGCTGGCGGTCGCCAGGTGTACGACTTTGTCACTCATGCTGCCTTGAACCTTTCACACACCTGTGTGGCGTCGTGGCCCATCCCATGAATGGCGCAGTCCACCTTGCCGGGGCGAAGGCGGGAAGCATGGGTGCAATGGAAACAGGTGCCAAAGCAGTCAGGGCAGGGCAGGTAGTCGCCGCCCTTCTCAGCCCACAATCCCGTTGCGACGTTGTTTTCATTATAGCAACTGACGCAATGCGGATTTGGTTGGACGGTCCAGAACTCGCTTTTTGCTGGGCTTGACGCGGCGCCGGAAGATGACGTCGGCCAGGGCTTTGGCAAGGACAGATCGGCGCTTGGGCTTGCGGCCGGCAAGCCGGCGATGTCGGCGGGGCATGTCATAGATTTACGGTCAGGCTTGCGACCTGGCCGCCCTCTTTGCTGTAGATGAATGAAGTGATCCCACGGCCTGAGACATAGCCGTGGGCGAGGTGCCACTGGTCAGACGGCTTGGGCGATCTCAACCACTGCAGGATCACGCCAGGGCGCTCTTGGATGGCCAGGTACTTCACGGCCTTGGTGGTGTGGTAGTGACCCATCAGAATGTAGCGGTGGCGGGTCTGCCCCCACAGTTCCGGCGCCTCATGGGCGACGACCATCGGCAGTTCGGTCTCCTTGACCTTGTCGCCGTGCGTATACGCCAGGAAGGTGGCGCCGAACGAGTGGTACTTGCGGGGGTGGTCTGTTACGTCAAACGTAACGTCTGCGGTGTTGTGAAAATACGCCTCGACCACCTGGGCCAGACACCAGCTACTGAGTTCGTCGTGGTTGCCACCGACGTGGATGGCGGTGACGGGCGCGATCTGGCGCAAGGTCGAGATGCAGTGAATGTATGCGTCCTTGGCCGCCGTGAAGGCTTCAGCCCAGGTCGAGCCATCGGTCTCCATCGGAGTGCCTTTGCTGGTCTGCCGATTGACGTTGTCGACGTGCAGGCAGTCGGACCCCATCACAAAGTGGATCCGCTCGATGTCGTAGGGCGCCGACCTGGCAATGGCGTCCTGGAGGCCGATCTCGACCGCCTGTCGGGCGTTGTCGAGACCCCAGCCGCCGAAGTGCAGATCAGACATATTGATCACCAGGCAGACTGGGTCTTTGCCCTTCGCCGGCTTCGGCACCTTGGGCAGCTTGGGTGCTGCCTTGCGGATGTCGGCCAAAGTGTCTTCCAGAACCTCGCGCAGGTGGTCCTTGCCGACCCGCAGGGGGTTGGCGATCATCACCGACAAGCCGTCCGACTTGTCCCAGGCCACAGTCCAGTCGTGGTCGGTGTAGCCGATAGCTTCAACCCGGTCGCGGATCCTGCCGTCTGACGTGGTGGGAAGGTTATGGCCTCGCGCCTCTAGCGACCGGCGACGGTCAAGAGCGCGGCGGTAAGACATGCCGGTGGCTTTCGCCACTGCTGCCGGCGAACCGAGATCGTGCCACAGGCGCACGAACTCCTCGTCGCTACATTTAGCTGCAACCATGCGTCACAGGATGCAGTTGATACCAGTCAGGATCAGCAGCGTCACCACGCCGCCGGCCACCAGCACGGTGACTTTGGCGTGCTTGGAGAGCGCCTTGTATTCGTCGATGCGGTCATGGATCCAGGTCATCGTCTGAGTATCCTTTCAGCGGCGCTGATCCCAAAAATGCTAGCCAGCGCGGTTGCGTAGTAGTCCTTGAATACGTCGGGGAGTTCGAGCGGGTTGATCCAGTCAGACGGCCAGGTGCTGTCGATCATCACGGCTGCAAAGTACGCCACAGCCGTTGCTTCGGCCACGAACAGCGGGATCCGCAGCAGCGTGTACTGCCACTTGTGAATGCGCTGTGTGGTGTCCTGGGTGATCGCCACCCGCTTGGTGACATGCTCCAGCCGGCGAAGATCTTTCTGGTTGTCCAGGTACTTTTCTGCGATCGACAGCAGCGGCCCCAGGATGGTCCGCAGGATCAGGGCGATCATCAGATGCCGTCCTCGCGGCTCTTCCGGTTGCGCTCACGCCATATCCACCAGGTGGCGGCAGCAATTACGACGCACACCACGATCCAGGGCGCGGCTTGCATCATGGTTGAGGTGTTGTCGACGATCTCGCGACCGGCAGCAGTGACGCCGGCAACAGCAGACACGCCGGCGGCAATGTTGGTGGTGGACGCTGCTGGCGCCTTGCCGCGCGGCTGGTCAAGTGGAACCCTCACGATGACATCGTCAGATGTGTCGCCATTGGCTCCTTCCAAAAACAATGCGGCTTCTTCGGCCCGACGGCGAACCAAACCTCGCAGGGTGCGTCCGCCGGCCTTGACCCACAGCCCGAACTTGGTGGCTGCCGTCTGCATGCGGCGCCGTTTGATTTCCCGGCAGACTGACGACTTGGCGAAGGCGCCGACACCTATATTGTAGGCAAGGCTGACACATGCGTCGAAACAAAGCTGCGGGATCTCCCGGCCAATTGCTCGTTCGACGCCGCGCTCATAGATCTGCAGATCCTCGATCAGAAACTGCTCTGCCTGCTGCTTGGTGATCTTCATGTTTGGGCGAACATCAAATCCGCCAGTAGCTGCCCTTCCGTAGCCGATCGTCCACACGCCCACAGCGTCACGATACGAGGTCAGGCGAAGCCCTTCATATTTCTGGATCAGCGCCCTGGCGCGCTCGCTTGTCCTCATCGGCATATTCGGTATCCCATGATTGATTTGCAGCCGCTGGCTGGCAGCTTGACGGTGACGCACCGCTTGAGGTCAGGCGTACACACCTTGACCGTGCGGGCTTCAGCGACGCTTGCAGATAGCGCAAGAGCCAGAACGGAGACGACGGCTCTATACGTCATCGCCTAGCACCTCGCGGATCAGCCGGCGCATGACGTCCAGACGAACGATGCCAGCACCAATGGCGCAGCCGTCGCGGAAGAACACCGACCTGGCCTGCGACATCTCAGGCACGAACACCACGACCATCTCGTCTGCATCGATCTCATTGACCGGCGGCAGCGAGGCATAGCGGGCAATCATGGCGCTGGCGCGGGATCCGACGAAGTGGATCACCTGGAGTTCGGGAGCGGCAGCGCGGACCTGTTCGATGAACATGGCCTGTGACAGGCACTGATCCTGCTTTGCAACTGAATTTGGTTGCTGCGCCTGGGCGACAAGCGCGACTACGCACACCAGCAGGATTGCCAGTGCGACGGTATACCAACGGGGCATGGGAGCCTCCTATTTAGTGAGACGTTGCTCCAGCTTGAGCATGGTCTGGACGATCATCTCGGTGCGTTCGTCCAGGCGAGCCATCGTTGTGCTGATTTCGTTCAGCATCTTCCAGGCGCGGATCTGGTCGGCTTCTATGGCGTCAACGTCCCGCTCCAGGCGGTCCACCTTGGAAGACAGTTTCGACGCCCACCAGATGCTGGCGGCGGCGTGGGTCAGGATCGACAGCACCAATGCCCAGAAGGAGATGGAGTTGAGGTCGAACATTAACGGTCGCCTCCCAGAAGCCCCTCTGTGGCGGCGACAGGGGCCGCCGTGGTGGCCGCGCCCCTCACACCTGCCGCCAGCCGCTCCACGGCGTCCTGCAGCAACCTCATGCCACCCTCATCCTTGAGCGCCCGTCTAAGGGCGCCGGCGTTCTGTGTCACCAGCAGCTTGGCAACCTCCATGCGCTGCCGTTCGTCAAGCCGAGACATGGCGCTCTCTGCGGCTCTGGATGCCACACGAAGCGCAGCCGCTGGATTGCCGCTCAACGCTTGGGTCACGTCTTGCACCATCCCAGCCGCGCCCATGGCGCCCATCCTCGCAGTGGTTTCTGCGGTCTGGGATCCGCCCATGATCACGTTCTGGGCGCGTTGCGTGCGGGCGGCCTGGTTTACAGAACCCATGACCTGCTCAAGCTGTCCGTCTGGCAAAATCATGCGCAGGACGCTGCCCTCGCGGCGTCCCTCGTCAGCAATGCGCCCCATAAGGCTGGCGCCTTGGCCTGTCTCGACATTACGGCGCAATTGGTGCATCAGCCCGTTGCGGTAGGCCGCCACGACGTCTGGGCCTTTCTGGGTGACCGCGTCGAACTCGACCTCAATCTCGTCGGACGATTTGCTGAGAGCCTTGCGGCCTGCTTCGAACGCATCACGGGCGTTGCGGAAGTTCAAAGCACGTTCACGCACCGCTTTTAGTTCTGGCGAAAAATTATCGACGGACTGCCTGACGCCACTTTCGATCTCGCCGTACAAGCCTCCACGCTGCCCCCTGCCGGCGCGATAGGCTTCGTCCTTGGCGTCCATCAGAACGCGACGAACCGTCTCCACCTCTTGCAGCGACGGCGGTCGGTTCAGTGTGAACTTGCCGTCCTTGATGTTGAAGAACGGTGTCCGCCCAGTTGCTGCTCGCAGATCCTTCATTGCCTCTGCTGCAATGTCAGTGCTGCGGACAAGAGCGTTCAGCGTCTCATTGGTGACGTCGTCAGACACTTGCGGTGCGCTAGAAAACACTCGGTCGTAGGCGGCGTTTTCAGACTGCCGGAAGGCGTCGTCGGACTGTTTCACTGCTTTGAACACGTTGCCGTCGATGCCGGCAGCCAGGTTTTGTTGCAGTTCCTGCATGGCCTGCCCCCGCTTGTCAGCCGCGCGGCTGTACATGCTGCCATCAGGGCGGCGGCGTTGGAATGCCTGTGCTACGACCTCGCTCTGCGGCCCCGGGGCTGCCTTCAGCGCCCTGGCGGACTGCATCAGCGTCTCGCTCATTTCAGCCATCAATTCACCGCGCACGACGCGGTCTGCAACCTCATCGACACTGAGGCCAGCGTCTGACGCCAAGCGCTGCAGTTCCGCTTGGACGGCTGAACTTGCCTTGCCGCCGAGACGGCGACGAGCCATGTCGATCAACTTGGTGGCGGGGTAGGTGACGGTAGAAGCGACGCCATAACCAACGGGGCCAGCCACCAAGCCAATACCGGCGCCCTTTGCCGCTCCCGGCAGGCGTTCAGCTACACCACCCTCACCAGTGTTGAAGCCGTATATGCCACCCTCCACGCCACCAATCATCGCCGTGCGGCCAGCCGTTGCCAGGATACTAGATCCACCAGTGATGGGTGCTGCGGCAATGCCGGGAATAGCAGCGCCTGCCATCTCATAGGCGGCTGAACTGTACGGGTACGCTCGCTTGTAGTTCGACAGCCGTTGACGGATGTCTCCCACCGCCTCGTCGTATGGCTCGCCAGTCATCGACCTAAACCACGCCTCAATCTCGTCTGCTGCGCCAACTGTAGCGCCCTGTGCGAAAGTGCGGACACGCTCCTTCGGCGCCGTGCCAAGCTGGTCGGCGGCGTACTTCAGCTTCATAGCTGCAGATACGTCGCCGGCCTCTTGATACCGGCGAGCGGCTTCCATCAGTTCTTCGTATGTGTAACTCATTGGCCGGGAACCCTGCTCATCAGATCGTCAATTTCCCCGCCGGTTCCTAGGCCGCCGATCATGCGCCTAAGTTGATCCGGCACGATGCTTTGCTTGTTCAGTTCGTCCAGCATCTGGCTGGCGCGGCGGAAGTCGATGTCGCCTGTCTTGTACGCGGACACGATCTGCGAACGCTTGACAAGCACATCAGCGCGGCTTTTGAGCACTTCGCTAATCAGGCGGTTGGCATCAGGATTGTTTCTCAGTGACGGCAGGCTATCCAAGAAACCTTGGTACTCAATGTCAGACGTGCTGCCCGAACCCTCAACCCGCATCTGTGGAGCCAGATTTCTGACGATAGAGTTGAATGCAGACCCAGCAGACGAGAAGCCAGGGAACGCCTCGGCAAGTCGGCCCTGAATTGGCCCCTGCGGAGCGAACTGCATTAGTTCGTCCAGGATCACCATGTTGCTGCGCATATTCGCCGCTGTGTTGCCGGCGGCTTCATATTTGGCCCAAGTATCGCCAGTCTGTTTCATCATTTCCTTGCGGAGGTCATCTTCGTTGCTAGCGCTGCCGCCCATGTTGTTGTTGACGGTCATTCCACGGCCGCCAACCAACTTCGGCTCACCATTTTCGTCGATCCAGATCGGATCCTGCGGCCCGAAGCCGACCTGCTGCTTCTCTTCCGGCGTCATCCACCGGCCGCCAGCGCCACCAGTACCCAGCACGATCTTCTTGGCGGCGTCGAACTCACCAATCTGCATGGCGCGTTGGGCCATTGCCTTCTCACGCCCGTCAGGCATCTGGTTGATCATCTCAGTCAACTGCACCATGCCGGCCTGCTGCTGCTCCTTGGCGGCGCGGGCTTCCTTGATGCGGTCGCTCATCAGCCGCGACTGCGCGGCGTTGTAGATCGACGACTGAAAGTCGCCGGCGCCGGATCCGATCTGCTGCATCACCTGGGCGCGTTGGGCTGGCGTAAGCTGCTGGCCGGCGGCGATCATGCCCAGGCCCATCTGCATAAGCTGCCCAGACCGCGCCTGGTCAACGACGCCCTGCGGGACGCCATACATCTCGTTCATGGCGTTGGGGTCATACTGGCCCTGGAACATCGCTTTGAGACTGTCGAAGTAATTCATGCCAGAAGCCCCCTAAATTGGAACTGCATGGGGTTGATGCTAAGTGCCTGCCCACCCTGCGGGCGGTGGATTGGTGACGGCGCCATCTGGGAAGCAACCGGCTTTTCGATGCCCATTGCCGCCAACTTCATGCCGCCAGACGCCAGCTTGTCGGCGTCGAACTTGTCTTCGTTGATGAACTGGCCCAACCAGTTGTCAGGCTGCTCTGGTGGCGCCTGCTCGCCGGCGTTGATCTGGCCGGCGCGTTGCTGGGCGGCGGCATAGGCGTCTTCACGCCTCAAGGCTTCGGCAGCCTGTTGCCGCAGCATCTCTATTTCTTCCATCCGCTGTCGTTCCGCAATCATCTGCGCATACGCCGGATGCGGCTGATACATGCTCATGCGCGGCCTCCATTCATCGGGCCAAAGCCAAGGTTCACCGCCAGCTTGCCGCCGATTTCCTTAACCTGGTCGGGGTACTTCTTCTGGATGTCCTGGGCCATCGGGCCGACCACCTTGGGGTATGTCTTCGGATCGCCCTTGTAGCGGTAGCTGTACATATCCAGCCCGGTCTCCTTGTCCTTGCCGATTTTCTTGATGTCGGTCTTCATGGAGCGGTCGGATGAGCCGAACATGGGCAGGAACGACGCCAGCGTCGCCGCCGTACCCAGACCCGTCAGGAATGGGGAGCCGGTGGTCGGGGTCACCTGCGTAGAGGTCGATCCGTATGGCGTCATACCCAGCGCCGCCAACCTGATGTTCAGTTGCTCAAGCGGGTAGTTGCGCATGGCGTCATACCGCGCCCGGTCGGCGTCAAGCTGTGCCTGCTCCTGCATCTGGTTCATGCCGCCAGCCCGAAGGGCTGCCTCCGCACCCTGCAGGAAAGACTGTTGGCCTTGTGAGGCCAGGTCGCCCAGCGTGGCTGCACCCTGCAGGTTGAGGCCAGCACCCTGGAGGCCAGCGGATTGATTTGCCAGCGACGCCTGCTGCGCGCGGCCCATGTCGCTTTCCATCGCACCCATCGCCTGCCGGTATGCCTGGTCGTCAAGTTGGGCAGACAGTTGGCCGGCGGCCTTGGCGGCTTCGGCGTTTAACGTGCCTTCCATGACACCCTGCCGGGATCCACCAAAGGCGCCGGCGCTGATGGCGCGATCGCCAGCCATGTTCAGCGACTGCAGCCGCTGGTCGTTCAGCGTCTGCATGGCGGATGCCTTTACCGCGTCGGTGTAGGGCGACATGTACTGGCTGACATTCCGGTCCAGAAACGACTGGCCTTGCACCTGGTTAGGGTTGTACGCCGCGACATTCGCAGCGCCACCCATTGCGGTGTTGTAGGCGCCCTGAGTGGCGCCCATGTTCCCGCCAATGGCGTTGATGGCGCCGGTCTGCATGTCGTTCATGCCGGCGACCAAGTTGCCTTGGTAAGGTGGTGTCAGATCACCAGCGACCTGGTCCGCCTGCTCAAGCCCCGACTTGGCGAAGTCTTCGATCCATCTTGGCAGTTCGGTGCGGTTCGTGACCGTCTGGTTGCCACTTGATTTGCCCATTATATAGTCCTCTCAAATGAGACCATGCTCTCCGACCAACCGAAAGCCGGCAGAGCCTTCCGCCAGCCCTTGCGCCCTCGCATGTGCATTGATGTGCAGCCGTGTTGTTTGGCGAAATCGTCGATGGTCGGCTGCAGCGACATCACGTCGTTTAGGTCGCCACAGGCGACGAATATGTTGATTGCCTTGGCGCGCGGGTACTCGACGATCTCGGTGATCACCAGCGCGCCGTCGTTGTGGAACGCCTGCATGGTGCCGGCCCTTACGGCGGCGGCGATGTCGTCAATGGTGTGTGTGTTTCCGGCTA